>ENA-ORDI01002064-ORDI01002064.1-marine-metagenome-genome-assembly--contig:-NODE-2064-length-10209-cov-2.825997_pt1 | contig 10209 bp, 7 predicted proteins | sample MGYA00248628_ERZ508525 | MGnify/ENA primary metagenome ERZ508525 (study PRJEB26195, sample SAMN05422138) | marine metagenome | isolation source: East of Porto Seguro, South Atlantic Ocean | place...
TGTCTCTTCGCTCCTGAAAGTTTTCCTCGCGTTCATCGCGACGTTCCTGCCTTTGCTGTTGCATTTCTTCGCGTCGCTGTTGCATTTCTTCACGTCGTTGCTGATTTTCTTCCTGTCTTTGCTGCCGCCTTTCCTGAAACGCGTCCCGACGATTCTGCAACTCTTCGCCTTCACTGGAAGACTGGCCCCAACCGTTGATCGGATTCAATGCAAAGATCAAGAAAAATCCCAGCCCCGTTACCATCCGCTTAAAAACTTGCATAATTCCTCCGCTATTATTTCAAAGAAGAAACCTGCCCCTTGGCAGGGGACCACTAGGCCTGGCCAGCGTGACGCTGGACCCAACTTGTGCAATAGTGCTTTCAGCCGAGATGACTCTTTGCTCGCCAAATAAAGCGATTGCTCGCTGGCCCCACGCCTGGTGGCCCTTTATCTAAAACCACTTGGAAAAAAAAGACCGCGCTTTTGGCGTAGTCTCTTAAATAAAAAATAATTGAGGTATTTACTGGTTTTGTCAATCGGCATTTGGATGAAATTTTAGCAGTTTCCCATATTAATTTTAAATTCCATGAAAAATCCAAATCTATAGTTCCCCTGAAACCCACCCGCTCCCGCGGGAGGAAATTCGCAAAGGCTTGTCAAGCCGAGACAACTCTTTAGCTAGCCACCCTCTAGCAAGAGAAGCAAACAGCAATAGCCTATTAAACCGAGAGGTCTCTTAGATAGCCAATAAAAGCTGAGGAAGAATACTACGGCCCCGGAGGTTCTCCGGGTGCCTATTTTGGGGAAGGTTTGTTGAGTTCTTTCAAAATCGACTCGGCTTCTGCCTCCACTTCTTCCCGCTTTCTCCACTCCCAGATTTTCAAATGGGAACCCATATAATAAGAATGGTCCAAAAGGGATTCACCATCCATCGCTCCCCACCTTCCGTCCTCCGTCGCGGTCAGTGCTTCATAAATGGGGTTTTCCACCGAAGTAAAAAAAAGTTCCTTATCCTCGGGACTGATGGGTTTCCCCAGCAGGACTTTTATAGATGAATCATCCATTTCATAATCGTCTTTAATGGATTTCAACGCCTCTTCCCGGGAACTGCCATCTTTCATTTTCTCGTCAATCTTATCCTCAATCGCTTTGTTTCGCTTGGCGAAGGGATAATGCGTGTAGCCCAGGTCTCGACCAATATGAAAATCCAAATCCGGAAAATATAAATAGGCCCAGTCATCAAAATCGATCTGAATGCCCTCAGAAATGCCATATTCCTTGGCCTTTTCAGGGGATTCCAGAACCAACTGATTGTGGATTTTCACAAACCGTTTCATGCTGTCATAAACCAGCGCATGAAAATAGGCGTTCATTCGGTACCAGTTATTGGAAGAGTTATGACCATTGACCAGTTTCCTGAGTAGGAGCATGATCGTTTCCGCATCGGCAAATCGGTGGGAATTGGGGAAAGCACTCTTGAGATAATCGCTCAGCTTTTTTTCATCCCCCTCCAATTTTTGAGTATTGAGTTGCAAATGGTTCTTCGCGTAATCCAGCGCATGATAAACCAAGCGCTCGTGGTTCAGTTTTCGCTGGTACTCCATATACTGTTTCAACTCATCGTCTTCAGACTCTTTCGAGATTTTAGGCTGACCCTGGGTGATATCTTTGGCAAAAGCTAACATTTTTCTCTCTTTAAAATTGGTTTGGAAAATTTCAGGGAAACTCTATTTATTCGGACAGTTTCTCAACAGCAACTCGCAGGCCCTTATTCTATAAGGGCCGCTCATGATAAAAGCAATTTTTAGAGATGCCTCTCATTTTGACGTTTTAGGAGATTGATTTCAAGGTATTTTAATCTGCCAACACTATTTGTCTTTCTTATAATGCTATGGGCTTAGCCAGTATATTGACAAGACCCAGGTAGTCTGATAGCGTAGCGCAATTATTATGATGTTTTATTTTTTGGTGATATAGAGCATGCCCTGGGACGATTTACACGAGGCGAAAGGCCCCGAAGACCGATTTAAAGGAAGTGGTGGAGGGGGTGGAGGCCCGCTAAAACCACCTTTTGATATTCCACAAATTAAAATTCCGCAGTTCAAACCCTCCATGGTGTTATGGATTATCCTTGGCTTGCTTGTGGTATGGATTGTGCCGGGAACTTTTTATTTTGTCGAACCGGATGAGGAAGGCGTGGTCACCCGATTTGGGAAATTTCACCGCACCGCTTCACCGGGTTTGCATTTCAAGTTTCCATCTCCCATCGAGCATGCCGCAACACCCGCAATTCGTCAGGTTCGGAGAGCAGAAATCGGCTTCAGGGCTTCCGAAGGAAGGCCCATACAGAAGGTTCCCGCCGAATCCCTTATGCTGACCGGCGACCAGAATATTATTGATATCAATCTCGTTGTTCAGTACCGGATCATGGATTCGGTTGCCTTCCTGTTCAATGTGCGACGGCCGCATAAACTGATTCGCGATGCTGCAGAGACAGTCATTCGCGGAATCACCGGTAGCAAAAATATTGATGAAGCGTTGACCACCGGCAAAGCGGAAATTCAGATTCTCGCCCAGGAGCAGATTCAAGCACTTCTTGATAAATATGAATCCGGCCTGCAGATCGTGACCGTTCAGCTTCAGGATGTACACCCCCCGGAGCAGGTCGCGGCCGCGTTCAAGGATGTTGTCAGTGCCCGGGAAGATAAAGAACGGATGATCAACGAAGCTCAGGGTTACCGTAACGCGGTCATCCCGGAGGCACGTGGGCAGGCCGCACAAATAGTCCGGATAGCAGAAGGCTATCGGGAGCAAGCCATCAAAAGGGCAGAAGGTGACGCGAACCGTTTCCTGAAACAATACGAGGCGTACAAAAAAGCCCCGGAAATCACCCGCAAAAGGATTTATCTTGAGACCATGGAAGAGATTCTGCCTAACATCAATAAGTTCATTATGGGAAAACAGGGCAGTGGCGTTTTACCGATCCTGCCTTTGGGCGGAAACCTGCTGGGAGGCAATAGATAATAGCTATGAAAAAAAATGCTCTGATTATAGGCGGCGTTATCGCTATCGTTATCATATCGTCTTCCATGTTCACGGTCCATATGACCCAGAACGCGGTGGTGCTGGAACTGTCGAAACCCAAAGAGATCATCACGGAGCCGGGACTTTATTTTAAGATTCCGTTCATACAGAAGGTCCGGTACTTTTCCAAACAATTGCTGGATAACGACTCCAATCCAACCGAAGTCATCACCAAGGACAAAAAAAACCTGCTGGTTGATAACTTCACCATGTTCAGAATCGTTGACCCTTTAAAATTCCTTGAAACCGTTCGCGGGGAACGGAGTGCGCGGGCCCGTTTGGACGATATCATCTACTCCGAATTGCGGGTGGAAATTGGTACCCACGATTTGCACGATGTGGTCACGGAAACCCGGGACTCGATTATGGCCAAGGTTACCAAGGAAGCGAACGTCAAAGCCGCGGAATATGGTATTGAGGTAGTCGAGGTACGCATCAAGCGGACCGACCTGCCGCCCGAAGTCGCCAATTCCATTTTTAACCGGATGCGCACAGAACGTGAAAGGATCGCCATGGAATATCGGTCTGAAGGAAAAGAAGAAGCCACCAAAATTCGCGCTGAAACGGATAAGGAAAAAACCATTCTGGTCGCCCAAGCCTATAAACAGGAACAGATAGTTCGAGGTGAAGGAGACGCCCAAGCAACTAAAATTTATGCAGATGCTTACAGCAAAGACCAAAAATTTTACACTTTCATGCGTTCCATGGAAGCTTATAAGAAATCCTTAAAAACCGACACCACTCTCCTTATGTCTGAGGATTCCGATTTCCTGGGGTTCCTGAACAAATCCAAATAAAATTTGCTCCATTGCCGGAGTGGCAAAAATCATGGGATTCTCCTATTATATAAAGTGAGAACCGTTCTCTCTATTTAACAGGTGACATGAGAATACTCATTGTGGGTTCGGGTATAGTCGGATTCAACCTTGCACAGGAACTTTCCCAGGAAGGCCATGATATCGCCATCGTGGATCAGGATCCTGAAAGAATCCGACGCATTGCTGACACGCTGGATGTTTTGGCTGTTGAAGGCAACGCCTGCTTGCCCAGCGTACTCATGAAGGCGGGAGTCAAATCCACTGAAATGGTGATCGCGGTCACTGAGCGCGATGAAATCAATTTGCTCACCTGTTTTCTGGCCTCCCGGTTTGATGTTCCCAAGCGATTCGCAAGACTTCGCAACTGGGAGTTTAGCGAAAATGGCAGGGTTTTCTCTCCGGAAGAATTATGCATCGACCAGGCCATCAATCCCGGCCAGATCATTGTCGAAACCATCCTGAAAATTCTCGAGACTCCCGGCGTGGTCAACGTCGCGGAATTTGCCGATGGTGAAATTCTACTGCGGGAGTTCGACGTGCCGGAAAACGCTCCCATTGCCGGCAAGACCATTCAGGACATCCGCAGTATCACGCAAATGGATTCGTTTCTGATTGTCGCCATTGTCCGCCATGGGGAACTGGTCATCCCAAAAGACCAGGATATCATTCAGGCCGGAGACCGGTTTTACACTCTGGTCGACAAGGAGTTTTTGCCTTTCCTCCTTCCCATGCTGAACCGGACCCTGGAGAGTGTGGAAAAAATCATCATTTATGGAGCCACGTCCACATCCATTCACCTGGCCAAGGCTCTGGAAGAAAATATGCGTGATGTTTGCATCATAGAACCTTCCAGGGAAAAGGCTAGTCGGGCCGCAGACAAGCTCAAACGGACACTGGTCCAGCATGGCAGTGGCACCGACATGGACTTGTTTAACGAGATCAATATGAAGGATGCCGATTTTTTCCTGGCTCTTTCCCACGACGATGAAAGCAATATTCTTTCTGCCCTATTGGCAAAAAAGCATGGTGCCAAACGTGCCCTGGTCATCACCCACGATCCGGAATACCTGCCCATCCTGGATTCCATCGGCATGGACGTCACCATCAACCCGAGACTCATCACGGTCAGCGCTATCCTGAAATATTTGCGCAAAGGCCAGGTGATGTCAGTTTTCAAACTGATTGAAGACGCCGAGGTGATGGAGATTGGGGTGGATGAAAACTCTTCCATCGTCAATAAAAAAATAGGTAAAATCAAATTCCCCAAAGATGCAATCATCGGGGCGGTCCTCAGAAAGGGAGAAATGTTGCTCCCCAATGATGATGTCACTTTAGAAGCGGGTGACTCGGTCATCGTAGTGGCCCTGCCCGGAACAATCGAAAAAATCGAAAAACTGTTCGACCGTAAAAGATCCTTCCTTCCCTTCCGATGAATATACGGGCTATTTTTAATGTCGTAGGAGTTCTGCTGGTACTTCTTTCTGGGTTGACTCTGTTGCCCATAGGCGTTTCGTTGTATTTCGGCCATGCTCCTATTGAGGGTTTCATGTCCGAGACTTCGGCTTTTGAGTGGACGTTTGGCCTCAGCCTGGCATCCGGCCTGATATTGTGGAAACTGTTCCCCTCCGGACTGGATAAACTTCGGGATCGTGAAGGATTTGCCATTGTCACCGTTTCCTGGCTGTCGATATCCGCGTTCGGTGCGCTCCCACTCTATTTGAGTGGCACTTGCCCGGAATTCATTGACGCGTTTTTTGAAAGTACCAGCGGATTCACCACCACCGGAGCTTCCATCCTTCAGGATATCGATGCGGTGTCTCACGGCATCCTGTTCTGGAGAAACCTGATGCAGTGGGTCGGGGGAATGGGAATTATTCTTCTTTCCTTGGCTATCTTTCCCATGCTGGGGATCGGGAGTTTCCATCTGTTCAAGGCGGAAATTCCTGGCGGATCTACCGTGGAACAAACGCAACCCCGCCTGGTCGAGACGGCTAAAATACTGTGGAAAACTTATCTGGCCTTGACCCTCATCGAAATTTTTGCTTTACGGTTTGCCGGCCTGAATTGGTTCGACGCGGTTTGCCACACCTTTTCCACCGTCGCAACGGGCGGGTTTTCGCCGCATAACGGAAGCATTGGTGTTTTTAACAATGCTTATATCGAGAGCATCATCATTCTTTTCATGTTTCTGGGTGGAATCAACTTTGCTTTGCACTTTCAACTGGTTCGAAGAAATTTTGCAGTCGTCTTCAAGAACCCGGAGTTCAAGGCGTATTGCGGAATGCTTCTCGCCGGTATCTTGTTTGTAACCTGGGGCCTTACCCGAATTTCCGATGCGGGTGACGCAGGCCAGGCATTTCGCAGTGCCGCCTTCACTGTGGTTTCCATCAATACCACCACCGGATTCATCACGAATGATTTCAACTTATGGCCGGAATATTTAAAACTCTTTATGGTCGCGATCATGATGGTGGGAGGGTGCTCAGGCTCCACCAGTGGATCTTTCAAAGTAATTCGTTTTATCATCCTGCTAAAAATCATTATGCGGGAACTTAAAAAACTGGTGTATCCGCGCGCCATTTTCCATGTCAAAGTGGGGGATAAAACTATTGACGCGGATGACCTTTCCAATGTTGCCGCTTTAACATTCCTGTTTATTGGCTTTTCCGCCTTAGGCGGGGTACTTCTCTCGGCAATGGGCGTAGACCTCACCACGGCGTTGTCGGCGACAGTGGCTTCATTATTTAATATCGGCCCAGGTCTGGGCACTGTAGGTGCGATGGGAAATTATGCGGAAATCCCGGCTATGGGAAAAGGCCTCCTCATCATCTTCATGTTGTTGGGAAGACTTGAAATTTACGGTGTTATACTGCTTTTCCTGCCTATGACCTGGCGCAAATAAGATTTGATTTTGAATAAGCAATAAATTAAAATTCCGGTCTCCCAGTCTGAACTTTACCTTGGCAAAACTAAATGGTTAAAGACCAGAGACCTGTGTAGTACTCAAGAAACGTTAAAGGAAAATGTGGGTTGAGGAAAGTTTCCTGATTCGAGATCTTAGCCAAGCGTTGACTTATTGAACTTAACCATCGCGACTCAAGGTATCTCTGATGCGTAAAGGAATTTAAATAGCATGGAAACCGCGCCACTTAAAATTACCGAGCTTGTATTGCGGGATGCACACCAATCCCTTCTCGCGACCCGAATGCGGACCGAAGATATGCTTCCCATCGCCGAAAAACTCGACCAGGTCGGCTTTTTCTCCTTGGAAATGTGGGGCGGGGCAACCTTTGACACCTGCATCCGGTTTCTCAATGAAGATCCTTGGGAACGTGCCCGGGCTCTCAAGAAAAAAATGCCCAACACTCCGTTCCAAATGTTGCTGCGAGGGCAAAACGCTGTGGGCTACCGGCATTACGCCGATGATATTGTCGAACGATTTGTCAAACAATCGGTGGAAGTGGGAATCAATATATTCAGGATATTCGATGCTCTCAATGACTTTCGCAATATTGAAACCGCTATAAAAACCGTTAAAAATTGTGGTGAAACCGTTGAAGGTTGCATCAGCTATACCGTCAGTCCGGTTCATAATATCAAACTCTACCTGGAAATGGCCAAACAGCTGGAGGACATGGGTTCTGACATTCTCTGCATTAAAGACATGGCTGGCCTGCTGACTCCCAATGTAACCAAGTCCCTGATTACTGAAATTAAGAAGATTATCAAGATTCCGATCCATTTGCACACCCATGCGACTACCGGGCTGGTGGGCATGAACATGCAATGCGCTATTGAGGCAGGAGTGGATATGGTGGATACCGCCATCTCCGCGTTATCCATGGGAACTTCCCATTACGCAACAGAATGCATGGTAGCCAGCCTGAAAGGCACACCCAGGGATACGGGCCTGGATCTCGACCTGCTTGAGGAAGTCAACGATTATTTTACCGAAGTGAGAAAAAAATATGTGGCGTTTGAAAGCGATTTCAAGGGTGTGGATATCAATATCCTTAAATCTCAAATTCCCGGTGGCATGATTTCCAATATGGAAAACCAGTTGCGGGAACAAAATGCGCTCCACAAACTCGATGAAGTACTGAAAGAAGTTCCCCGAGTGCGAAAAGACATGGGTTATCCGCCCCTGGTCACACCCACGAGCCAGATTGTTGGCTCTCAGGCGACCTTGAACGTGTTGACAGGGGAACGCTATAAAGTGATTACCAAAGAAACCCGGCAGTGCTTGTTGGGCAATTACGGCAAACTACCTGCCCCTATAGATGAAGAACTGCTGGCAAAAGTTTCTGGCGACAAAGAGATCACAAGTTGCCGTCCTGCTGATTTGCTGGAGCCTGAATGGGATAAGGCTTGTAAAGAACTGGGGGATAAATACACCAGCGAGGAAGACCGGTTGACTTATGCCCTGTTTGCAAAAGTGGCTCTTAAGTTTTTTGAAACCCGGGGCAAACCCCAACCTGAAGCCGTAGCAAAAGCTCCGGCGACCGCGCCTGCTCCATCCGCCGCATCCTCCGTTCCGACAGGAACTGCGGTATACAGGGTTCGGGTCAATGGAAAAGATTATTCCGTTGAAGTCTCAACCGGAGGAGCGGTTGGCGCATCCCCTTCCATAGCAACAGTTCCGGCCACCGCATCCGTTAACGCTCCCGCACCCAGCACTGCAAGTGGTTCTCCCCTGATAGCACCTTTGCCAGGGTCCATCTTCACCATGATATGCAAGGAAGGGGATGTGGTTAATGAGGGCGATACCGTTCTTATTATGGAATCCATGAAAATGGAATCTGAAGTCAATGCCCATCGATCCGGAACCATTCAATCTATCCTGGTTAAAGAAGGCGACAACGTGCAAACCGGGGATGAACTCGTCATTATAGGATAATGGAATTCAGCTTCGGCGCATCCGCTACCAAGATAATAGCCACTACCGGGTTCTCCTATCTGGAAGCTGGCGATATACTCATGATCCTGGTCGCCTGCATTATGCTCTACCTTGCTATCTGGAAAAAGTTCGAACCGCTACTGCTCCTTCCCATCGGATTCGGGTGTCTGCTTGCCAACATCCCCATGAGTACGATGGCGAACACCGATGCCGGCGGCTTGCTCAACTTTTTTTATCAGGGGGTCACGCATGAGGTGCTTCCTCCTCTGATTTTTCTGGGAGTGGGGGCGCTGACAGACTTTGGCCCGCTTTTGGCTAACCCCACCACTCTTCTTCTGGGTGCCGCCGCCCAGATAGGGGTATATATCACCCTCATTGGCGCGGTGCTCCTCGGGTTCAATATGCATGAAGCCAGTGCCATCGGCATCATTGGCGGCGCCGATGGGCCCACATCTATTTTTATAGCCAGCAAGCTAGCCCCGCATTTGCTCGCGCCCATTGCCGTGGCGGCTTATTCCTATATGGCCTTGGTACCGCTTATCCAGCCCCCCATCATGAAGTTATTAACGACCGAGAAAGAGCGGAAAATAAAAATGGCACAATTAAAGCCGATATCCCAAACGGTGAAGATTCTTTTCCCCGTGGTGGTGACCATCGTCTGTTGTTTGATGTTACCCGGCATCACCCCGCTTTTAGGAATGCTGATGCTGGGCAACCTTTTCCGCGAATCCGGGGTCACCGCCCGCTTGCACGAAACTTCGGAAACTCATTTGATCAACATCGTTACTATTCTTTTGGCATTGGCCGTGGGTTCTTCCATGACCGCTGAGTCATTTTTGCGGCTTGAAACTCTTAAAATTATCGTACTGGGCTTGTTGGCTTTCTGTATCGCCACGGCAGGCGGAGTGCTTTTTGGCAAACTCATGTGCAAAATGACTGGAGGCCGGGTGAATCCGCTCATCGGTTCGGCAGGGGTTTCGGCAGTCCCCATGGCGGCACGGGTTTCCCAGAAAGTAGGCGCAGAAACGGACTCTTCCAATTTTTTACTGATGCACGCCATGGGACCTAATGTCGCAGGTGTTATTGGTAGCGCCGTGGCCGCCGGAGTATTCATCTCCCTGTTCGGGGATATCGCTCCCCTGGAATCGCATGCCGCGATCGCGGATATCGTCGGCACCGTAGAACCCGGAATCAAAACCGCTATTGCCCAAGTGGCTGGCGTAGCGGAGAGCCTCCGCTAAAGGAAAATTATGGAAGCTTCATTTCTTGCAGCAGTCAATGTTTCTGTCCTGGCTATGGCGGTGATTTTTACCGTTCTGGTTTTTTTGATCTTCACCATTAAGGTATTGGTGAGGTTAGTCCCCTACGAAGCTCCGCCTCCTAAAGCACGTCGTCAACCCGCATCCGCTCCTTCCGCAAGTGGTGACG
>ENA-ORDI01002068-ORDI01002068.1-marine-metagenome-genome-assembly--contig:-NODE-2068-length-10200-cov-3.600217_pt1 | contig 10200 bp, 7 predicted proteins | sample MGYA00248628_ERZ508525 | MGnify/ENA primary metagenome ERZ508525 (study PRJEB26195, sample SAMN05422138) | marine metagenome | isolation source: East of Porto Seguro, South Atlantic Ocean | place...
CACCATTGGCAGGTGCAATTTTCATTACGGCTTTGCTCGCGGCTGTTATGAGCAGTACGGATAGTGCATTATTAGCCTGTTCAAGTATTATAGGTAACAATATTTTATCACAATTACCAAAGGTCAAAAATAATATTCTTGTTTTATCCAGAATCTCAATACCTGTGTGCGCAACAGTTGCCCTTTTTGTCGCATTTTATTTTAAAAATATTTACGAATTATTGCTGGCATCCTATTCCATATCTCTCGTGTCTCTTTTTGTACCATTCACCGCTGGCATCTGGTGGCCAAAAACATATAACACCGGTGCAATCATGGCAATGTTAAGTGGCCTGATCTCCTGGATTCTATTTATGGTCATCCTGCCCGATCACCCGGGGGACCTGTACGCCATGGCAGTTAGTATAGTTGGCCTTATATTCGGATCACTTCTAATACAAAACACAGATCATCCAATACCATTAACCGATCTAAATGGAAACAGTCTTTAGGTATATTTTCTTATGAAGGAACAATTTTTCAAATTGACGAAAAACGAATTCCTGTTCCTCGTAGGCAACCTGGTTTATGCCATAATTGTTTTTCACCCTTTCTGGTCTGATAAAATTGTATGGGGGCTGTCTATGACAGGATGGCTCCTGGCCTTTTTCATGATTATTTCCCCCTTGTTGGCCCTGTTGATTTTTTACCAAAGCAATCGATCGACAAAATAGTGTCTTTAGAACAAAGTATTCTTCTAATCTATCTTGCAGCTTGTATGCTCATTGGAGTTATTGTATCTAAACGAGTATTTTCATCCGCAGATGAGTATTGGGTAGGCGGAAGAGGCATTGGAGTCAGTGTAAACTCCCTCGCAATAATGGCTACTTTGGCGAGTGGAGGATCAATTGTCGGTGTAATGGGGTTGGGCTATAGTAAAGGTATTCCCTTTGCACTTGCACTTTTTTCAGGAGCGGTTGTTGGGTTTCCATTGGCTTCGGTACTGGTGGCCAATCCTCTTCGTAACTTTGGGAAATATACCATTACGGACTTTTTATCTTTCCGTTATCCCCACCCTGCCATTCAAATTGGGGTTCCCCTAATAATATTGTCCAGTTTTACAGTATATATTGTCGCACAGTTAAAAGCAGCCGGAATCACATCAGAAGCACTGTTAGGATTTCCCTACCATCAGAGTGTTATACTTTTCACGATTGTTTTCATAGTGTATGTTTCTTTTGGAGGTATGGTAGCTGTTACCTGGACAGATATGTTTCAAGGAGGACTAATGGTTATCGTTGTAGTGGGCACTGGGTTTTATTTATTAACTACCCATGAACATTTAAACAATCCTTTAATCACAGCAACAACCCAGGCGCCTGAATTAGGGTTGATGAAAGAAGCACCTCTTTCAAGCATGATTGGTTCATTTGTAATCTGGGCTGCAGCTATTTCTGTTGTTCCCCATATTGTTATGCGGGTGTACTCGGCTAAAAACAGCCAAGCAGCTAAACTGTCACTGAATATTGCCGTTATTATATACAGCATTCTTATTCTATCATCATTATTGATCATTGTTCCAGTTGGTAAAATTCTATTTCCAGTTCTGGACGATGCGGATATGGTGTTTTTAAAGATAATTGAATCGAGGTTCTCCCCTGTTGTGAGAGGGTGTGCTGTTGCCGCAATCATGGCTGCGGTAATGTCCACTACGGATGCTCTCCTCCTGGCCTGCAGTTCAGCGGTGTCCCATGATCTGTTAGGCTATTTTTACCCTGTGTTTGGATAATGCCTTAAAGAACCGAATTCGAATTTATTGTACCTGGTTGATTGGTCTTGTAGCAATGGTCTTTGCTTTTGACCCACCACCCTTAATTACTCTTTTTTATTCTGCTTCAATTGGTGTGCTCTGCGCCGGGCTTTTTATTCCAACAATTGCTGGAATCTGGTGGAAAAAAACCAACACTATGGGGGGCGTGAGCGCACTGTTAGTTGGAGTTATAACGTACCTAATCGTCCAGTTTAATCCGGATGCCCCTCCCTTGTCTGCTATTTTGTTTGCTCTCCCTGCGAGTTTGCTTGGGCTTTTAATTGGCAATCGATTTGGCATTAATGTAACAGATGACATTATCGAAAAAGTATCCAAACTACATGTCTAATTTGTAATGTAATTTGCTAAATTAAATCATCACTTCTGAGTATATGAAAACAAAATCCAAGTCTTTTAAGATCACTTACTCTACTTTGAATACAAATCAAATGGAGAGAGTACATCAGAAATTTGATAGTGCTCTTATGGATGTAAAAAACGATTGTGGAGATCATTACTCGAATTGGGTAAACGGTAAAACAATCCAAGGGGCGAATACTTTGAAACTTAGGAGTCCCATAAATCAAAATCTCATTTTGGGATATTTTACTCAGGCAACACATGAGCAGACGGCCGAAGCTGTGCAGACTGCCAAAGATGCCTTTGCGGCCTGGAATCAAATGGGATGGAAAGCGCGATGCGCCCTATTACAAACTGCGGCGGGTCTGATCCGAGATCGTAAATATTATCTGGCAGCTGTTATGACTTTAGAAGTTGGTAAAAACCGTCTGGAAGCCCTGGGCGATGTTGAAGAATCAGCAGACCTTATTAGCTATTATTGTCAAATCATGGAAGAAAACAATGGTTTTGTTCGGCAAATGGATCGACTGGCAGCTAATGAAAATGTGATGGGATATTTGGTTCCTTTTGGGGTCTGGGGTGTGATTGCACCTTTTAATTTTCCTATGGCATTATCAGCAGGAATGGCAGCTGGTGCTTTGGCTACAGGAAATACAGTTGTGTATAAACCTTCAAGCGATGCCCCATGGACAGGTGTATTGCTTAACAAGGTGTTTGTTGAAGCGGGTCTGCCAGACGGTGTATTTAATCTGCTGAACGGTGCAGGCTCTATTATTGGGGAAGAGCTCGTCACCAATGATAATGTGGATGGGCTTGTCTTTACGGGGTCTAAAATTGTAGGTATGGATATTTATCAACGATTTTCTAAACATTATCCTAAGCCCTGCATTATAGAAATGGGAGGGAAAAATCCAGCCATTGTGACACAAAACGGAAATCTGGATACTGCTGCGGAAGGCATTATGAGATCAGCATTCGGTTTTGGAGGACAAAAATGCAGTGCCTGTTCCAGGGCATATATTGAAGAATCTGTATTTCATGAGTTTTTGGACCTACTCATCCATAAAACAAAATCTCTTATTATTGGAGATCCCACGGATCAGGACACATTCCTTGGCCCCTTAATTAATTCAAACGCATACAATGATTTTCAATCCTATATAGATTCGGCGCACAAGGATGGAACTGTATTGACAGGAGGAAAACTGTATTCACGTAGTAACCTTGATAATGGATTTTTCGTAGAACCAACGATTATCACCGATCTAGAAGAAGATCACCCATTAGTAAAATCAGAGCTCTTTTGCCCCATCCTTTATATCAGGTCTGTGAAAAATCTTGAAGAAGCCCTTACCTTTGCCAATGATACTGAGTACGGCCTTACCGCTGGGTTCTTCAGTGAAGACCAAGAAGAAATAGATTTGTTTTTTAATACAATCCGGGCCGGTGTAACCTATGTAAATCGCCGCAGTGGGGCCACAACCGGTGCCTGGCCAGGTGTACAGCCATTCTGTGGCTGGCAATCCAGCGGGTCAACAGGCAAAGGATGCTGCGGCCCTTATTATGTCACCCAATTCATGCGTGAACAAAGCCGAACGGTTATGACTTAAATCATGTTAAACACGCCCAGAATACTTACTCCCCTCCCTGGACCAGAATCTCAAAAAATAATAAAAAGAGACACCGGTGTCTCTTCACCATCACTCATTAAAGAATATCCTTTAGTGATTAAACGTGCTGAAGGAATGTTTATAGAAGATTTGGATGGAAATACCTTTCTGGATTTCATGGCCGGCATTGCCGTGATCAGCACTGGCCATTGTCATCCAGAAGTCCTAAATGCTATCCAAAAACAATCCCAAGATTTACTTCACATTTGTGGTACTGATTTTTATTACCCTGCCTACACAGATCTTTGCAAAAAACTTCAGTCTCTTGCCCCTGGTAACAAAGACTGGAAAGTGTTCCTGAGTAATTCAGGTGCAGAAGCAGTGGATGGGGCAATAAAGCTGGCCAGGTTCCATACTAAGAGAGAGCATATCTTAGCATTTGAAGGAGCGTTCCATGGCAGAACCTATGGTGCCTTAAGCCTGACCGATTCTAAACCAGTCCAGAAAAATGGTTTTGGTCCATTTCTCCCCGGTGTGTACCATGTCCCCTTTGGATTGCAGGCAGATGAGATTGTTGCGTTAATAAAAAAGTCTGGGCTGGAACTGGAATCCTTTGCTGCCATTTTCGTAGAGCCTATCCAGGGAGAAGGCGGATATATCATACCCCCCGATGAATTTTTACCACAGTTGCGGGAAGTGTGCAATGAGTATGGGGTTTTACTTGTTGCGGATGAAATCCAGTCCGGGGTTGGCCGTACCGGGAAATTTCTTGCCGTTGAGCATTGGGGTGTTATACCTGATATTATCACACTGGCCAAAGGGCTCGGTTCTGGAATGCCCATTGGTGCAATTTTAGGGACCGATGAAGTCATGAGCTGGCCCCCGGGCAGCCATGGCAGTACTTTTGGAGGAAATCCGGTTTCTTGTGCCGCATCCTTGGCAACCCTTGCTTTGGTGGAAAATGAACTGATGGACAATGCACGTAAAATGGGACCCTACTTATTAAGGAGACTATCGAAGCTGGAAACCAAATATAAATGTGTGAAGAATATTCGAGGGAAGGGGCTTATGATTGCTATGGATCTTTACCAAGATGACCAGCCATCCCATGATGCTGCTTACCAATTTGAGCAAAAGTGTTTCCAGGAAGGTCTCTTAGTCTTGGGGTGCGGTGAATATTCAGTGCGTCTGACTCCTCCATTGATCGTTCAAAAGAGCCAAATCGATATTGCGGTGGATATTATGGAAACTGTGTTAGATGGGTTATCAGATGAGTAAGCCTTGTATCATAACCGTCGCCATAACAGGGTCTGTTCCCCGAAAAAAAGATACACTTGCTATTCCAATAACAGTAACAGAGCAGATTGAATCAACCCAGGAAGCGTTTGAAGCTGGCGCATCACTTGTACACGTTCATGTAAGAGATAAGAACGAAGAACCATCATCTGACCCGGAAAAGTTTTCTGAGTTTTTAAACGGTGTACGGAACCATTGTCCAGATATGATCGTTCAGTTTTCAACTGGAGGACGGGGACGCTCCCTGGAAGAACGAAGCCCTATGCTTTACCTGAAGCCCGATATGGCATCCCTGGCTACCGGGTCCGTTAATTTCCCAACCAGCATCTATGAAAACTCCCCTAATTTCATTCACGGCTTGGCTCAAACCATGCTGGAATACAATATCAAACCAGAAATAGAAGTGTTTGATTTGGCCATGTTATATACTGCTGTTGATATGGCAAACGCAGGATTGTTAAATATGCCTATCCATGTCCAATTCGTTTTTGGGTTGAAGAATGCTCTTCCAGCAATAAAAAACATATTAGAGTTTGAAGTTGCTGAATTAAAACGCTTGCTGCCTGATGCAACATGGACAGCTGCCGGGATAGGCAGAAGTCAGCTTGATATCAATCATTGGTCCCTGGAATTAGATGGACATTGCCGCACAGGGCTGGAAGATAATATCAAGTATGATAAGACACGACTTGCAAAAAGCAATGCAGAATTGGTAGCGCGCGTGGCTGAGCTGTGTCAAACGTACGATAGAACACCCGCTACTCCATCTGAAGCTCGTCAAATCCTTTCCCTTAACACTATATAATTGAATGAGGCCCAGCACTATGCAATCATACATTAAATTTATCAGTATTCTTATGATACTCTATTCATCTGTTCTTTCAGGTAAAAACAGGGCTCGAGACCTGGGAATCCCTTTTAATGGTGTGCCTGGTACAAATAATGCCATCACCGATGTCGCAGGTGTCACCGTGGGGCACAGTACCATTATTGAGGGGTCCGGGAAAAAAATATTAGGCAAGGGTCCAATTCGAACAGGAGTAACGGCTGTTTTACCCCGCGGTAATAAAAGTTTGCAGGATCCTGTTTTTGCGGGATGGTACAGCCTGAACGGCAATGGAGAAATGACAGGAACAACATGGATTGAAGAATCAGGACTTTTAGAAGGCCCGGTCATGATTACAAATACACATAGTGTTGGTGTGGTCAGGGATGCAGTCATAAAATGGAGAATTGATGAAGGGGAGCCTGATCCAAGTGGATACTGGTGGTCTTTGCCTGTGGTGGCAGAAACGTATGATGGTTTTTTAAACGATATAAATGGTTTCCATGTGCAGGCATCTCATGTGTTTGAAGCGTTGAATACTGCAAAAAACGGGCAGGTTTCAGAAGGCAACGTTGGCGGAGGAACCGGGATGATGTGCCATGGATTTAAAGGAGGAATCGGCACTGCATCAAGAATTTTTTCAATACATGAAAACGAATACACGCTTGGTGTGCTTGTCCAAGCCAATTACGGGGCCCGGAAAGACTTAACCATAGCCGGTGTACCTGTAGGGAAAGAAATTACTGATCTTAAACGCGAGAGAACTTCCGACAAAAATTTCAATGAAGGGGATGGCTCTATTATTGTGGTTCTAGCTACGGATGTTCCTTTGATGTCCCACCAGCTTAAAAAACTGGCAAGGCGTGTACCCTTAGGTATCGCACGTGTTGGAACCGTGGCCCACGATGGTTCTGGCGATATATTTATTGCATTTTCAACCGCCAACGAGGGAGATGGTTTTCCATCTGAAATTGCACAGGTAGAAATGCTGCCGAATGGACTGTTAAATCCCGTATTTGAAGCTACAGTTCATGCTACTGAAGAAGCAATTATCAACGCACTTATAGCTGCTGAAACAATGAAAGGCGCAGATGATAATATAGCCCATGCACTACCCCATGACCGGTTAGTACAAATCCTTAAAAAGTATAATAGGTAACTGTTTATTATTTATTTTGTTCTTTTTCCTGCCCATTGAAGCTCAATAATGGGAACCCATTTTTCCATCATCGGTATATAGGGAAGCAGGCGCATATCGGATCCATAGGGATATGTCCCTTTTACAAATTTATATCCTGTCATTATCCTGAACCGATCAGATTTATTCCAGATTAAGAGAAGTTTGTGTTCTAGAGAATAGTCCCCCATCAGTTTGGCTAGATCGGGATTTATCTGAACGTCCGCCAGCCCCGGCAGTAACTGTAGATCAAGATCCACCAGTACCCGAATCTTTTCTGTCAGATTTTTTTGCACGTCTAATCCTGTATGAATTCCCCATCAAGCCCCACATTCGTGAGGTTTTTTGTTTGTGGGATGATGGGTAGATTTGAAATATTACATCATGAAATCTCTAAAGCAATTAATCAAAAATTATGCTCATAGAAATCCAAAAGAAAATTCAGCTTATGAAATGTTGAATCTCCTAAAAACTGATGGAAGCTTTTTAAAAGATAATTATGATGGACATTTTACTTGGCGGTTCTTACAGACAAAAAGGAGAAAAGGATAAAGCGCTTGAATATTTCCAAAAAGCATTGGCAATCGCAAAAATTGTTGATAATAAAAGATTAATTGCTAGATTAAACAATAGTTTGGGAAATCTGAATTTCGATGGAAAGGAATTAGAAAAAGCTATGGAATACTATACCAGTGCATTGAATATCTTAAATGAACTTGGAAGTGAAAGGGGCATAGCCGTGGCCTATGGTAATATGGGTAATATACATGGTCATAATGATGATAATAAATCAAGTTTGGAATATCACCAAAAAGCTTTAGATACCTATAAGAAATTAGAAGATCATCCAGGAATAGGGTGGGTTTTAAGTAATATGGGGGTTATCTATCGGAATATTGGGAATTTGGCTAAGGCAGAAATATCATATAAGAAATCCTATGATATTTTGAAATCGACAGGGAATAAAAAAAATATGGCTTTTCCGTTAGCGAACCTGGCAGGGATAGAAACAGTTAAAGGAAAATATAATGAAGCCATATCCTATTATCAGGATTACTTTGATATTCAGTCAGATATCGGGCATCAAAAAAGATTATCCCACGGGAATTATTATCTGGGTTCGACGTTGGTTAAAAATGGTGACCTAAACAATGCTTTACCCTATCTGGATAAAGCGATAGATATCCAAACAGAATTGGGCCTGAAAGATGAACTTGTAGAATCTGAAATATATCGAGCTTTATGCTTAAAGAAATTAAATGAAGAATTTGAAATGGATAGGGTCATTGAATTGGTTGATAGCACAGAACTAAGTTATGATTCCTTGATTCGGCAAATGTTAAACTGGATAAAACGCTTGATGAATTGGAACCGCAATTCCGGGAGGAATATAAATCCTATCCAATCCCAAAAACCATAATTCAAGAATGGAAAAAAGTTCAATCTTAAATTATGTTTGAATCAACCTATATCCATGAAAATGTCATTGCGAGGGAATACGCGACCGACGCAATCTTGATTGGCTTAAAAGGAACGAGATTGCTTCACTGCGTTCGCAATGACATGGTAAAGTTAGTGTCTTATATTTAAATACTATTTTTCAAATAAAAAATGACTGAATCCACCCGCAAACTCGCCGCCATTGTATTTACCGATATTGTTGGTTTTACCAAGCTCACTGCTGAATATCAATCCAAAGCATCCGCTTTATTAAGACAGCAACGTGAATTATTAAAACCACTGGTTGAGTCCCATGGCGGTTCGTGGATAAAAGATATGGGCGATGTCATTCTTTAAAAAAATAATACAATTTAGTTTTCTTCTACTATTTATTGGATGCTACACAAGTTTTGGGAGTAAGCCTAATAATGAAAGTAGTTCCTTACGATATCATTTAGGCACAACAACATCTGCCTATTTCCAAAACAGTGTTCAAGAAATCGCTGCATTATATGGGTATTCAATCAAAGAATACACAAATTACGGAAATTACCAGATCGCAGATACTTATTGGAAAAATCGTAATCCATATCCGGCTGAGTCCGAAAAAGGATTTATAGAATCAAAAACAAAACTATTATTTACAGCTTCAAATGATAGATTAGATTCATATCAATATGATGCAAATTTATTTACCTGTTATTTAGATATTAAAAATAGATGCTTCGATGGCGAAAAATGGGTGAAATATAATGAAGGACCAGAACTCAAAGAATCATTGGATAGCATTGTAGAAGATATTAAAGATGAATTTCTTTTGAACATGCGACAGTTTTAAGTAAGGTTATTATGTTAATAAATCTGTGTTTTATTGAATATAAAATATTGAGTGTATGGTAGATTGATCAATAAATACACCTGTAAAAAAAGAGTAAATTATTTTTTTGATTTGCCTTGACATCGTTTTGCGTTAACCCATAGCTTACATCCGTTTATTTTGGGGATGAGGGGTCAGTTGCGTGCCGGCCCGCATTGTAAACAAATGTCTTGGGATACAATATAGACTTAAACAAATCAGTATATTCCATCGTTTTCCCTGAAAATAAAAAATACTTACAAACATAACTCTCTAATGGAGACTACATAATGAAGAATATCTTGCGCATAACCGCCTTGTTTCTAGTGATGTCACTGGCATGGGCTCAGCAAACTACTGGTAAGATCAGTGGTCAGGTAACAGATAATACCGGTGCTGGACTTGCCGGTGCCAATGTAATTGTCGATGGAACTTCCATGGGTGCAGCCACGGATAATGATGGAAAATATACTATCCTGAATGTATCTGCCGGAAAATATTCTCTAACCGCATCCTATATTGGATATAGAAGTACAACAACTTCTAATGTGGAAGTAAAAACCAATTTAACGACACCACAAAATTTTTCCATGGAACCATCTGCAATTGAAGGAGATGTAGTAACCATTGTTGGTGAAAAGCGACTGGTTGAATTTAGTGCAACAAACTCTGTCCGAAGCGTGAATGCTGAAGAAATCCAAAATGCTGCTTCCCGTAGTGTAACAGGTATGCTTGATATGCAGGCTGGAGTTACTATCACCAATGGTAAACTTCACATTCGCGGTAGCCGCGCTGAAGAAGTTGCTTACACCTTGGATGGTGCCCAGATCACGGACGTGATCAACA
>ENA-ORDI01002070-ORDI01002070.1-marine-metagenome-genome-assembly--contig:-NODE-2070-length-10189-cov-3.086926_pt1 | contig 10189 bp, 10 predicted proteins | sample MGYA00248628_ERZ508525 | MGnify/ENA primary metagenome ERZ508525 (study PRJEB26195, sample SAMN05422138) | marine metagenome | isolation source: East of Porto Seguro, South Atlantic Ocean | place...
CGCGTTCACATCGGGCGTGCCGTTCAGCGTGATATCCGCCGCACCGGTCAGGGCGTTCCCGCCCAGATCGGCCACCACCTCGCGCAGGGCCAAGTGCCGGTCGGGCGTCAGGGTCAGATCAAGGTTGATATCCGCCGTCTTTCCCAAGCCCTGCGGCAGTGCGATGTCAGCCACCCCGAGCGCTGCCAGAAAACGCCCCGTGTCCGACGTCTTGAGCCAGAGATCCCCCGCGACAGCGCCAGCCAGCCCCGCCCGTCCGGTCAGCGAGACGCCGCCGCCTTTGGTGTCCACACGGGCACGCAGCGGGCGGATGTCGCCGTTCAGGAATTGGTCAAACCGGTTGATCGTCGCCTCGATCGACACGCGATCGGCCGCGGGGCGCAGGGCGGCCTTGATCACCGCATCGCCCGCCCGTTCGGGCCAGTCGAGCGACAGGTCCACACCGTCAAATCGCACCAGATCGCTGCCCTCGGCATCATAGATCAACGTGGCGTCGGTGATATTGAGCCGCTGGATCGTCAGCGGGCGCGGGCTGCGCGCAGGCGCGGTCGGAGCGGTCTCGATGGCTGCCTCGCCGCCGCCGTCGCTGAACTGCCAGCTGGCGCGCCCGTCGCGGCGTTGCTCCAGCCGGATGGTGGGGCTTTGGGCTTCAATGTTGGTGATCTTGATCTCGCCCCGGATCAGCGCCATCGCATCAACCCCGATGGCGGCATTGGCGGCCGAGAGCATCGCCCCATCCTTGGCCCAATCGGCATTCCCGACCTCGAGCCCGCCTGCGGTCACCCCCAGCACCGGCCAGAAGGTCAGCCCCACATCGCCCGTGATCGTGACCTCGCGCCCTGTCAGGTTGCGCAGCTGGTCCGCCGCGATTCGCGCAATACGGTCGGCGGGCAGCAAGAACAGCGACCCCACCGCGACCACCAAAATCAGCAGCAGTATGCCAATTGCCCGAATAATCCACTTCATCGCCCGTCTCCTTGCCTGATGCGGGGCCTTTCCCAGACCCTTTGCATGGCTTATAGCGCAGTTCATGAGCACAAACCCACCAAATCTACGCCCCGATCTTGCGCCAAAGGCCCAGATCAGCAATCCGTCCCGCCCCGGCCAGCCGACCATCGGCATGGTATCGCTGGGCTGCCCCAAGGCGCTGGTCGACAGCGAACGGATTTTGACGCGCCTGCGCGCCGAAGGCTACGGCGTGTCGCCGGATTACGCCGGGGCGGATGCGGTGATTGTGAACACCTGCGGCTTCCTTGATTCCGCCAAGGCCGAAAGCCTTGACGCGATTGGCGAGGCGCTGAACGAAAATGGCAAAGTGATCGTGACCGGCTGCCTCGGGGCCGAGCCGGATTATATCCGCGAACATCACCCGCGTATTCTGGCCGTCACCGGCCCGCACCAATATGAACAGGTGCTGGACGCGGTGCATGGGGCCGTGCCGCCTTCGCCCGATCCGTTTATCGATCTGCTGCCTGCGCAGGCCGTCAGCCTGACGCCGCGCCACTACAGCTATCTGAAGATCTCGGAAGGCTGTAACCACAAGTGCAAGTTCTGCATCATCCCCGACATGCGCGGCCGCCTGCAATCGCGCCCTGCCCATGCGATTCTGCGCGAGGCTGAAAAGCTGGTGCAGAACGGCGTGAACGAACTGCTGGTGATCTCTCAGGATACCTCGGCCTACGGCGTCGATATCAAACATGCCGAAGACCGTGGCCACCGCGCGCATATCACCGATCTGGCCCGTGATCTGGGGGCGCTCGGGGCGTGGCTACGGCTGCACTACGTCTACCCCTACCCCCATGTGCGCAACCTGATCCCGCTGATGGCTGAAGGTCTGGTGCTGCCCTATCTGGATATTCCCTTCCAGCACGCGCATCCCGACGTGCTGAAACGCATGGCCCGCCCTGCGGCGGCAGCTAAGACGCTGGATGAAATTGCCGCGTGGCGTGACACCTGCCCCGACATCACCCTGCGGTCGACATTCATCGTTGGCTACCCCGGCGAGACAGAGGCAGAGTTCCAGACCCTGCTGGATTGGCTTGACGAGGCGCAGCTGGATCGCGTGGGCTGTTTTCAGTACGAAAACGTTGACGGGGCGCGGTCAAATGCGCTTCCCGATCACGTGCCGGACGAGGTCAAACAGGACCGCTGGAACCGCTTTATGGAGAAGGCGCAAGCCATCTCGGCCGCCAAGCTGGAAGCCAAAGTCGGTCGCCGCATGGATGTGATCATCGACGAGATCGACGACGAGGCCGCCACCTGCCGCACGAAGGCAGACGCGCCAGAGATCGACGGCAACCTGTTCATCGACGAAGGGTTCGAAAACCTGAGCATGGGCCAGATCGTGACCGTCGAAGTCGAAGAAGCCGGCGAATACGATCTTTGGGGGCGCGTGGTCTAGGCCACCGCCCTCCCCCCTTCTCAACCGTGGAACAATCCGAGCGCCCTGGCGTTCCTATTCGCGCAGGCAGGCCCGATTGCAGGCACAGCCCATGTAGTGGAAATAGTAAGTCCGCACCCTACATATAGACATATGATGGCGTATCAGAGGTGAAACCCTTGAAAAGCGCACGCGATGTTCTATATATGTTCTAACCAGAACAAGGGGGCCTACACAATGTCCTACCAACCGCAGTTTCCCGGCATGTTCGATCCCGACAACGGGGCCGTACCTGCCCGTGCAGAAGTTTCAGCCCGCGACGCGCGCGCCGCTTTGCCGCCGACGGAGAAGCAGATGCACTATGCTACCTCACTTAGCCTCAAGACCGGCGCGCCTGTTCCAAAGCGGGCGTTGACCGACCGCGCCGCGCTGTCTGAATGGATCGACGCCCATAAGCCCAAACCGGTGGACGGGCCGTTTTCGCAGTATCCTTCGTCAAAGCAGGTCGCTTTTGCCGAACGCATCGCCCGCCTGAAGCGCCGCGATATCCCACAGGAGTGTTTCCGCGACAAGACGATGATGTCGCGCTGGATCGACGGCAATAAACCCCGTTGATCCGGACGCGCGCCACGCGTCGGCATAACCTCCTATACGAATGGATAGGTCGAGATACCAAAGCGCCATGCATTAGACGAAATCTGACATGGGAATGTTGCAAACGGGTGCTAGATTTGACCTATGGCTTATCCGCACCCAACCGCTGACACTCTCGCCGATGGCACGATCCACGTGTTGGGTCTGGGATTTGCGATACCGGCAACAATCCTGCTGACAACCTATGCTGCAAGCCAGGGGGAGCAGCTTACTCCGACGCTGGTATATGCGGCCTGCTTCGTTCTGTCGCTTCTGGCGTCGGCGATTTACCACCTTTTGCCGTTTGATCGTACCCGCGCCCTGCTGGGGCGGATTGACCATGCGGCGATCTACTTCAAGATCGCGGGCACCTACACACCGTTTGTTGTGCTCATCGGAACGGGGTTCGCCTATGGCATCCTCGCCGTGGTCTGGGCGCTGGCCATTATCGGAGCGGTCGCCAAACTGTCATTCTGGAGCACGGAGTCCAAAGCGTCGCTTTATCTGTATCTTGGCATGGGGTGGCTGTCTGTGCTGCTGGTCTGGCCAATGTGGCAAAACCTGCCGACCACGGCGCTGACGCTGATTGGCATCGGCGGGTTGATCTATACGCTGGGGACGATCGTCTTTGCACACCCCGGCATGCGCTTTCAAAATGCGATCTGGCACAGCTTTGTGCTTGCTGCCTCTATCTGCTTTTTCGCCGCCATCTCTATCAGCTTGTAAGCCCGTGTCAGGCCGCCTCCAGATAGGCGCGCACGCTGGATTGCACGTGGCGGAACCGGTCACCGCCCAGATGTTTCCCGCCATACCAGCGCGTGACCACGATCAGGTGATCCTCCAGCCCCTCACGCTCTAGCATCCGGATGATCACCATCCCCGCACCGGATTCCCCATCATCGCCTTTCAGCGGGCCGCCGTCTGACAGCAGCACCGCCCAGGTGTTGTGGGTTGCCTTGGCATAGGATTTATCGCGCTTGAGCTCTTTCAGCGCAGCATCCACGGCGGCGCGATCGGACGCGGGGCAGCCTGACACGGCATATTTGGACCCGCGGTCCGTCAGTATCTGGCCAAGCTGCTTCATGCGGTGCCGTTACAGCCCCGCCGCGGTCCGCCGTACGGTATCCAGACGCGATGCATTGGGCGGGTGCGTGCCCAGGAAACGGTCACCGGGGTCAGGAATACGGGTAAAGAATTCGGCCCCCCGCAGCGGGTTATACCCTGCGCGTGCGGTAATAATGGTGCCCAAGGCGTCTGCCTCAAGCTCGAAGTCCTTGGAATAGGTCCGCGCGCCCACCTGCGCCCCAAGGCGCTGTGCCGATTCGACCGCGGTGGCATCGCCCCCGCTCAGCGTGGCGAGACCGGCAAAGATCACCGCACCGGCGACCGCGTTCTGCTGTTGGCGTGCGATATGCCCTTCGATGTGGTGGGCAGCTTCGTGCCCCATGACAAAGGCAAGCTCGTCCTCGTTACGCGCATCCGCGATCAGGGCGAGCGTGAAGGCGATGACCGGACGCCCGGCCTTATCCTCGGTTTGGTAGGCGTTGGCGGGCTGGCCGGGGCGGTCATCGACCACGATGTTGAAATCGCAATTCACCTGCGAGGTCCGCACGCGACATTCCCGTTCAGCGACAGGTTCGACCGTTTGCAACACGCGGATAAAGCTGCGGGCGGATTCATTGGCGGAAAAACTAGCGGGTTGCCCTTGCTCAGGTTGGGTAGAGACAGGCCCCGACATGGTCGTCGGTTCGCAGGCAGCCATAAATGCCGCAGCGGCCAGAGCAAGACAGTATCTCAACATCACGTAACGCATCCTCAAAAGGGCAACGAATAGATCTGCCACCGTTTTAACGCGGCGGCGTGGATTTGAACAGACGGCGCAGTGCTGCTCTTGCATTGGACCGCCGAAAGAATACTGTGCCTTCATGTTTACGATTGAACACGAATTCGATGCCAGTGTGATCACTCTGATCGACGAAGGCAAAGCACCCTTGCGTGAAGATGTGACGGTGCAGGCCTTTGCCAGCGTTATCACATTCGAGCAATGGGACCCGCGCACCAACTCTGTCTGCAAGATCAGCCTCTCGCCCGAGCAGCTGCACGATCTGACAGCCGCGCTGAACCTGCCCGAGGGCATCTACCGCACCGCGCCCAAGCGGTAACCAAAGGACACGCAATGGCCACTGGCACAGATATCAAGACATTTTACGAAGGCAGTTGGCACGAGGGTGACATCTCTGTCATCAAGGCCGCGGACCACGGTGCGTGGCTGGGCACGACCGTATTCGACGGCGCGCGGCTGTTCGACGGTCTCAGCCCCGATCTGGAGGCGCATTGCGCGCGGATCAACCGGTCGGCCAAGGCGCTGATGATCACCCCCACGGTCGAGACCGCCGATATGGTCGAGATGGTACGCGAGGGTCTGAAAAGCTACCCCAAGGACGCCGCCGTCTATATCCGCCCGATGTATTGGGCGCTGGCGGGCGACGAGCTGGGGATCGTGCCGTTAAAGGACGCGACCGGCTTTGCCATCAGCCTAGAACAGATCCCTATGGCGGCACCCGATGCGGCCACGACGCTGACACGGACCCGTTTCCGGCGTCCCGTGCTCGAAGACAATGTCGTCAACGCCAAGGCGGGCTGCCTTTATCCCAACAACGCCCGCATGATGGTTGAAGCCCGCGCCAAGGGCTTTGGCAACGCGCTGGTCGCCGACGCCATGGGCAATGTCGCCGAATCGGCTTCTGCCAATGTGTTCATGGTCAAGGATGGCGAGGTGTTCACCCCGATCCCCAATGGCACGTTTCTGGCCGGTATCACCCGCGCGCGGCATATGTCGAACATGCGCGCCGACGGGATCAAGGTGCACGAGACCGTACTAGGCTTTGATGACTTCCATGCCGCGGACGAGGTCTTTTTGTCCGGCAATATGATGAAGGTCACGCCGGTCAAAGCGTTTGACGACACGCAGTACCAGATCGGCCCCATGACCCGCCGCGTGCGCGAGATGTATTGGGATTGGGCGGCCTCTGACCGTGGCTGACCCCGCCCCCCGCCGTTCAACAGGAGGATGCTATGCGTAAATTTATGGTTGTGCTGGATGACAGCCGCGAATGCCTGAACGCCATGCGATTTGCCGCGATGCGGGCGTCCAACTCTGGCGGCGGGGTGGTGGTGCTGTCGGTCATCCCGCCTGACGAATTCAATCACTGGATCGGTGTGGCCGAGGTCATGCGCGAGGAAGCCCGCGAAAGGATCGAGGTGCATTTCGAGGTCTTCGCCAAATGGATGCGCGACCGGCTGAACGTGGAGCCCGCGCTGGTCATTCGCGAAGGTGTGATCGTGGACGAGATCATCAACCAGCTGGCCGATGACCCCGAAGTCGGCGTGCTGGTGCTTGGCGCGGGCACCGACAAGAAATCTGGCCCCGGCCCCTTGGTGACCCAGCTTTCCCGCAACGCAGGCTCGCTGCCGGTGCCGATCACCATCGTTCCCGGTGACATGAGCAAAGAACGGCTCGAGATGATCACCTGAGGCGGCACTGCAGGCCGTCGCAAACTTAGAATCGTTCCAAACCTTGACTTGCGCGCGTTCAGGTCGCATATCTGCATCAACCCTTTCAGGAGCATGTGATGTTTATTCAGACCGAATCCACGCCCAACCCCGCAACGTTGAAATTCCTGCCCGGTCAGACCGTGCTAGAAATGGGCACCGCCGATTTCCCCGCCCCCGAAGCGCCGACGATGCCCAGCTTCTCTCCCGGTTTGATCGATAGGCTGAGCTCTTCGATACCGCCCGTATCGCGGCCATAGGTAAAGCGCAGCCCGTCAAATCGGATCGCCCCTTCGCGCACTACCAGCTCTGCTGCGCCGTCTATATCGCGCAGCTGCTGCGGCGCGGCCAGCGTGCGCATCCCGTCTTCAACCTCGCCCACATTCGCATAAAGCGCCATCAGCGTGAAACTGACCCAGCCCGTCATCTGCGCCAGCCGAAGCGACACCGCCCCCGTCGCCGCAATATCGCCCGCCGTCACCAGACCCAGCGACCAGTACCAAAGCGCGCCGCCCACCAGCAGCACCGGCAAAAATCCCGCAATCGTCATCAGCCAGAACCGGAAAGAGACACTCACCCGCCCGAAATCGAGGCTCGTATCCAGAAACTTGCGCATCGCTCCCAAGGCGGCGCGGTCCTCGTGATCGGCATGGGCGAAGAGCTTGACGGTTTTGATGTTGGTGATCGTATCGACCACCTGCCCCGTCACCATCGCGCGCGCCCCTGCCCGCGCTTTCGAATGTTTGCGGACCCGCGGCATGAAGTGGCGGATCAGGAAGACATAGCCGACCATCCAAAGCACCAGCCCCGCAGCGATGCGCCAATCCACCGTGCCAAGCAGCATCACCGCGCCGACAAAAGATGCGGCGGCGAAGAGCACCGTATGCAGCACCTCGGTCACGACATCGGTCAGCGCGCGGCTGGTCTGCATTTCCTTCTGCGAGATCCGGCCCGCGAAATCATTGTCGAAAAACGTGACCGCCTGCCCCAGCGTGTAGCGATGCAAGCGCGAGAGCACGAGGTTGAACACATTCGGCGCGACCACGATCGACTGCATATACGAACTGACGCCGAACAGCGCCGGACGCAGCAGCAAAAAGAACGCCAGTCCCGCCAAGAGCAGCCCCGTATGATCCGAGAATACGGCCCCCGCCTCGGCGGCAAGCGCCGCATCCACGACCCACCCAAGAACCAAGGCAGCCATCACCTCTATCACGCCGGCGAAAATCGACAGCACCCCGGCGACGCCAAGCGCAGGGCCGCTGCCCTTCAACGCCCAACGAAAAAAGGCCGCCAGACGGCGCGGCGGCTCTGTCTTGGCGGGGGAAAACGGGTCGATCCATGTCAAAGGCATTACGATGTCGGCTCTTCTGTGCGAAGGAACCCGCCGGATTGCCGGTTCCAGAAATCTGCATATAGCCCGCCTTGTGCTAAAAGCACCTCATGCGTGCCCTCTTCGACGATACGGCCCCCGTCCATGACCAGAATACGGTCCATTTCGGCGATGGTGGACAGGCGGTGCGCAATGGCGATGACGGTCTTGCCCTCCATCATGCCGTACAGGGTTTGCTGGATCGCGGCTTCTACCTCGCTATCAAGCGCGCTCGTCGCTTCGTCCAGCAAAAGGATCGGCGCGTTCTTGAGGATGACCCGTGCCAGCGCGATGCGTTGTCGCTGCCCGCCTGACAGCTTCACCCCCCGCTCGCCAACCTGCGCGTCATAGCCAGACCGCCCGCCCTGATCGTTCAACTCCTGAATAAAATCATGTGCTTGGGCCTGTTTCGCTGCGGCAATCACCTCTGCCTCCGTCGCGGTGGGACGACCGTAAAGGATATTTTCGCGGATCGACCGATGCAGCAAGGCATTGTCCTGCTGCACCATCCCGATCGCCTGCCGCAGGCTGTCCTGCCGGACGGTGGTGATATCCTGCCCGTCAATCAGAATACGCCCGCCTTCGGGGTCGTAAAACCGCAGCAACAGCTTGACCAAGGTCGATTTGCCCGCGCCCGACCGCCCGATCAGGCCGATCTTTTCCCCCGGCTGCACGGTGATATCCACCTGATCCAACCCGCCCGAACCACGGCCATAATGATGGGTCAGCCCGCGCATCTCCACCCGCCCGTCGGTCAGGGCCAGCGGCTTGGCATCGCTGTCGTCAACCAAGGTGATTGGCTGCGCAATCGTTTCAAGCCCCTCGGCCACGACGCCAAGCTGCTGGAAGAACGTCGAAAGCGCCCACATGATCCAGGCGGTCATGGAGTTCAACCGCAGCGTCAGCGCCGTCGCAGCCGTCACCACGCCCACCGTCGCGTTGCCGGTTGACCACAGATAGAACGCCCAGCCTACGACCCCGACGATTAACAAACCGTTCAAGCTGACCAGACAGATATCCATGATGGTGAATATCCGCATTTCCTTTTGAAAAGTGACGCGCGCATTCTCGATGGCGCCCTTGGCATATTCAATCTCGCGGTCATGGTGGGCAAACATCTTGACCGAATGAATGTTGCTGTAACTGTCGACCACGCGGCCCGTCACCTCTGAGCGGGCATCCGACGCCGCCTGCGACGCGACCGCCACACGCTTGATCGTCCATTGGGTTAGCACAGCATAAAGCGCGAACCACGCGACCAAGGGGATCAGCAGTTGCCAGTCCGACGTGGTTAACAAAATCGCTGCGCCGATGAGATAGGCCAGCGCATAGGAAATCGCGTCAAAGACCTGAAACACGACCTCCCCCGCAGCGGGGGGCGTTTGCATGATGCGGTTGGCGATGCGCCCGGCAAAGTCATCCTCGAACCAGCCGACCGACTGCCGCAGTACCTGCCGGTGTCCGCGCCAACGGAAAAGTGTGCCGTAATTTGGCAACACAGCGTTGTTCAGGAGTAACACATGAACCGCCTGCACAGCAGGCCGCGCGATCAGGATAAGCAGCGCGACGACGATAAACTCCGTCCCATAGCTACGCCATACCTCGGCCGGGCTGCCGTCCATCAGATCGACAAGACGGCCCATATAGTAGATCAAGCCGATCTCGATCGCCGCGACGACAACGGAAAGCACACCCGTGACCCAGAACACCGTTTTGAACGGCGCGCTGTAGTTGCGGAAAAAGGGCCACAGCCGCGTGGGCGGCGTGTCTTGCTCGGCGTAGTCCGCATAGGGATCGACAAGATTTTCGAAAAATCGAAACATAATTCACCTGTAGGGCGCGTGTTCGCCGCCACTATAGAAAGAGCCGCGCCGAAAAGACCACAGGTTGCGTCAGCTTTCTGGCGTGTCCAACAAACTGTCCCGCGTCGCCGCAAACCCCGAAGCGATCCAGAGCGCCCTAAGCGCGGCCAGCCGCCTGCCCAAAGCAGGTCCGGTGTATTCCGGCATCAAATCAGCAGCTTGCACGGGAAATACGGCAGCTTCGGCCTGCGCGATACGATCAAGCACAGCCGTATCGGGTGGCGTTTCAGACAGGCAGGCGCGCAGCACAACAACCGCGCGCGCCATATCGCCGCCGTCGGTATGGGCAATCGCGGCCACCGTCTCTGCGCCATATGCCGCCTCTTTCAACCGATGCAGGTATTTCACGTCTGCCTTGCTCAGCCTAAGGCGCTGGTCAATATCCTCACC
>ENA-ORDI01002071-ORDI01002071.1-marine-metagenome-genome-assembly--contig:-NODE-2071-length-10187-cov-8.827794_pt1 | contig 10187 bp, 8 predicted proteins | sample MGYA00248628_ERZ508525 | MGnify/ENA primary metagenome ERZ508525 (study PRJEB26195, sample SAMN05422138) | marine metagenome | isolation source: East of Porto Seguro, South Atlantic Ocean | place...
AGAAGGAAAGCTGAAAAAGCTTAAGAAGAAGCTTAAAAAAGCATAAGCGCCTATTTGGCACTCATTAGTGCAAATTTAGTATGAAAAGCGCTCTGAACGGAGCGCTTTTTTTGTTTCATGTACTCTAGTCCAAATTACCTTTTGTGAAGGTGGCACCTTCCTACCGCCTCTTACCACCAGTGCAATAGATGATTCCGTCGCTTCATCTTCAAAATTCCGCCTGTCGTCGATATTAAGGATTTATTACAACTTTAGTATTGTGCGAGCGAATCTTTTTGTGATTTACTCAGCCTTCAAGCACCGCGTGCTTTTCATCTCTAATAATAATAAGTCTGATCAGACAACCTGGCGTTTAGCAGTACCCCAACAACAGAAAGAAGATATTGTATTTCAACGCGTTTTTGATTCACGAAATACAAAACTACACACTTCGAAAAGTAAAATTTAAAAGAATTCAGGAACAACACAATGCAACAGGCAAAATTTAACGCTTCTGCTTTCAAGCTTTCCCTCATTGCTTCTGCAATTGCAGGAATGGCTTTTTCTTCTTCGTCAGTGCTTGCACAGGAGCAAGCTTCTGTTGATGAGCAAGATGTTGAGCAAATCCAAATTGTAGGTTCACGTCGCGTTGGTCGCACCATCAATGACTCCCCTGTACCTATCGACATTATCGATGCTTCATCTATAGAAGCAACGGGGCTCACTGAAACCAACATGATCTTAAACCAGTTACTGCCCAGCTTTAACTTCCCTCAGCCATCTATTACCGATGGCACCGACCACGTACGACCAGCGCAGCTGCGTGGTTTAGCACCAGACCACACGCTGGTATTAGTTAATGGTAAGCGTCGTCATACCTCTGCGCTTCTTAATTTAAATGGTTCGGTGGGGCGTGGCTCTTCAGCGGTAGATTTAAACGCTATCCCGGCTAATGCGATTAAGCGTATTGAGGTGTTGCGTGACGGTGCTGCGGCTCAGTACGGCTCAGACGCCATTGCCGGTGTTATTAATATTGTTTTGAAAGATGCTGCCGAAGGCGGTGAAGTGTCGGCAACGTATGGTGCTAACGTTACAACAATGGACGGTGTGCCTAACCTTGAAGGTGTGAGTGTTGGTGCTGACGGTAATTTAGCATTCGCTGAAGGAAGCGACAGAGACGTAACCGATGGACAAACCTTTACCCTTCGCGGCAACGTAGGCTTCGAATGGGGAGATGACGGCTTTGTTAACGTATCAGGTGAATACCGCGACCGTGGACAGGCGAACCGTTCGGACTACGACCAGCGAGAAAACTATGCGCGAGACGCGGACGGCAACTTAGACCCTCGTGAGCTTACGGTCAACCGCTACAATCACGTTTACGGAAATGGTGAGGTGGAAGATTACGCCTTGTTCATAAACGCGGGCAAAGCCCTTACTGATAGCGTTGAGTTTTATACTACCGCAGGCTACAGCACTCGTGATTCGGTAGGCGGAGGCTTTTACCGTCGTGCTCAAGATTCACGAAACGTAGTTGAAATTTATCCAGACGGATTCCTACCTTCTATTCAAACTGACATAACCGATATGTCGCTGCTTGCTGGTATTAAGGGCTATGGCGATGTGTGGAATTACGACTTGTCCGTAACACATGGTGGTAATGAGCTTGAGTATGGTGTTATCAACACCCTAAACACGTCTTTAGGTCCAACGAGTCAAACTGAGTTTGACGCGGGTACGCTAGAATACAACACCACAATTGTGAATGCTGACGCGTCACGTTTGGTAGATACCGGGTATTTCTACAGCGAAATGAACTTCGCCATGGGCGCAGAATATCGTCATGAGAGCTATGAAATAACTGCAGGTGAAGAAGGGTCTTACATACAAGGTACGTTTGGACCTGGCGGCGTGGTGACTGACCCGGTAGACGGCCCGTTTGGTGCTGCTGGTTCGCAAGTATTCCCAGGCTTTACACCAGAATCTGCAGGTGAAAACAGCCGTCATAACTATAGCTTCTATGTGGATGTAGAAGCTGACGTTGTAGAAAACTGGAACGTAGCAGTGGCAGGGCGCTATGAAGATTATTCTGACTTCGGCAGCACGTTTAATTGGAAAATGTCTCACCGTGTAACCCTGAGTGATGCATTTGCACTTCGAGCGTCAGTATCAACCGGCTTTAGAGCACCATCGCTACAACAGCAATTCTTCACCTCAATCGCGACGGTATTTGTTGATGGCGAGCCAACAGAGACGGGCACATTTGCGCCGTCAAGTGATGTTGCGCAAGCGCTGGGCAGCCCAGGTCTTGATGCAGAAGAATCGAATAACTACAGTGCAGGTTTTACCTACTCGCCAACTGCTGATTTCAACCTGACAGTAGACTTTTATCGCATTGATATCGACGATCGTATCGTGCTGTCTAACAACCTATCAGGTGAGGGTATAGAAGCACTACTTGCGGGTACGGGAGCTAATCAGGCTCGATTCTTCTTAAATGCGATAGATTCGCGTACGGAAGGTGTTGATATTGTTTCTACCTATACGCTTAATACGTCAGATTATGGTGCGTTTAACTTTAACGCAGGTGCCAACTTTAACGATAACGAAGTAACAAGTGTTATCGATGCACCTGAGGTGTTGCAAAATGCAGGCTTCGACCAGGCTAACTTGTTCGATGATGTTGAACTACGTCGCTTCGAAACGGCTTCGCCTGACAGCAAACTGAATTTAGGTGTTACGTGGAATTATGACCGCTACACAACAACCTTACGCACTACTCGTTATGGTGAAGTGGAAGACCCATCGTCAGTTGAAGCACGCAATGAAATCATTCCGTCAGAGTGGATCACAGACCTAGACGTTCGCATTGCGTTAACAGAAGGACTTACCGTTTCTGTTGGTGCTAACAATTTGTTTGATGTGTACCCAGAAACAACCCGTGAACTTGTGGATGATGTAACCACGTTCTCGCGCTTATTCCCGTATTCAGGCTTTTCGCCTTACGGTTTTACAGGCCGTTTTGTTTACGGAAAAGTCTCGTATAGCTTCTAATTAGCACCGGTTCTTGAGTGCTGAAAGCCAGTTGATTAATACGCAACTGGCTTTTTTTGTACCTGTTACTTAGTCATTTTTCTCAAAGGTAACTGCACAGCGATGTTCATTTAAAAGCGCAAAGTCTTCTTTGGGAATAAAGGCGTCGTAATCACGTTGCAGCTTAACTTGTGCCTCTTTTCGAATTTTACTGCGGCGTATAGCCGTTACGAAATTGCGCATTTCATGGTGAGTAGATAACTCTAGCTCAGGGACTGAAACAGGTGTGCCGCTATCATCTTTGGCAACCATGGTAAAAAAGCTGTTGTTGGTATGTTTGACCTCGTTGGTTTTGATATTTTCCGTAGTGACTTTTATCCCTACTACCAAGGATGTGTTTCCGACATAATGAACGGTAGCGTCGAGGTGAAGTAAGTCACCCACTTCAACAGGCTGTAAAAACTCGACGCCATCAACGGTAACGGTTACACAATAGGCCCCTGCGTGTTTACTTGCGCAGGCATAGGCGACTTTATCCATTAACGATAAAATGACACCGCCATGCACCTTACCGCCAAAATTAGCAAAAGATGGCACCATTAATTCAGTCAGTCTTGTTCTTGAAAAAGCGACATTACGTGCAGTCATAAACAACCTTTGATCTTAAGCCCTTGAAAAGCGCCGAATAAGCGTTCATATCAGTATTAGATTTACCCTACCACAAATTTTAAGGAATGGTTTTGTCACAAACGCATTTTTATCAACCAAAAGAAGGTCATGGCTTGGCTCACGATCCGTTTAACGCGATCATCGCACCGCGCCCAATCGGATGGATCTCTACAAAATCAAAAACGGGAGTGTTAAACCTTGCTCCTTACAGTTTTTTCAATGCGTTGAACTACACGCCGCCAATTATCGGCTTTTCAGTAGTAGGCAGTAAGAAAGATTCACTGGTAAACGTGCAGGAAACGGGTGAGTTTTGCTGGAATCTTGTATCAGAAGATTTGATTGATGCAATGAACACGACAAGTAAACCTCTGGCACCTGAAGAAAGTGAATTTGACCATGCAGGGCTTCAAACTGTAGAAAGTGAAGTGGTAAGCGTTCCCCGCGTAAAAGCGAGTAAGGTGAGCATGGAATGTAAGCTAACTGATGTGGTACAGCTTAAGACCGCCTCAGGTGAGGAGGTGAATAGCTGGTTTATCATGGGTGAAGTAGTGGGTGTACACATTGATAAGTCACTCATAGAGAACGGCGTTTACAGCACGCTGAAAAGTGCGCCAGTTACCCGTGGTGGCGGACGAGGCGATTATTACACTATTTCCCGAGATAACTTTTTCGAAATGCTAAGACCAGAGGGATAGAGCTGGCGATGCTATCTCGATAGATTATTGAGGTCTTCTTGTAAGGCCTCTATTTGTTCTAGTACGGCTAAAAATTTATTTCCAAACTCTGTTACTTGGTATTCAACCCGAGGCGGGAGCTCGTGATACACCGTTTTTTTCAGAATACCAAATTCCGTGTTCTTCTTCAGGCATTGATTTAATACTTTGGTGCTTAGTCCGTCTACAGTACGCACCATTTCACCGGGGCGGTTAATGCCATTTGCCAAGAGTTGGTAAACGGTAAGCGACCATTTACAGCCGTAAATCGTCTCTACCATGCGCGCGCTTTCTTGAGGTGGTATTTTTCGCTCGATTTGTTTTTCCTTAAAATTCATAAAGATGTACCTAAAAGTACTTACTGAACCAAATTATACTTACTATTCATGGAGTTATCTAAGGCGTAAGGTTATCACGAATTGAAAACAGTGAGGGAATTTTAAATGTCACTTTTAAATGATTTTTGTGAAAACCGTAACGCGTTAATTGTAGGCGGTTCAAGCGGTATAGGTCTTGCCACCGCTAAGTTATTGGCGAATGAAGGTGTTAACGTTGTGCTTGTAGGCAAGAATGGTTCCAAACTGGAAGAAGCAGTGAAAGCGGTAAGTACATTCACAAATGTTTCAACCATTAGCATAAACGCTGTCCAAGTTGACTTATATAAGCCTGCAGACGTACAAAAATTAATAAAGTACGTAGAAGATGCAGCTGTACCTTTTCATTACTTAATAAATGCTGCAGGGTATTTTAACCCTAAGCCATTTTTACAGCATACATGCGAAGATTATGATGTTTATCATGATTTGAATAAAAGCCTATTTTTCATCACCCAAGCGGTAGCCAAAAGAATGTCTCAGCACAGTGTTGGCAGTATTGTTAATGTTGGTTCTATGTGGGCTAAGCAGGCCGTTAAGGCGACTCCTTCGTCTGCTTACTCCATGGCAAAAGCAGCGCTGCATTCACTTACTCAGCATCTGGCCATGGAACTTGCCGACGATGGCATACGTGTAAATGCAGTATCGCCAGCGGTAGTTAAAACACCTATTTACAATGCGTTCGTTCCAGAAGAGCAAACCGATGAAGTATTGGAAGGTTTCAATGCGTTTCATCCGATAGGACGTATAGGAACTCCAGAAGACGTGGCACATGGCATCCTTTATCTGTTATCAGAAAGAGCTAATTGGACTACCGGTACCGTATTAGATATTGATGGTGGTGTAATGGCAGGTAGGAACTAATAAATAGGACGTATCATTATCTTGCTTTGTCTTCATTCTAATAACACGAAGCGAGATGATGTATACGTTTATTCGGTAACAATTGCTTGCTCTAAATAAAACGAGATTATCAATGATGCTTAATATGAACTTTGATGAACGCCTAGCGATCAATACGCAAATGCAAGAGTGGCAAGCGTCACCGTCTTCTACGGTATGGCGGAAGCCTTTAGAGCGTGAAGCAAAAGAGTCTGGTCATACAACTAGCGTCGTGAAGTACGAAGCTGGCGCGAGCTTTAAGCAGCATAGTCATCCTTATGGTGAAGAAATTTTGGTGCTTGAAGGTGTGTTTTCCGATGAACACGGTGATTACCCTGCAGGTACTTACTTGCGTAACCCGCCAGGCAGTAAACATAGCCCTTTCAGTAAAGAAGGCTGTGTGATTCTGGTTAAGCTGAATCAGTTTGATAAGCGCGATTTGAGTGAAGTACGGGTAAATACAAATAAAGCACAATGGCTGCAAGGGCAGGGCGGTTTACAAGTGATGCCGCTCCACAACTTTGAGCATGAACATGTAGCGCTAGTTAAGTGGCCCGTGGGTGAGGTATTCAAGCCTCATAAGCACTTTGGTGGTGAAGAGATTTTCGTACTGTCGGGTACATTCAAAGATGAGCATGGTGAATACCCAAAAAGCACGTGGATAAGAAGCCCACATATGAGTCAGCATCATCCTTACGTGGATGAGGAAACAATAATATGGGTGAAGACAGGGCATTTGCCAGTAGCGTTGTAGGCCGCCATTTCATTTGTTGCAGGTAAATCAAAACCAGTGTTTTACTTGCGGTCAATTGCTACAAACGAAAAAGGCTAACCCGAGGTTAGCCTTTCTTTTGTTTAGTCTCACTAGGTCAAAGTTAGCCTGGTAACATCTAACTCTAAAACACTAACTTAGTAAAAGCCGGACTTAATCCCAAATACCATCTTCTGACTTACCCTGTATTTCACAGTCGCCCGCTTTGTATTCCATGTTTGCGCCACTGTCTTTTTTCTTAAAGTAGTCTTTGCTGATAGACACAATGGTAGGGGTCATCCATACAATAGCAATGATGTTTATCACCGTCATTAGGCCCAACGCCATATCGGCCATGGCCCATACCTGAGGTAGGGCTGCCTGTGCGCCCCAGTAAATCATGCCTAAATAACCAATAGTGTAAACTGCACGGCCTATTTTATTATCTAGCTTGAACATGTGCAGATTACTCTCGCCATAGGCATAGTTTGCCACTACAGACGTGAATGCAAATAAGCTGATGGCGGCAGCCACAAAATCAGTACCGCCTTCGCCTAGGTGACTGCTCATCGCATCTTGGGTTAGGCGTATGCCTTCCATTTGATCAGAGCTTGAACCGCCAGCAAGTAAAATGATGAAGGCAGTAGACGTACATAGCACGAGTGTATCTAAGAAAACGCCAAGCATCTGAATGTAACCCTGTGATACGGGGTGATTAGGGTTTGGCACAGCACTCGCCGCAGCGTGCGGTACAGAGCCGCTGCCCGCTTCGTTTGAATACAGTCCGCGCTGAATACCATTTTTAATGGCCGCACCGAGTGCACCAGCGCCAGCTTCCTGCAAGCCAAATGCTGATTTAACGATATCGAGCAGCATGGCTGGCAGTTCGGAAATATTAATGAAGGTAATAGCCAAAGCCACAAGCACGTAGCCTATTCCCATAAATGGCACCACAAACTCGGCAAAGCGCGCAATGCTTTTAAGGCCTCCCACGACGATTAAGGCTGCCAGTGCAATAATGGCTAGGCCTACATATTCTGTGGGGAAAGAGTACGCATTGTTTAATGCATCGGTAATAGTATTGGCTTGAACGGCGCTAAAGACAAAGCCGTAGCCAAAGAACAAACATAGAGAAAATGCGACTGCAAGCCAGGTTTTGTTCAAACCCTGCTTGATGTAATAAGCGGGACCGCCACGGAACTCGCCGTTTTCGTCACGGACTTTATATAGCTGACCTAGTACACTTTCGGCAAAGCCAGTGGCCATACCTAAAAGGGCAATCATCCACATCCAAAAAATAGCGCCAGCACCGCCTAGAGATATAGCAACCGCGACGCCAGCTAAGTTACCCGTGCCTACACGAGCCGATAAGCTGGTACACAAAGCTTGGAATGAACTGATCCCATCCTTAGTAGAAGTGTTACTGCCCTTTAGTAGGCTGAACATATGGCCGAAGTGCCTAAGCTGCACACCGCCAAGTTTAACGGTAAACCAGATACCACATGCAAGCAGCATAATGATAAGTACCTGACCGTCTCCCCAAAGAATATTGTTAACTAATGAAACGAATTCGTTTATCACGCACTTTCCTTCGTTATTGTTTTAATTATTGCTCGGCGTGTAGAAATGAACTGAACATGACAGGTGCGTTGTCAGAACAAACGCTTCGGCTTAAGCAAACTTTTATTTGCTAAACCTTGGAATAAGCCGAGCTATATCGATAAAAAACCAATACTAGCACGACAATTAAATGATTGGACAATGAAAACGTACTGAAACTATGACGTTTTATGCTCGCATATAGCAAATTTATTCATTCATGGGGGAGAAGAACACATTTGCTGAACAATACGAGAGTACAAACAAAAAAACCGCTCAAAAGAGCGGCTTTTTCAAGAATATGGCTGGGGTAACAGGACTCGAACCTATGAATGGCGGGATCAAAACCCGCTGCCTTACCAACTTGGCTATACCCCAAATGGTGCGGAAGGAGAGACTTGAACTCTCACGCCGTGAAGCACTGGAACCTAAATCCAGCGTGTCTACCAATTCCACCACTTCCGCAATGTAGACTTCCAATTAAGGAATAAGTAAAAGTTGGTGGCTACGGCGAGATTCGAACTTGCGACCCCATCATTATGAGTGATGTGCTCTAACCAACTGAGCTACGTAGCCTAAACTTTTATCTTCAATAAAAAGCCGCTCGATGAGCGGCTTCTCAAGAATTTGGCTGGGGTAACAGGACTCGAACCTATGAATGGCGGGATCAAAACCCGCTGCCTTACCAACTTGGCTATACCCCAAATGGTGCGGAAGGAGAGACTTGAACTCTCACGCCGTGAAGCACTGGAACCTAAATCCAGCGTGTCTACCAATTCCACCACTTCCGCGTAGACGCTAGCTATAATAGTCATTCAAAAAGAATGGCTGGGGTAACAGGACTCGAACCTATGAATGGCGGGATCAAAACCCGCTGCCTTACCAACTTGGCTATACCCCAAATGGTGCGGAAGGAGAGACTTGAACTCTCACGCCGTGAAGCACTGGAACCTAAATCCAGCGTGTCTACCAATTCCACCACTTCCGCGCAGCTAGACTTTCCTAAAAGAGATAAGTGAGAATTGGTGGCTACGGCGAGATTCGAACTTGCGACCCCATCATTATGAGTGATGTGCTCTAACCAACTGAGCTACGTAGCCTTGCTATTCTCTTCCCTCTCAGGAAGTGGCGCGTATTATGCGTATATGACTGGCAACCGTCAACCCCTTTTTTACTAACTTTTTTTAAATGCTCATTAAGTGTGCGCATTAGGGCGAAATACGCGCAAAAAGCCGTGAAATTGAACAACTTGCACGAAAAAAGTTAGCTATTTACCACGCTTTGTTACTGGTTTTTGTTTGGTAATAACATACGTCAATAGGGCGCGGGCCATACGTATTGTCATGAAAAAACGGGTTATCTAAGTTTCTTCCTGTGTTTGCCCGTTTTTTATATTCTTCATGATGCGGCGTTTGTAAGAAATAAGGTGCCGCGTTGTTTGCATGCACAAAAGCCTGCTTAATTTTGCTTTCTTGCGTTATATCATCTAGAACGCCACCTCTGTCCATATTTCCTCGCGGCAACTTTTGAAGCACATCCATACCGTGCAGTACGCGACCAACGACCGACATATTTCTGTCTAAGTGTCGTGGTGCTTGCCCAATCACAATATAAAATTCCGTACTGGCCGTATCTTTCTCGCTATTGCGAGCAAAAGCCACAACACCTGGGCAGTGGAGCCCCCACATTTCTTTACGGCTTTGATCAATGCCTACTGGAAAGCCATCTAAAAAGCCGGTGTTAGGCGCAAACATATCTTTGCTCTCAACTACATTGACATTGCTATTGAGCGGTTGGGTAAATTCAGCGTTGATTGGCTTAAGCAGTGTCGGCGGAAATTTTGAGGCATCGTGAGTATCGTTACTGCCTGCTTGTGCCACAAACCCGTCTACTACACGATAAAATGCTTGTTCGTTATAAAAGCCTGCGTCTATTAAACTTTTAAATCTGGCCACATGTTTCGGCGCAAGGGCAGGGTGAAGCGCAATAACCACATCACCATACGCTGTTTTAAACGTCACAGTATTACTGTGACGTACTTGATACCAACTGGCGGTGTTACTCGCTATTGCTGGTGTCTTTTCAACAGCGTCGCTATTGATTTGTGAATTCACAGGGTTAGTTTGGGGGGCACTGGCAAAAGAAAAATTAGCCAGGCTTAACAAGCACAACGCTTTAATTGAGGTT
>ENA-ORDI01002072-ORDI01002072.1-marine-metagenome-genome-assembly--contig:-NODE-2072-length-10186-cov-3.463349_pt1 | contig 10186 bp, 10 predicted proteins | sample MGYA00248628_ERZ508525 | MGnify/ENA primary metagenome ERZ508525 (study PRJEB26195, sample SAMN05422138) | marine metagenome | isolation source: East of Porto Seguro, South Atlantic Ocean | place...
AGGAGGACCGTCAGTTTCAATTGTTTTAGGGATTATTTCAAAAAATCCTGTTGAAATAATTATTTTTCCTTTATTAATATTTTCTAAGATCATTTCTGCAGATTCTTTAATATAAACATTATTCATTATTTTTGAAAGTAATGACATTTCTCTATAATCATGCTTTAAAATGACATTTTGTATTTCAATAAAAGCTGTTTTATCTGTATTTTTCATATTATCTCCATTTCAGTAGTTTTTAGATCTGTAATATACATATTTCCAGGATGATGAGTAATCATATCTATATTTTTTTTTTGGGCTATTAACTGCGGGGTTATACCGCAACCCCAAAATACAGGAATTTCATCGGGTTTTAATTTGATGATGTCACCATAATCAGGTTTCTCAATATCTTTTATTCCAATAAGCGCTGGATCCCCTATATGTATGGGTCTTCCATGTACTGAAGGCAGCCTGGAAGAAATTGTAATTGCTTTAGTAATATAATTTTTATGTATTGGCCACATTGAAACTATCATAGGTCCATTAAATATACCAAAAGTGTTAGTAGGGATATTTGAGATAAATGTTGGGTCAATTTTATTATCATTTAAATGTTGAATATAAATTCCGGAGTCTTCAAATTGTTTCTGCATACTAAATAAACAGCCTATTAAGAATGTAACTTTAGTTTTTGTCCAATAATTTTTAATATTATCAACAATTTGAGATTTGCCGTTTTGGAATATCAAATATTTACCCAAATCATATCTAATATCAGAATTAGTGGCTGTTTTGACAGGAAAAGGGTTTCCAGGTTCCAAAACCTCTAAGATAGGGCAGGGAGAAGGATTTAGCATAGAATAGCTTAAAAAATCAAAAGCAAAGCTTTTATCAATAATAACTAAATTAGCTTGAATATAACCATAAGCATAAGATGAAGTAGGTCCAAGTACTTTTAGTTCCGAAATTTTTTTACGAATATTTTGAGGAATATCATATTTTAAATTTTTCTGCATATTAAATTATAGCATTGAAATGTATTTTTATAAAGGGATTTTGAAATAATTTGAAATAATTTGAAACAAATCAAAAAGATTTAAACATAAATAAAAAAAATTAAATAAGTTTAAAATAAGTATAAAAATACATTGACTCATTGTAAGCTAGGTAATAATATATTTAAGATATGTATAAAAAGAGTAAAAAAATGCTACAAATAGAGGGAAATATAGGAAAACCCTTAGAAGATGCGTTACCGAGTCTAGTTACAGAGTTAGGATTGACTGGTGCAGCTAATAAATTAGGCCTAGGTAAGGCTACATTGAATTATTGGCTGTTAAAATTCGGAATAAGCGTTAGAAGGGTAGCATTAAGACCTGGAGATAGCCTTGAAATTAGTAGTAATTAAATAAAAATACAATTGGTCTGTTAACATAATTGATCTGCTGGCCGTTGATCTTCAAATGACAGACCTTTTGTGTTTATCTTAGGTGTTTTTTCTCTTTAATTCCCGTGAAGCTTCCCTTTTTCTATCTCTTTCAATGATTGTCTGCCTTTTATCGTAAAATGTTTTACCTTTACCTATCCCAATTTCAATTTTGATCAAAGATTTTTTTACATAAACATTTATTGGAACTGCAGTATATCCTTTTGTATCTAATTGTTGCTTTATTTTACTTATTTGATACTTATGCAATAATAAATTCCTTGATCTTGTAGGATCAAAATTAATACCATTTGGCAGGGGAGAGATATGAGCATTTAGTAGAAGAATAGTATTGTTCATTATTCTGACAAAACTATTATTTATATTTAACCTGTTAGCTTTAATGGATTTTACTTCACTACCTAGAAGTGAAATTCCACATTCATATTTATCATCTATTGCAAAATTTCGGTATGCATTTCTATTTTTAGCGATAGATTTTGGCATTTTATTATTTATTTAAAATATTATTATTTATATATTCTAAGGTTGCCTCAGTTTGTACACCGGAAGTATCTGAAGGGTCAGAGGATTTTATTTCAATATCTGGGACAATACCTTTATTATCTATAAGATTATTATTTGGAGTATACCATTTTGCTATTGTAACTGAAATTCCTCCGCCATTACTTAATGGCCTTAATATACCAACGCTACCTTTACCAAAAGAAGTTTCTCCAACTATCTTAGCTCTTTTATAATCTTTTAATGCACCAGCAAGTACTTCACTTGCGCTAGCGCTGTAGTTATTTATTAATAATACTAAAGGTATAGCAATATATTTCGGGCCTGATTTTTTAACTTTCCATATTTGCTCTCGGGCATATCCGTCTATTTCTTTTATTACCACCCCATCATCTAAGAAGAGGCTAGTTACATCTATAACAGAACTTAATAAACCACCGGGGTTGTTTCTTAAGTCCAATAATATTGCTTCTGCTCCTTCTTTTTTACTCTTATTGATCATGTTACTAAGATCTTCAGCAGTTTCTGGATAAAAATTGGTAACTCTGATATGTGCAATTTTAGATTTAGGTTTAGATCTAAGTAAAACACTATCAAGTTTTATTGAACTTCTTACGATAGTTATTAATTCTGTATCCTTAGATAATAAATGTTTTACTAATAATTCAACAGACGTTCCTTCTGGACCACGGATTATATTTATAGCTTCCATCAAGCTATATCCTTCCAGGGATTCACCATTAACCTCAAGGATGATATCTCCAGGGCGTATTCCTGCTTTTTGTGCCGGGCTACCTTCAAAAGGTGATACTATTACAACATTTCCGTTTGCATTCATTGCTACGCTTGCTCCAATTCCCTGATATTTCCCCTGCATATCAGTGTTTTCTACATTGAAAAATTCAGGACTTATATAATTAGAATGTTGATCACCTAAAGATTTCATCATTGCTTTAATAACTAATTCAGTCATTTCATCTTCATTAAGATCTGATCTGTTCACATAATCTCTTACTAAATAAGCCCATGTTTCCCAGATAGGTGTTAAGTTTTTGGAATATTCAGAAGGGGCATCTAGTGGTGTTGTAGGTACTTTGACCTCATAATTTTGAAGAATATTGAGATCTTCACTTTGTTCTGTATTTTCTGAACTGGAGCATGATGAAATAATAATACAAATTATAAATAATAATATTGGTTTTGAAATCTTTGGCAAATTCATGTTAATGATATTTATTTTAAATAATTAAATTTTATTTTATCATTCTTTAATTTAATTATCTAAATTTATTATTTTAACAAGGAAATTTTAATATGTTACTGAGAAAATAATTTGTATATTTAAAAAAAAATATCATTATGAATAAAATTTTTAACTACTTAATTTGAAATAAATATATATATTTATTATAATTTATTTATTCATTTGAAAAAAATATGAAAAAAATATGAAAAAAATATGAATAATGATTTGAAAAAAAGAAAACGTATATTTAGAGGTTATCCAAAAGATACATTGAAAAATACAATTGCTGATGCAAGAGTTATTGATGAAGAAAATGCGGGTCTTTCTATAAAAAAACGATCATTGGGTAAATTATGGGGTGTTTCAATTCGCAGTAGCTATTATACTGAAAAAGTTAATAATATGCGATTATATGGCCTTACTGATGCTAAAAGAGATACTGATATTATAAATTTAACTCGTCTTTGTAAGGAAATTGTAGATCCTGTCGATCAGGGACAGTTATCTAGAGTTTTGCAAGAGGCTGCTTTGAATCCTGTTCCATTTAAACAATTTTATGAATTGTATGAATCAAAAAAATTACCTCCATATGAAAGTATAAAGAGACTTGTATTGGAAAATAGTAAAATTATTACTAAAGATACTATTGACGAATTTTTAGAAATTGTAATTTCAAATGGTTTGTTTTCTAATTTAATATCTGAAGATGGTGATGATAAGTTTGTTAATCAATTAGATAATAATTTATCTTTCTCTGGGAAAGTAGGAAATATAGATTTATCTTTTAGTGAGGGAATAAACAATGATGTGGATGATACAGATTTGCCTATTAATAAAATATCTAGGTTGGATAACAGACCAACTTTACTTCCTAAGACAAATCAAATAAATTTGATGTATTTTGAAGATACTGCTATTTTTGAAATTGTTAAATCTACATTAGATTTATTGGGAATAGAATTTTCTCAACAAAAAATTATATTTGGTGAAAGTGGCTTCGATTTTGATTTTATCAAATCACAGTCTGAACTATATTCTATATTTATTTTAAATAACAATAATTTAAATAGTGAAAATAATAAATACTGGATTCATATTGGTATGGTATTTGGTCATTTAAATGAAAAGTGTATATTTATTGATTCTAAATCTAATTCTAATATAGAAATTGATGATTTAGATTCAGAAGTATTAAAATTTGATGATAATAATATTAGTGAATCAAAGCTATTGCTTATCTTAAGATTACTTGAAAGAAATATTATAGAAGTAAATATTAAATAGAACTTTACATAATATTTATAGTGCGAATATAGATAGTATAAATTTTATACCCTATTTATCTAATTTGATCAGTTATATAAGATAATTTAATTATTAAATCCTCTATATTTATTTTTTTTAATGCTGATATCCCAATTATATTTGAATTTTGATTTATATCTATCTGATTTATATTTTTATGATAATCTTTTAATTTATCTATTTTATTTAATACTATAATTGTTGGCTTTTTATCGTATCCCAAATCTTTCAATATTTTATTTGATGTTTCAAATTTTTTACTTAATTCTTTGTCACTAACATCTAAAACATGGATAATCAAATTTGAATCTTCTATTTCTTCTAATGTGGCTCTGAATGCAGCCACTAATGTTGTTGGTAATTTATCAATAAATCCAACTGTATCAGATAATAATAATTTATTATTTAATTTATATTTATTCGATAATCTTCTTGTTGTTGGATCAAGTGTCGAAAACAATCTGTTTTTTGATTCTATTTTTGAATTTGTTAGCGTATTTAACAACTGACTTTTACCAGAATTTGTATAACCTATAATTGATGCAGTTAAATAACCTGATCTGAGTCTATTTTTTCTATAATTTTTTCTATGTTTTCTCACTTTTTCTATTTGATCTTTAATTGTTTTTATTCTGTTTCGTATTAACCTACGATCAGTTTCTATCTGTGTTTCACCTGGACCTCTTGTTCCAATCCCTCCTCCTAATCTCTCAAGATGACTCCATTGCCCTGCTATTCTAGGTAGTAAGTATTGATGTTGTGCTAGTTCAACCTGTAATTTTCCTTCTTTTGTTCTGGCATTCTTTGCAAATAAATCTAATATTAACGCTGTTCTATCAATAACTTTTACAGGAGCTAGTTCCTTTTCCAGATTTCTTTGTTGTGAAGGAGATAATTCATCGTTACAAATAACTGTATCAAATTTTATTTTGTCTCTAAGTTCAATTAGTTGATTAATTTTACCTTTACCAAGATAGTGTGTTGTGGGGTTTTTTAATGATTGTGTAATTTCTCCTACTACTGTTCCATCCACTGATTTTACAAGTTCGGCGAGTTCTTTTATAGAACTGTTTTTATGATTATATTTTGAATTGTTTTTTATTCCTGTTATTATTACTTTTTCAGTTTTTACCATAAATTATAGATTAAATGTTTAATTTAAAAGATTCTAACCTTTCAATAGCCTTTTCAATATCTTTATCAGGAATTGTTAACGAAAGCCTAATATAACCTTCTCCGTTATCCCCATATCCATTTCCAGGTGTTACAACTATATCTAGTTTTTCTAAAAGCAATTCTGTAAAACTTGCAGAATCATACCTGTGAGGTACTTTCGCCCAAAGATATAAACCTGCCTTAGGAGTTTTGATTTCTAGCCCAATAAGTTCTAATGCTGAAATAAGACGATCCCTTCTAGTTTTATATATTTCAATATTGTTTGATATTACAGAATCATCACTTTCTAAGGCTTCTATAGCCATATGCTGTATTGCTTGAGGAATGCCTGAATCAAGGTTAGATTTAATAGTTGTTATAGCAGAAATTAAATCTTTATTACCAACAGCAGAACCTACTCTCCATCCAGTCATATTATATGCTTTAGATAAAGAGTGAAATTCTATGGCTATCTCTTTAGAATTTGGAATTTGCATAATACTAGGAGCCCTATAACCGTCATAAGTTATTTCTGAATAAGCTGCATCATGTAATATAGCTATGTCGTGTTTTATACCAAATTCTATAACGTTATTAAAAAAATCCATTCCTGCTATGGCTCCTGTAGGGTTATTTGGGTAATTAATCCACATAATCTTAGCTTTTTTCAATATATCGGAAGGTATAGCTTCAAGATCCGGAAGAAATTTATTTTCTTCTTTTAAGGGCATGAAATGGCATTCAGCACCAGCAAACCATGTTCCCCTTGAATAAACTGGGTAATGTGGATCAGGTATAAGTGCAATATCACCTGGATCAAGAAACGCTAAAGCTGCATGACCGATTCCTTCTTTCCCTCCAATCAAACCTATGACTTCATTTTCAGGATTTAAGTTAACTCCAAACCTTTTTTTATACCATTTTGCAATAGTTGTTCTAAGTTCAATCATTCCATTAGATTCTGGATATCTATGATTAACGGGATTACTAGATTCTTGTATAAGTTTTTGAAGTATAAAATCAGGTGTAGGAATATCAGGATCACCTATTCCAAAATCAAGTATATTTTTCCCTTCAGCTTCTTTTGCTTTTATCTTTTTCGAAATTTCAAAAAATAAATATGGCGGAACTTTGTTAATTCTGTCAGAAATTTTCATATAATATCCTTTTACCAATTATAATTTATGTTATAAGTACCTGAACAGATATATTCTATTGGACCTTCCATATTAATAGATGATTTTTTACTACAATCGCAAATTAATTCCCCACCTGGAAAATTCATATGTATTACATCATCAAATAGATTTAATTTTTTTGATATTGCAGCAACTGCAGTAGCACCAGTTCCACAAGCAAGTGTTATCCCAGAACCTCTTTCCCATACTCTTACTATATACTTATCTTCTTTTTTGTTAACAATTTCAAAATTGACTTCTTGAGGGAATTTATTATATTTTTCTACTAAAGGTCCAATTTTTTCAAGTTCGAAATTGTAAACTGGTTCATCTATATATGCGATGCAATGTGGGACTCCAGTATTAACACAGTATAATTTAAGAGATAAATTTTCATAATTAAAGTTAACTATTGGAATGCCATTTTCAACTGTATCTGGAATAACAGGAATTTTAGTCGGATCAAAAATAGGAGCGCCCATATCTACTGAAGCTTTTGTCATAATATTATTTTCATAATATGGATAGATTGTTTTTATACCGGCTTTCGTTGATACTTTTATATTCTCCAGCTTTGGTTTTATAATTTCATTGTCTTCTGCAAATCTTGCGAGGCATCTTAGACCATTTCCACACATTTCACCTTCTGACCCATCTGCATTGAACATAATCATTTCTATATCAGCGATATCGCTTTTGTCTAATATAATCAAACCATCTGAACCTATCCCAAAATTTTTGTCGGAAATTGATTTTGCTAAGCCATTCCAATTATGATTTATTTCCCTTCCATCGACAAAAATATAGTTATTTCCAGCCCCGGTATATTTACTAAATTTAATTGTTTGCATTTACTTTATTATCATATGAATTTAAAATTTTTTCAGAAATATTTCTTATTACTTTATTATCTTCAATTGAATTAATCCATGTTATTCTATTATCGGTTTTTTTGAACCACGTTCTTTGTTTTTTTATAAATGAATTTGTTCTATTTAAAATTAATTCCCTCATATCTTCATAATTAATTTTATTTATTAAGTAAGAATAAATTTCTTTATAACCTATCCCACTCATAGAATAATGTTCTAAATTATAGCCATTTTTAATTAAATTTTCGACCTCTTCAACCCAGCCTGATTTAAACATTTTCTCTATTCTTTCGGGAATTAAAGTACGTTGCTCTTCTTTTGAAAAATCTATTCCATATATTGTATTTTTTTCGTTTTTTGATTTAGATGATTGTAAAAATTTTTCAATCCCGACTTCATAAATTATTTCCAAATATCTGATAAGTCTTCTTGTATTGTTCAAGTCATAATTTTCAGAAAAATCAGATCCCATTTTATTTATAAAAGTTTTTTTTATATATTCAGGTCCGAAATTTTTAATATTATTTTCTAATTTTGTTCTAAATTTTTCATTTGGCCCAACATCGGGTAATGACCAGTTATCTATTAATGCCCATATATATAATCCTGTACCTCCTACAATAAGTGGGATATTTTTTTTATTTTTAATTTTATTTATATAGTAATTAGAATCAATAATGAATTTGTTAAGGTTATATTTTTCATCAGGATTTATATAATCAACCAAATAATGAGTTAATTTATTTCTTTGTTCTTTAGTTGGTTTTGCAGTACCAATATCCATATATTTGTATACCTGTCTACTATCGGCACTTATAACATTTATTGGTAAATTTTTCGATAATCTAAGTGCTAAGGTAGTTTTACCAGCACCGGTTGGGCCAACTATGGAAATCACTATAAAATCACCTGTTATTTGTTACTATCTTGAAAAATTTTGATGGATCAAGGCTTGCACTGCCAACTAATAATCCATTGATATTTTTTTGATTTAAATAATCCTCGTGATTTTTATCGTCAACACTCCCACCGTATAAAATATTAATTTCATTAATATTGGTATTATTGGTTGTAAAACTTTTAATAAAATTTGCAATCTCCCCTACTCTATCAGGATCACAAGCATTATTATTTCCTATAGCCCATACTGGTTCATATGCAATCAGTAATGAAAGTTGAGAATCTAAAATTATATTTTTTAGTGGTTTTAATTGAAGTTCGATAATTTTAAATGTTTCATCAACATTATCAGAATAATTGTATTCACCCACACATAATATTGGTTTAATATTATTTTTATAACAAGTAATAATTTTTTTTGCGATTATTTCATTTGATTCACCATTTAATCTTCTTTCAGAGTGGCCAATTATTGAAAATTCAGAATAGGGTTTGATTAAATTGGCAGATATTTCCCCGGTAAATGCCCCTTCTGTTTCATGATGAATATTTTGTGCCCCAAGGCTTAAAATTGATTGGTTAGAATTGATTTTGTGGGAAGAATAATCCAGTAAGGTAAATGGAGGGCATAGAATGATTAAATTATTCCCAGTATAATCTTTGAATATATTTATATATTTATCTATTAATTGAATATTTCCATTCATTTTCAAATTAGCGATGTAGATATTATTATTCATATAAGTTTTTATTTTGTATTATTGCATTTATCCCAGGCAGAGTTCCATTTTCTATATATTCCATAAATGCACCACCGCCTGTAGAAACATGAGAGAGATCTTTGGGCGTTATAAATTGATTAATTGCCTGAACAGTTGAACCTCCTCCTGCTACGCTATAAGCTTTATTATTTCTAGCTATAGCTTTGGCTATAGCTGATGTCCCTTTATTGGAATCAGGGTTTTCAAATATTCCCATTGGTCCATTCCATAATATATAAGTGGAAATTTTAATTGAATTTGAATAAAAATTAATTGTTTTAGGTCCGATATCTACTATGTTATCTCCGGTTAAAATTTCATCTAAATTTTTGACAATATATTCCGGTTTTAGATTTTTATTTTTAATTATCACGTCTTTTGGAATTAATATTTTGGTTTTTTTATTATTTAAAATATTATGAATTATGTTATTTTTATCCGGTATTTTTTTCGAGTTTAAATAGTTAGCGAATTCTTTAATCATCCCTCCACCTATAGCTATATATTTAACCTTCCCAATAAAATTGTTTAATATTTGAATTTTATCTGAAATTTTTACTCCTCCAAATATACATATTGAATTATTACCTAATTGTGAACTGAGATTTGATATAGAAGTGTATTCTTTATACATCATAAATCCCATAAAGCTTGGAATAAATTTTGGAATCCCAGTTATTGAAGAATGGTTTCTATGAGATACAGCAAAAGCATCGTTAATATATATATCGCCAAAAGATGATAAATATTTGCTGAATTTATCAGAATAAGTTTCTTCTTCAGGATTAAATCTGATATTTTCAAACATTATTATTTGATTTGTTTTTATATCT
>ENA-ORDI01002076-ORDI01002076.1-marine-metagenome-genome-assembly--contig:-NODE-2076-length-10172-cov-2.248737_pt1 | contig 10172 bp, 14 predicted proteins | sample MGYA00248628_ERZ508525 | MGnify/ENA primary metagenome ERZ508525 (study PRJEB26195, sample SAMN05422138) | marine metagenome | isolation source: East of Porto Seguro, South Atlantic Ocean | place...
GATTTTTAAAAAAAACAAAATTTAAGTAAAGTTAAATTTTCCATATTTTTTTATTATTTTAATCAAGTCTTCGTAACTAATAGCCTTACAGACAAATCCCTCAGGCCTGATCGTCTCCATATCATCGGCTGCTAGCATTGCATTAATAACTGATTCTTCAACTGACTGGACTATGGATAAATAAATATCGTCAAATGCTTCATCATTAATATATTCAAATTGGAGTTTGCTTTTAGATAATTGTGGAATTAATTTTGAATTTGCAGTTGAAAATGCAAGAAATATATCACCGGAATTATTTCCTCCTGGGGACCCTCCTCTGGCAACTCCTAGGGCTGCTCTTTTTGCCATTCTTCGTAATTGATGTGGCATTATAGGAGCATCAGTAGCTATAATAACAATTATTGAACCTAATTCATTATTTTCAAAAACATCTAATAATCTATCATTATCTAAATGTTTACCCACTGGGACTCCTAAAATATTTAACCACGGTCTTATTCCATGATTTGCTTGAACTAATGTAGCTATAGTAAATTTTTCACCTTCAATGTTTATCATTCTTGATGAAGTTCCTGTCCCTCCCTTAAATTCATAGCAAATCATACCTGTTCCTCCACCACAGTTACCTTCTTGTACTTCTTTGGATTTAGCTTTGTTAATAGCTTCAGTAACATTTGATTCAGTAACATGCTGGCCATTGATGTCATTTAACACACCATCATAAGTTTCAGCTACAACTGGCATTGCCCACAGATGATTTTTTGACCAATATTCTTTATATTGATTAATAATCCATTTTATTGAAGCATGATGAGTTATACCGACACTATTAGTATTTGTTATACAAATAGGTCCAATAAAATATCCCCCATCTTTTATCCAATGTGAACCTGTCATTTCCCCATTTCCATTTAATGCATACATACCGGCCCAAATAGGTTGAGGCTCTTTAATAAATCCCTTAGGCAATATAGATGTTATGCCTGTTCTTATAGGACCCTTGCCTTGGATCATCGGTAGGGATCCACTTATTAATGTTTTACTTCCAACTAAAACCCCGGGGACATCAGTAATAGCATTAAATTCTCCCGCTTCCCCTTCAAAAGGTAACCCTAATTGACGACCTCTTATTTTTTTTTCATTCATAATTATTTTGTAGTTTTCGACCTAAAGTAAAGACCTGCTCCAGCAATTAATAATGATACAACTATCATTAAAGTAGCTATAGCATTAATTTCAGGTTTTATTCCTCTTCTCATCATACCATATATAAATACTGGCAATGTTGTAGACCCAACCCCTGAGATGAAGTAAGTTATTACTAAGTCATCAAGGGAAATTATAAAAGCTAAAAGAGCCCCTCCTATAATTCCTGGAGAAATTAAGGGTAGTGTAATTTTTCTAAAAGTAGTTAATCTATTCGCTCCAAGATCGAAAGAGGCTTCTTCCAATGTTTCATTCATTCCAGCAAGTCTTGCACTGACTACTATAAAAACATAGCTACTCAAAAAAGTACAATGTCCTATTATTATAGATAATAAACTGAGTTTTATGCCAATAGTTACAAAAAATATTAACAACGCTATACCTAAAACTATATCAGGAATAAGCATTGGTAAAAAAATTAAAGCTCTATAAAAAGATTTTAATTTAAACCTGAATCTAGCAAGTGCTAAAGCAGTCATGGTACCAATAAATGTAGATATTGTTGTTGTAGTAGTTGAAACTATAAGGCTATTCTTTAGAGAAGATAATAGTTGATCTGTTGATTCAAGATATATGGCATCTTCGTCTAACTTTGTTGAATAACCAAAAATTGATTTATACCAATCAAAAGTAAAACCATCCCATACCATCATGTTAATAGGATTTGAGTTAAAGGAAAGAAATATAACGGTTAGTAGTGGTAAATAGATAAAGCTAAAAAAAATTATTCCATATATAGAAAATAACTGTTTACTAAATTTTTGTATGATATTTTTTTTCTATTATTAAATAAATTATGTGGGAATTCTATAGTATTAGCGTTAGGCTCATATAAAAAATTTTGATTCACTAAATCATAATATTTACTTTCAAGATATTTTTTGTAATCAATTTGATATCCAATTAATTGGAGTAAATTAAATAACCATTCACAATAGTAAATAATCCAACGATTTTCATTAATAATAATTACAATTAATTTATAAACACTATTATAAAATCCCTTAATAATTTGCCCTTCTACAATAGAAATATTGATAAGACTCAATACAGAAAGTAATGCATGCAATTTATATTTATCATCAATTATTTTGCTAAGATAAGGTCTGGATATGTCAGCAGATATTGCAGGTGGAAAATTTTCGTTTTTTTTTTTAATTGAATAATCAATAAAATATCCTTTTTGATATATTAATTTTTTTTTTGATGAATTACCACCATAGACAATTCCTTGATTTACCTCATCTTTAGAAGATAAAATCTTAATAAATAAATCATTGTCTTTAATATTTTTTGAATAAAAAATTAAACCTTTTAATTTATCGGTCATTGTTGATATTTACTTGCAAATAAAGATGGACTTTACAATTTAAAATTTTATGAATTGCATTTTGACTATTTTCTCTAATTCTTTTAATTGTGTTACCCTTTTTTCCTAGTATTATTGGCTTATAGCGTTCATTTTGTAATTCAATAGATTGTTTGATTTTTAAGTCGTGATTTTTTAAATATTTAAATACCAAACTTCTAACTTTGATATTGTAAGGGATTTCTTGATGTAAAAATTCAAGAATAGCATTCCTTGTGCATTCATTAGTGATAAAAATATCATCTTTATTTGTAATTTCATCATTTTTGTACAACCATTCTTGAGTAATAGATTTTGTCCTTAAATAATTTGATAAATTAGTGATACCTTTATTATATTTAGCAGAAATATTAAAAAAAGATTCTATAAAATTAAATTTTTTAAGTTCATTAATATAAAACAGAATTTTTTCATTCTCTATTAAATCTATTTTATTAAAAACAAGAATAATTGATTTGTTTACTTCTGATATTTTATTTATATCACTTTCTATATCTTGATAGTTATATTTTGAAGAGTCAATTATGTACAAAATAAGATTAACCTGTTCAATTGCACTCCAAATATGAGTTTTATTTTTTTTTTGCAATAAATTAGAAGTCTTTAGAAAATTAGAACCTGGTGTATCATAAAAAATTATTTGCGTTGTATCAATATTTAGAATGCCTAATATTAAATCTTGAGTTGTGTTAATTTTTTTATTGATAATTGATATTTTTTCTCCAACAAAGGAATTAACTAATGTAGATTTACCAGCATTAGTTTTACCAACTAAAGCAACTTTAATTAATTTTTTTTTCATTAAGGATATTGAGTGCAATTTTAGCTGCGTTTTTTTCAGCTTCTTTTTTTGATTGGCCTGTAGCTTTGATTAATTTCAACTTCAAAACTTTTAATGACACAGTAAAAATAGGAGAATGTGAACGTCCTTCTTTTTTTATTAATTTATATACAGGAAGAATTTTATATTTATGTTGTGAGATTTCTTGAAGTTTTGTTTTGGAATCTTGTGCATTGGATGCCTCTAAATCTAAATAAGGTTCCCATATATTCTTTATAAACTTAAATACAGAATTATATCCACTATCAATATATATGCTTCCTATTAAAGATTCTACAGAATCAGCTAATATAGAAGTATTCATCCTATCGCTATTTTTTTTATGAGAGTATTTTAGGATTTTATCAATTTTTATTTCAAGAGCTATTTTATATAAAAAATCTTTTTGAACTAAATATGACATTTTTTGTGTTAATGATCCCTCATTAAAATTCTTATATTTATCAAAAATAAGAAATGCTATCACTATTCCTAGCACTCTATCACCTAAAAACTCCAACCTTTCAAATTCATTAATTAAATTTACTTTTAAAATTTTTTTATCTTTAATAAAGCTAGGATGAATTAGTGCTTTTAGTAAATTATCTTTATTATTAAAATTAAATTGAATATTATTTTGAAAATTTTCGAGGTGTTTATTTATTATCATTTAATACGTTTCATCAATCTATCAAATCTTATAGCCTTGGGCCATTTCCAAATTTCGAAAAAACGAGAATTTTCTAATGAAAAAAAAATAAACTGAGCTTTACCCACAAGATTTTCAATCGGTACATAACCAATTACATTTATGAATCTGCTATCTTGAGAATTATCACGATTGTCTCCCATAACAAAAAAATGATCTTCAGGAACTGAAAATAATGGAGTATTATCAACAATGCCATTGTCCGTAATATCAAGCACTTCTATTTCTTTATTAAAAAAATATTCTTTATACTTCCTAATTCTTTTGTTATGGCCTTGTTTGTTAGTATCAATGAAATCATCAACTTTTTTTTTAATTATTAAATCATCGTTGATTATAATTGCTCCATTTTTGATTTTTATTTTATCCCCAGGTAAACCTATAACTCTTTTAATATAATCTGTTCTATTATCTTGGGGTGTTTTAAAAACTACAACATCTCCCCTATTTGGAATTTTACTCAAAATCTTACCGGGAATAAAAGGAAGTGAAAAAGGTAATGAATGTTTTGAATAACCATAGGACCATTTAGAAACAAAAATAAAATCTCCGACTAATAAATTTGGTTTCATTGATCCAGATGGAATATTGAAGGGTTCAGCAACAAAAGATCTAATTAGTAAAGCAATGAAAATAGCTAATAATATTGAGTTTATGTTATTGATTATATTTTTAATTTTCATATTTCAAAAATAATAACATTTGCAATTGCATAGTTTTTTTCATCACTCAATGAAACTTCGATATTGCAATTTTTTTTTGAAAGATTTTTTAATATAGAAAGAGCTCTATTATGTAAAATTATAAATGGTTTCCCAGCTGCATTATTGATAATCTCTATATCCTTCCAAAATACAAATTTAGTTAACCCAGTACCCAAAGCTTTCGCACAGGCTTCTTTTGCTGCATATCTTTTTGCATAAGAATTAACGCTATTAATTGTCTCTTCTGATCTCTTAATCTCACTTGACAAGAAACATCTTTTTTTAAACTTATTACCAAAATTAGTAATAGTTTTTTTAATTCTACGTGTATCAATAATATCGGTACCAATGCCTATAATCATTTTTAACCCTTTACTCTTATCAAAGAAGAAATTTCAGAAACCAATCTTAAAGCAGCAATAATATTATTTAAATGACTAACATCTCTTACTTCGATATCTATAATTATTTCAAAAAAATCAGTTTTGCGAGTAGTAAAATTAATATTTGAAATAGCCCTTATTAATCTTTCGTAAATACCTAATATGAGAGCAATTGTTCCGCCAGAAACTCCTGGGATTAATTCAGTAACTCCCATAATCATGCCTTTAAAGAAAATGGATAGATTAGATTTCATAAAAAGTCCCAAAAAAAATTTATTCAACTATACCGCTTAAAAAGGGAACAAAGAGCACTTTTTCTACAACTTCTGTTTCGTATTTATCTTTCCCTAATTTTTTTATTAGTGATAGGTCTTGAACCTCTCCATCTCCTATAGGGGCAACTAATCTTCCTCCAACATTTAGCTTATCTAGAAAGTAAGAAGGAACTTCTAAAGGAGCAGCTGCAAATAATATAGCATCATAATTTTCTGAAGAATCTCTAAAGTTTGACCCATCGTCAAATAGAAGCCTTACATTCCTAATTTTTAGGTTCTTTAAATTCATGGCTGCCTTATCGTGCAATGCTTTAATCCTTTCCAAAGAATGCACGGATTTAGAGAAACGAGAAAGAATTGCAGCTTGATAGCCACAACCTGTTCCGACTTCTAAAGCTTTTTCTATGGGTTGTGCTTCCAATTTTTTATCTTCTATCAGAATCTCAGTCATTCTTGCAACTATATATGGTTGAGAAATTGTTTGTTGATATCCTATGGGCAATGCAAGGTCTTCATAAGCTCTTGAAGCTAGAGCTTCATCTAAAAATAAATGTCTAGGTGTATCCCTCATTGCCTCTAAGACCCTTACATCTTTAATACCTTTTTCAGTCAATCTTTCTATCAGTCTCTGTCTAGTTCTAAGAGAGGTCATCCCAAGACCCTGAGTTTTTCTTTTTTCTAACATACTTAGTTAAAAGAGTTTATCCATTCTTTTAGCAATTGATCGTAATCATTTACTAAAAATCTTGGTCCAATTGAACTAATAGAGACTTCTCCTCTGGTTAAGGTTGCAATATCAGAGTTTTCTTTATTCTCAGGTGCTTTATTTCTGTGAGTTATCCAGAATTGATCTTTTCCTGAATTTAAAGTTTCTTTACGTGGGGGGTTTCTTTTTCCCCACGAACCAGGGGAAGTGAGTTTTAGTTTATTAATCTCTTCGTAATTAACATTAGGAACATTAACATTTAGTGTTATTTTAGAATCTATTTTAATTTCGTGTAATTTCTCAATGATATCTGAACCTATCTTTGCCGCAGTTGAAAAATTAGGTTGAGATTTACCTTCTGAACCAGGTTGTAAAAATGCTGCTGCAGAAATAGCAATTGATGGAATAGAAAATTCCCTACCCTCCATGGCTGCTCCAACTGTACCTGAATAGAGTAGATCTTCCGCCATATTTGCCCCAAAGTTTATACCGCTCAATAATAAATCTGGTTCAAATGGACAAAGTTGATGTAAACCCAAATGTACACAGTCAACTGGAGTTCCGTTGATAGCAATAAAATTTTCTTTTATTTTGATGGGGAATAGAGGCCTTTTTGTTGTAATAGATGAACCAGCTCCGCTCATTTCTTTTTCCGGAGCTATAACGAAAACCTCATGTTCCTTTATTAAAAGCTCGTGAAGTACATTTATGCCTTCAGCATGTATGCCGTCATCATTACACAGCATTATTTTCATAAAAAACTATTTAATCCTTTTTTCAATCAGGGAGACTGTTTGGCAAGCAATTCCTCTTTTTTCTCCTTCAAAGCCCAAGCCATCTGTTGTAGTAGCCTTACAACTAACGCACCCCTTTTCAACTCTAAGGTCCTTAGAAAGAAAATCAATTATTAAATCTGCTTTTTGGTTAATTTTTGGGGTTTCTGTTATTAAAGTAATATCAACATTGATAACTTTATATTCTTTTGCATCCAGGAGATCCACAACTTGAGTTAAAAGAACTCTACTTGATATGTCTTTGTTTTTTGGATCTTTTGATGAAAACAGACTACCAATATCACCTAATGCAGCTGCTCCTAAAAGAGAATCAATAAGAGCATGGATAATAACATCTCCATCAGAGTATGCTTCTAAGGCATATTCACATTTAATAAAAACGCCACCGAGAAACATCCCCTTTCCGGGTATGAGTTTATGGGCATCATATCCAATTCCAACTCTCAAATTAACTCTCCATTCTTCCTTGAGAAGAAAGTATTGATTTGATCAAATTTAAATCCTCAGCAAAGGTTAGTTTTATATTATCTTTAAACCCCTGAACCATTTTCAATTTTCCACCATTAGCTTCTATTAAACTAGCTTCATCAGTAAATTCTTTATTTAGGTTCTCTTCTGAAACATTTTTTACTAGGACTTTTTTTTTAAAAATTTGAGGAGTAAAAGCTCTCCATAGCTCAGTTCTATCAAGAGTATTTAATATAAAAGATTCCTTAACTGATACTTTCTTTATGGTATCTGAACAAGGTATACCTAAAACAACTCCATCTACTTCATTGTCTATTGAATTAAGTGCTAGTTGAACATCAGAGCTCCTTAAGCAAGGCCTCACTGCATCGTGGATAAGAAAATAATCATAGGATGCTTCTGACTGTTCCCAGAATTTAATTCCGTTAGCAACAGATTTGATTCTGCTATGTCCCCCTTCAGCTATAAAGATTTTAGGATTATCTATTAGATCTAGAGCTTTATGGTATTGATCATCAGGTGGAACTAGCACGCAAATTCCAATACATTCAGAAAAATCTAGAAGAGGTCTAATGCTTAACTCAAGCACTGTTCTTCCATCTAGTTTCAAGAATTGTTTTGGTACTTCTCCAGAGTATCTACTACTCTTACCGGCAGCTGGAATAATGGCAACAAAGTTATTCATTGATCTTGATTAGATATTTTAGGATCAATTTCTTTGTCTTTAGTCAGCTCTGATTGAAATTTGTAAAAAGTCTCACCTGGTTTTATCAAACCTAATTCATATCTAGCCAACCCTTCAATGGCATTTCTTTCTGATCTTAATTGTTCTTTTTCTTGTTCCAACAAAAGATTGCTTCTCTCCAGTTCTAAAGTTAATTGTTCCTTTTCTTTAAACTCTTCCTTTAAATCCTTCAGATTTGAATAACCATAGTCCCCAGACCAAATATTAATTTGTATCATTATCAGCAAGACCAATAAAAGTATTACTGAAGGAAAGAAGATATAGTCATCCTTATTAAACTTTTTAAGTTTATAAAGCTTCATTTTTCCCAGCAAAAGGAATTTTAAATTTCTCTTCCAAAATTATTAAGCGATTATATTTTGAGACTCTATCAGTCCTAGAAGGAGCTCCCGTTTTAATTTGTCCAGCAGCCAAACCGATAGCAAGATCAGCTATAGAAGTATCTTCAGTTTCACCTGAGCGATGAGAGATAATAGTTTTGTAACCATTTTCTTGAGATAAAGCTACTGCTTCCAAAGTCTCAGAAATCGTTCCTATTTGATTCATTTTAATAAGTACTGAGTTTGCTACACTTTCTTCTATTCCCCTTTTTATCCTTTCAGGATTTGTAGCAAAGAGGTCATCACCAACTAATTGCACTTCTGAACCCAAAGTTTCTGTTAAGGACTTCCACCCTTCCCAATCATCTTCATCTAAGCCATCTTCAATTGAATTAATGGGGTATTTTGAGGTTAAAGTTTTGAGATAACTAATCATCTCTCCAGGACTAAGATGCTTATCTGCTCCTTGTAGAATATATTTATTTTCGTTGAAAAACTCTGAAGAAGCAGGGTCTAAACATACAAAAACATCCTTGCCAGCTTCATAACCAGAAGCTTTTATTGCCTTAAGAATAAGCTCTATTGCTTCCTCAGCTGTTGCTAGTTGAGGTGCGAAACCCCCTTCGTCACCTACGGAAGTAATTAAATTTTCACTTTTAAGAAAATTCTTAAGTTCATTAAAAATTTCTACTCCACAACGCAAGGCTGATTTAAAAGTATTAAATCCTAAAGGTTGAATCATGAATTCTTGAAAATCAATCTTATTATCAGCATGAACTCCTCCATTCAAAATATTTAACATAGGTGCAGGAAGAATAGGTTCTTTATTTAATTTAGAAACTTGTTTATTTATAGAATGTATATATTGATAAAGAGGAATAGATCTAGAAACAGCAGATGCCCTTAAATTAGCTAGAGAAACAGCTAAAATTGAATTTGCTCCTAGAGCACTCTTATTATGAGTTCCATCGGCTTTACATAAATTAGTATCTATAACCCTCTGGTCTAAAGGATCTAAACCAATGATTGATTCTTTTAATTCATTTTTTATAAAATTGATTGCCTTCGAAACTCCTCTTCCGTGGTATCTAGACTTATCTCCGTCTCTAAATTCTAAAGCTTCGTGCTTACCTGTTGAGGCACCAGAAGGTACATATGCCATTGAAGAGTTGTTATCTGAGAGTATTACTTCTGCAGCTATTGTAGGACTTCCTCGGGAATCTAATACTTCAAAAGCTAAAATATCTTTGATAGTTAATTTGGCCACTTTTAACTTATCTCTATTTCAGAAAATGTTTTTACTAACTTATCAATAGCCTTAATCTGGTACAAAAATTCTTTTAGATGTTTTAAAGGTAAGGCACAAGGACCATCACATTTAGCTAAATCAGGCTCTGGATGTGTTTCTAAAAATAATCCTGCAATGCCTATGGATATCGCTGATTTAGCTAGATCTAAGGTAAAAGGCCTCCTGCCAGATGTACTTTTGCCTTCCCCTCCAGGTTCTTGTAAAGAATGTGTAACATCAAAAACAACCGGATAACTATACTTTTTAAGCCTTGATAAACCTACCATGTCTACAACTAAATTGTTATAACCAAAAGATGTTCCTCTTTCGCATATCAAGATATTTTCTTTACCATAATGTTTGAACTTATTAATTATATTTT
>ENA-ORDI01002077-ORDI01002077.1-marine-metagenome-genome-assembly--contig:-NODE-2077-length-10171-cov-9.519616_pt1 | contig 10171 bp, 10 predicted proteins | sample MGYA00248628_ERZ508525 | MGnify/ENA primary metagenome ERZ508525 (study PRJEB26195, sample SAMN05422138) | marine metagenome | isolation source: East of Porto Seguro, South Atlantic Ocean | place...
GACCCATATGGAAATCCTTATGAAATCACATCCTATGACTATGAGATTTTATCAAATCACTATAATGAAAAATGATTATTGTTAGAACTATGGTCCCCGCCCATTAGCGGGGTTTTTTGTTTGTGGGGGTGGTAGATTCGGGTATTCATGAAAATATCTAACATAATTTTTTCTGTTTTAATGCTCTCGACACCCCTTTTTCCAATTACAGGATATGTTCGTTTTAGTGAGTCTTCATTTTGTATGGATAACTGTTCAATATATTATTTAGAGAATGAAAATGGTGAATTTTTAACCAACGTAACCCAATTGGACAGCATTGAGATGTTAAATGACTATATTAATAGGTTTGTTGATATTGAAGGGGACACAGTACAGTGCGTTGAGTGTGAAGCGATTAACGTAACGTCAATCGCAATCTCGGATGATTGTCAAATGCCGGTAGATTGTTTTGTTGATCCCTGTTTAGTGAGTGAATGCACATCTTATCCTGATGCAGAATGTGTAGCAAATTATTGCGGAGGCTGTTGGGCAGATTATTATTTAGATGGTGAACTAATAAATTGTGATTTATCCATGGATTGTGTTGACCTTACTGGAATTGACTTTGGTCCATGTGATATGGTATTAGGTATTGGGTGGATTAACGACAACTGTGAATATATTTCAGGCTGTGACTGGGTAGCGGATAGTGTGGTTTATACCAATGCATTTTTTAATTCAATGGATGACTGTATTGAAGCTTGCTTTCCTGCATCTAATGATGAAATCAATCAATCACCTCATGCCTTTAATTTGTATAATAATTATCCCAATCCATTCAACCCTGTCACTACTTTTCGTTACGATTTACCAGAGAACAGTCATGTAACCATTACCATCTATGATATGCTTGGTAGACAGGTTAAAACTTTAATTAATCAAACTCAAGATGCTGGTTTTAAGTCGGTTATTTGGGATGCCACCAATGATTATGGTAATCCAGTGAGTGCTGGTGTTTATCTATACAAAATACAGGCTGGAGAGTTTGTCCAGACCAAGAAGATGGTGCTGTTGAAATAACCCCCACCCAGAGGATTTAAGCAAGAGCCCCGCATTAGCGGGGTTTTTTGTTTGTGGAAATCAAGTTCTTTTTAAGTTTTAATAGGTTTATTCTTTGGTTCAAATGAAATTCAAAATAAAAACTATTAGTATCATCATCATGAGCCTGTTTTATATTATGGCGGGCACCAATCATTTTATCAATCCAGATTGGTACGTACGTATTGTTCCTCCTATCTTACCGTTTAAGACTGCGATTGTCTACATAAGTGGTATTCTTGAGATAATCTTAGGTTCTTTGCTAATCTTTCCCAAGACAAGGTTTATTGCTGGCTGGGGGCTAATTATACTTCTAGTGGCAGTTTACCCCGCAAATATCTATGTTGCTTTAACTAATGGAGAAGCAATGGATATAACACCATTGATAGCTTGGGGTAGGCTTCCCTTTCAATTTGTTCTGATTGGACTTGCTTATTGGCATTCAAAAGCATAATAATCTAGCCCCGCCCAGCGGGGCTCTTGTTTAAATCCTTTGGGTGGGGGTTAACCGATTCCTAAAATTTATATTAGACTTTAATTCTCTTACTTACACTATTTCATTTTCAATATAGTGAAATGCTTCTTCCATCTGGTCCAAGCATAACAAAATCAGCAAGTCATCCTGTTTGGCATATTGAATGGATTTTTTAATTCCGCCCAGTATGTCGTCTGCAAATTGGATTGAACTTTCTGTGATACCGTGATCCTTAAAACAGGTGTTGATTACGCTGGGAATTTCGCCCACTTTCCGACCGCGTAATTTTTTTGGTATTTCAGCAATTATAACATGATCAGGTTTGATTTTTGCTGCAGACTTTACCAGTCCGGCAATATCATCATTGCTGCGGTCGCCGGCTTGACCGATCAATAATAATTTCCGTTTTGCGGGAATATTTTTTACCATGGTTACAAGGGCATTCATGCCGTGGGGGTTGTGAGCAAAATCCATTAAGATTGTATAGCCGTTCTTTTTGAATATATTCCCGCGTCCGGGATTTTCTGTATAAGAACTTCCAAATGTACGCAGGCTGTCAGCAATCGCTTCATTTTCAACACCTAAAGCTTTTGCCAGGGAAATTGCGCCCAGGCAATTGGAACTGTTATGAACAGCTGCTCGATTCATGGTTATTGGGATCCGGTGATGGTCAAGCAGTGCAGTTTTTATTCCATTCTCAAAATAAATAATTTTCCCATCCTCAATTGTACAGGCTTTACCGCCTTTTAAAACATGATTGGAGACAGTTGGGTTAGCCGCATCTAAACTGAACCAGCAAATCTCCCGGGTAACATTTTTACCATAGTTTACAATTTCTGCGTCATCGGCGTTTAAAACTAAAATCCCGTCTGGTGCCAATCCATGCCGAATGATGAATTTGGTTTCCACCATGTCGGATAAATTTTGAACGCCATATTCGCCTAAATGATCTTCCGCAACATTGGTAATGATCGCTGCATGGACATTTTTCACAGGCAGCCCCCGCCGGAGCATTCCGCCCCGGGCGATTTCCAGTATCGCGGTTTCCACATCCTGATTCCGCAGTGTGGCACGGGCGCCTTCCGGTCCGGAATAATCACCTGATTCCACGGTTTGTTTTGCGACACGGATTCCGTCTGTGGAAGAAGCTCCTGTCATCATGCCGTCAGTTGCCAGGATTGATTCCATCAGCCGGACAGTGGTTGATTTTCCATTGGTACCGGTAATGAGCACTACCGGAACATCTGAAACCTGGTTCCAATCAATTTCCTGAGGAGCGGAAATGCTGTCTACTTCAAATTGCCGGGAACCCGTTCCTGTCCCGATTGAAACAACATTGTCAGACTGTAAGAAACGGACATCATGTTCTTTTGCAGCCGCACACATTTTGACCAGGGCAGGATTCAATTCAGCCTTGATTTCATTTTTTAATTCTGCAAGCTTGCTATGTTCAAGAAAAAGCTCACCTCCATTTAATACGGAAAGGGTCAAATCCCAAATGACTTCATTTACTGAGCAGGCGGAATAAAGAGCATCAATGGGAGCGGAGAAATACAGGCTGATTCCTCCAGAAAAACGGCGAGTTTTCATTTCTTCTTTTCCCCAGCCGACTAAATGTAATACGTAGGACACACACTTTCCCCAAACCTGGAGTACTTCTTCCTGGCGGATATCCGGAACTTCCACATCCAGCATTGCCCCGGATTTATCAGTAAACAGGCTTGGTCCGGTTATGCGGCGTGTATCAAGGATGTTCATCAGTCCGCTTCTTCTTTTGCAATGCGGACGCCGCGCTCGTCCTGGATGATTTTCTGGCCTTCCTCCAATTCAAAATGAAAATCTTCAACTACTGTTTCATCTTGTTTGAGTTTTGCCGATTTGTCAACCGGAGCAGTATTTTCTGAATCGAAATGAACAATCTGCTTCCAGCAGCGTGTGATATCGTCACCAAGGATCAACACTAAATCACCTTCTTTACCCATACTCAAGGCTGCCTCGACTGCGCCGGCTTCATCAGGGATGACGTCAATTCCGGCTGTCTTAATCCCGGCTGTTAAAAGAGTTTTTTTCATAAGCTGCGGGACTTCATCATCAGCCCTGCCCCTGCGGTTATCATCAGCCTTACAGATGAAATGGTCAAAATGCGGGGCAGCAATTTCGGCAATTTTCTGAATATCTTCATCCCTGCGGTCACCCGGAGCTGATATAACAGCTATCCGCCTCCCGTTCACATCCAGCTTACTGCATAGTTCGGAAATGGCACGCACCGCTGCCGGGTTATGGGCATAATCCAGCAGAACCTTGAAGGGATGTTCTTCAAAAATGTTCATCTTTCCCGGCGCCTGGAAAAAAGTCTGGGTGAAGGTTTGTAAACCGTGACGGATGTCATCCAGTTCCTTGCCCATGCTGTACGCCAGGGCAGCGGCAAACATGGCATTTTGAACATTGTGTACGGCTTTTCCTTCCAGGGTTGCAGGAATGAGATGTGTCCATAATAGCGGAATGTGAGCGCCATTATCATAAAAAGTGATCATATCCCCATTGATGCCTTTTTCCAAAACAACCGCTCTCCCTCCGGCTTGAATATGCTGTTTGACCAGTTCATGGGTGGGATTCATGGTGACGTAACAGAGATGATCCGCTTTGGAATAATCAGCCATTCGCAGGCAATACTCATCATCTGCATTCAATACGGCAGTATCAGTCGCAGTTTCCACAACAATCCGTTTTACTTCAGCCAGTTGTTCCAGCGTATCAATCCCTTTTAACCCCAGGTGATCAGCGGAAATATTCAAACAAGCGGCAACATCGCTTCTTTCATAACCAAGGCCGCTGCGGAGAATCCCGCCCCGGGCGGTTTCCAAAACCGCCATATCTACGTCCGGATCTCTCAAAACCATTTGGGCGCTTTTCGGTCCGGTCATATCGCCTTTCATGGTTAAATGTCCGTCAATATACACGCCGTCTGTTGTCGTGAAACCAACTGTATGTCCCGCTGTTTTCATGAGATGCGCCAGCATGCGCGTGGTTGTGGTTTTACCATTCGTACCGGTAATAGCAGCGATGGGAATTCGGCTGGGGGATGAATTGGGGAATAACATGTCCATTACCGGGCCGGCTACGTCCCTGGGTTCACCTTGGCTGGGCGCAATGTGCATCCTGAATCCGGGTGCCGCATTCACTTCCACGATCGCTCCGCCGATTTCACGATAGGATCGTGTAATGTCATCCGTCAGGAAGTCCACACCGCCAACATCAAGCCCAATTGCTTTCACGGCACGTTCTGCCATGGAGCGGTTGTCCGGATGGACGATATCTGTCATATCAATGGCGGTTCCACCGGTAGATAAGTTTGCTGTGGAGCGCAAAAACAATTGTTCACCCTTCTTAAGCACAGTGTCCAGGTTGTATCCTTTGGTCTTCATGAGCCGCTCTGCCTGGTGGTCCACCTGAATTTTTGTAAGGACTTTTTCATGTCCAATACCGCGGCGGGGATCTGAATTTACAATGTCAATTAATCTCTGGATTGAATGTTTTCCATCGCCGGTTACATGTCCCGGAACCCGTTTCGCAACAGCGATGAGCTTTCCATTCACAACCAGCATGCGATGATCTAATCCGGTGATAAAACTTTCCACCAGTACACCTTTTGATGAACCGCGTTCACGGGCAATTTTAAAAGCGGATTGTACTTGTTCATTTTCGGTCAAATTGATGGAGACGCCCCGCCCGTGGTTTGCGTTTAATGGTTTTACAACCACGGGGTAACCGATCCGGTTGGCCATGCGCACAGCTGCATTTGCATTGTAGACCAGTTTCTGGATGGGAACAGGCAAACCCAGATCATTTAAAAGTGAATTTGTATCGTTTTTATCGCTGGCTATCTCAACAGAAATATGCCTGGTTTCGCTTGTGACTGTAGCCTGGATACGTTTTTGATATTTACCCTGGCCAAATTGCACCAGGCTGTACTGGTTCAAGCGCATGGCGGGGATATCCCGTTCCCTGGCAGCTTTGACTAATGATGCTGTGCTGGGTCCAAATTCAAAACGCTGGGCAAAGCGGATAAAATCGTCACGTTCTTCCTCAAAATTGAAATCGGGATCAATATCCTCCATCTGATCTTTCAAATCCTGGGGTAAAAGATCCAGCAATAACTGTCGCGCCAATCTGCCTGATCCCAGGCCTACATCACGCTGCAAATACTGGAAGACCATATTGTACTGGCCTTTGATGTCTGTTGAACGGGTTTTTCCAAAGGTTACTTCTGAACCAGCAATATTCTGTAATTCAATGGCAACATGTTCCATGACGTGAGCCAGCCATGTACCCTCTTTCTCCTTTAATCGTCTCACGAAACCGCCGGGTGTTTGATAAGAGCAGCCATGTTCCGCCAGTCCGGGGAGAAGAACTAAAAGAGTATCAATAAATTTATTTCCAAGTTTTACGGTAGGCCAGTCCTCTAGGATACCCAAATCCAAAACATGGCGTATGACCGGGAAATGGGCGTACCTGTTGGGTCCTACATAAACGTTTGTTGAAATTATATTCATATCCTGCTCCGATTTTGACAGTTATTTATTAAATGTTTGTGTTACCAGATCAGAGTCGAAAACAGTGGCAGTATGTGTATTGAGGTTATATTTTGAACCGGAAGCAAGGATGTGTAGCCTTATATCCGTAATATTGATGGCATCATTTCGGGCTGCACTACTTACAGAAGTTGCGTTCATTTTGCTTGGATCAACCACCGTAACTGCCCCGCTTCCTTCCACAGAAAACGTGTTGTCATGATCAATAAAAATAGCAGTATTTTCATCAATTCCCACACCAGTTAGAAAAGGGCTGTAGGCAATGGCTGCCAGCAGTCTTCCAAGCCGGTTACGCTGGCGGAAGTGCTGATCAATTACAATGCTGTTCGTCAAGCCAAGCCCGGGACTTAATGAAACACTTCTCGGTGTAGGTGTGCTCCCGCTCCGACCTCCGGAAATCATGTGTTCCGGCATGATGGCAGCCCCGGCTGATGTACCCGCCACGTGAACCCCGTCTGCATTCAACTTGCGGATGACTTTTGCCACCGGAGTTCCCCCCAAAATTGTAGACAATCGTAATTGATTCCCACCTGAAATGAAAACACCTGTTGATTTCCTTAAGTTGGAGAGGTAGTCTTCTCTGCTGCAGTCACTTCTTTTTTTAATATCAATACTAAATACATCTGAAGCTCCCATTTCTGTAAACAGGCTGGTAAAAATTTCGCCGTTATCTTCTAACTTAGTCGCTGTTGGAATGACAGTAATAATAGCTCTGTCTCCACCGCACAGTTTTACAAACTTCTCAAGGATCGTAGGTTCTTTCCGTTTGCTAACAACTCCTCCAATTGGGATTATATATCCCCTGTCAGCATCTGTATTTCCTCGTGATGGTGTCATCTGTTTCTTTCTACTTATTTAAGAATAATTACCAATAATAATGTACTATTTTTAACTGAATAAAAACGGTTCGAAAAAAGCCGAGGAACATACAATAAAAATTATCAGAACTCACTCTCAATTTGAAGATTACAGAAAATTTTCTCTTTTTATGTTTATTATAATAGATTAGTTGTGGAAATGGAAAATTATTGTACATTTGCTGCCCTTTAAAAGAGGTGAGAAGGTGTGAAGATTATCCACCTTAATAGTAATAAATATTAATTAAAGTTAAGGAACAAAAATGAGTGAAGTAAAAACAGGAACAGTTAAGTGGTTCAATGCCTCTAAAGGCTATGGATTTATCAGCCCAACTGAGGATGATAAAGACTTATTTGTTCATATGAGTGAGATACAAATGGATGGGTTTAAAACCCTAAGTGATGGACAATCTGTTGATTATATTGCAGGGTCAACTGAAAAAGGACCCTGTGCAACAAATGTAATTCCCCAGTAGTCTGTTTCAAACATATCAAAAGGAGAGTGTTTGATGCTCTTCTTTTATTGATTATAGCCCCTTGATTTTCAGGGGGCTGTTTTTATTACTATAATTCCCAAAGGTAAAATTCAGGAGAACATATTAATTCAGTAAGTATTAAACTAATCAGTTGTAGACAAAAATATTTATAAACTAATAAAAAACAAATTCAAAATAAACTGCTCTTATATATTTTTGGTTTCTTTTGTCGTGTAGGAGTATCCCTCTACCAGATAAAGGCTGGAGAGTTTGTTCAGACCAAGAAGATGGTGCTGTTGAAATAACCCCCACCCAAAAGATTTAAGCAAGAGCCCCGCAGTAGCGGGGTTTTTTGTTTCTCCACATTGTTGGGTAATTTTTATGTAGTTTCCTGTATGAAACGCCTCTGGTTAACCCCCACTCAAAGGGATAGGATTTAAAAAGGAGAAGAGTATAAATCAATGAAATTTCAACAAAAACCACATAAGAAAACAAAAGATAAGAAATCTTTTATAGAAAAATTAAGAGAAGAAGAACAAAAGAAAATTGATAGGTTAATAAAAACTAATGATAAGGAAAACGAAGACGGAAATTTGGAAGAAAAATGAATCAAAATAACTAACGCCAAGTAGCGGGGTTTTTTGTTTGTGGGATGATGGGTAGATTTGGATATGAAAAAGTATATTGCAATGAACAGATTTAAAATCTCTTTAGGGAGAGAAGATGATTTTGAAGAAATTTGGAAAAATAGGGAAACGCATCTTGAGGGCGTAAAGGGTTTTCGGCAATTCAACCTTATTAAGGGCTCTTCAAATGATGAGTATACTCTATATGCGTCACATAGTGTATGGGAATCAAAAAATGATTTTGAAAACTGGAAAAAATCAGAAGCATTCAGAGCCGCACACAATAGTGGGGGGAAGCACCAAGAGATATATTTAGGACATCCTGAATTTGAAGGATTTGAAGTAGTATTGTAACGGAATACAAAGCCCCACCTTCGTGGGGTTTTTTGTTTATAGACATTTAGGACTACTGGGTTGTAATATTGTCTTAATGAAGCACTTCCTTGTACTACTAGTTAGTTTAATTACTCTTAATTTTGATTTATTTGCTACGCACCCTACATTTATTAACATCATAACGAATTCAGATACAATTCATAATCCAACTCTCACTGGTGTGAGTGAAACAGGAATCACTTTAGAGACGGGAATAGTTATATTGTTTGATGATTTGAATGCAGTAATGGCGTACGGACCAACAAAGGGATTACCTATTCTTGCAGGCGCAGCCTGTGGGTATCTTGGTTTTTGCCCAGGGTTTATATTTGCAGCACTAATCGGAGGTGGCGAGGTTGAAGGGGCTTTGGGGGCTGTAACATTTTGAGGCACTGCAGTTTTATCTGGAATCTTTGCATATAAAACAACTTATCGTATTGTAAGAGAAAAAAACCAAAAAATGGTATATATGGATGGATGGAGCATTGGAGAAAAAAGGGATTTCTTTATCAATGCAATACCTTAATTACATTCGTTATTCAGTTTTCGATTCTTTATGCAATTAATTTTCCCGCCAAGTAGCGGGGTTTTTTGTTTGTGGGATTGGGAGTAGATTTACGACACTATACATACTATGATTTGAAGAGAATTTGATAATATTGATGAGCTATGAGTGAATTCCGAGACCGGGTTAAGATTATAATTTTTGGCACAGATACCACAGCGGGTAAACTATTTGATGTTGTACTTATTATCACAATTATCCTTAGCATTATTGTCGTTTTACTCGATAGCGTAACAGAATACCATCTGAAAAACAAAGATATTTTTTACATCGCGGAATGGATATTTACAATAATGTTTACAGCGGAATATTTACTTCGCATTTTTTGTATCAGAAGACCCGTCAGCTATATTTTTAGTTTTTTTGGGATTATTGACTTTCTTGCGGTTATACCCACGTATTTGAGTTTATTACTGCCGGGCGCCGAAGTTCTTACCGTTATTCGTGTTTTGAGAGTATTGAGAGTTTTTAGAGTTCTGAAACTTGTCCAATATATGGGTGAAGCAAATTTATTAGTGAAAGCGTTTGTCGCCAGCCGCAGGAAGATATTTATTTTCCTATTCGCTTTAATGAATATTGTAGTAATCCTTGGCTCAGTAATGTATCTGGTCGAGGGACAATCATCAGGATTTACCAGTATCCCGCGCAGCATTTATTGGGCGATTGTAACTTTGACAACAGTAGGTTATGGGGACATTTCACCTGCTACGAATCTAGGCCAGGCCATAGCAGCAGTCATCATGATTATGGGATATAGTATCATTGCTGTCCCTGCGGGTATTGTGACATCTGAGATTAATTATGTTCTAAAAAAGACTAAGAAACGGGAATGTATTGTTTGTGGGAAGGACGGGTTCGATGAAGATGCAAAATTCTGCAGTGCTTGCGGTTCAAAACTAACTAATAAAAAGTGACGAACCACTATTCGGTAAAAGTGATTTAGTCATAAAAATGTTTAAGATAACGTATTTCTTTTTTATTCTGTTGAAATAAGCCCAACACAAAGGATTTAAGCAAGAGCCCCGCAGTAGCAGGGTTATTTGTTTGTGGGATGATGGGTAGATTTAATTATGAAAAAGTATATTGCAATGAACAGATTTAGGACACTGTCAGCTGTAAATATTC
>ENA-ORDI01002080-ORDI01002080.1-marine-metagenome-genome-assembly--contig:-NODE-2080-length-10165-cov-5.857454_pt1 | contig 10165 bp, 10 predicted proteins | sample MGYA00248628_ERZ508525 | MGnify/ENA primary metagenome ERZ508525 (study PRJEB26195, sample SAMN05422138) | marine metagenome | isolation source: East of Porto Seguro, South Atlantic Ocean | place...
ATGTAACTTTGGAATTTTCAAACACAACACCTCTACCTGCAAAAATATATGCAAACGAAGGCGCTTGCCAATTTCTTTTTTTAAAAGGAGATACAGATTGTGAAATATCTTATGCTGATAGAAAAGGTAAATATCAAGGGCAAAAAGGTGTAACATTGCCAAAACTCTAATAAATCACTATTTAAATATAATGGAAAAAATATCTATAGAAGGTGGAAAACCACTTTTTGGTAAAGTTGAAATAAGTGGTTCTAAAAATTCCTCATTATCAATTTTAGCATCTTGTTTATTAACTGATAAAAAAATTTCTATTTTTGGGGTTCCAAAGCTAACAGATACTTTCTTTTTTTTAAAACTTTTATCTTCTTTTGGAGTTGATATTGAAGGATTAAATAATTTTAAAAATACAGAAAAATTTATTTTAAATGCAAAAAAAATTACAAACAACAAAGCTCCCTATAATCTCGTAAAAAAAATGAGAGCATCTATTTTAGTTTTAGGGCCTTTATTAGCTAGAACAGGTAGAGCAATTGTTTCATTACCAGGTGGATGTTCAATTGGTTTAAGACCAGTTGATATACACTTAAAATCTTTAGAAAAATTAGGAGCAAAGATTTTTATTGAAAAAGGATATATTTATGCAGAAGCATTAAAAGGATTAAAAGGTAATAAAATTATTTTTCCCAAAGTATCCGTAGGAGCAACTATTAATGTTTTAATGGCTGCTGTTTTAGCCAAAGGAACAACAGAGATTTATAATGTTGCAAAAGAGCCTGAAATAGAAGATTTAGGACTTTGTTTAAGATCTATGGGCGCAAAAATTCAAGGGTTAGGTACAAATAAGATTTTAGTTGAAGGGGTTACAAAGTTAAAAGAAACAAACTATAAAGTAATGTTTGACAGAATAGAAGCGGGTACATACGCTTTGGCTGTTGCAATAGCTGGCGGAGAAATAGAATTAATAGGTGCTGAAAAAAAACTATTAACCTTTTTTTTAAATGTGTTAGAAAGCATTGGTGTAGATTATATTATAACTGAAAATAGTATAATCTTTAAAAGAAATTCAAATTCATTAAACCCTGTAGATATTATAACCGAACCCTATCCTGGTTTTCCAACGGATTTACAAGCGCAACTAATGGCTGTAATGTCAATATCAAATGGGACTTCAGTTATAACAGAAAGTATATTTGAAAATAGATTTATGCATGCGCCAGAGCTTATTAGAATGGGTGCAAAAATTAAATTAAAAGGTAATTTGGCAATAGTTGAAGGAGTAAAAAAATTAAAGGGAGCAGAGGTTATGGCTACTGATCTTAGAGCTTCAGTTTCATTGATACTAGCAGGTTTGGTAGCAGAAGGTGTAACTAATATTGATAGGATTTATCATATTGACAGAGGTTATCAAGACATTGTAAAAAAACTTCAATTTTGTGGCGCAAATATTAACAAAGTAGAATTATGAAAATAAATTCAAAAATTATATTAGCAGTACCTAAAGGTAGAATTGCAAAAGAAATAATTTCATTACTTTCTTCATTAAACCTTGATCCTGAAAAAGATTTTTTTGAAGATGAAAAAAATAGAAAACTTTTGTTTAAGACAAAAACAAAGAATTTTTTTTTAACAAAAGTTAGAAACTTTGATGTTCCAACTATCGTAGCATTTGGAGGAGCTGATTTTGGAATTGTTGGAAGTGATGTAGTCAACGAATTTGATTATGAAGAAGTTTATTCGCCAATTGATTTAAAATTAGGGAAGTGTTCAATGGTATTAGCTAAGAATAAAAATCAAAAAATTGATCCTGATGCTAGTATAATTAAAGTTGCTTCTAAATATCCTATAGCAACACAGAATTTTTTTGAAAATAAAGGTAAGCAAGTAGAATGTATTAAATTAAATGGATCTATTGAAATAGCACCGCAATTAGGAATTTCTGAAATGATTGTAGATTTAGTTTCTACTGGAAAAACATTAAAAGAAAACAATCTTGAAATTGTTGAAAAAATAAGTGATATATCATCTAATTTAATAGTAAATCGTGTTTCATTGAAAACAAAATCTGACGATATTAATAAAATAATTGATCTTTTCGAAAAAAAAATATTATGAGTATAAAAATAATTTATAAAGATAGGGATATAAAGAAATTTATTTTCAAACTTATAAGTCAAAACAAATTTTTAAATATTAAAGTTGAGAGAGAGGTTGAAAAAATATTTCAAAATATACAAGCTAAAGGAGATAAAGCTCTATTTAATTACGCAAAAAAATTTGATGGATGCAAATTAAATGAAAAAAATATTGTAATAAATAAAAATAAAATAAAAGTTTTTGCTAAAAAATGTCCAAAAGATATTACAAATGCCCTATTTTTTTCTGCTTCAAGAATAAAGAAATTTCATTTACATCAAATTCCAAAAAATTATAAATATAAAGATAACCAAGGTGTTATTTTAGGTTCTCAATGGAAACCTATAAATTCTATCGGGGTTTATGTGCCAGGGGGTACTGCAAGTTATCCTAGTTCTATATTAATGAGTTCTATTCCAGCTAAAATAGCTGGGGTAAAAAAAATAGTAATGGTCATTCCTCAAAAAAATACAAAATTAAACCCAATAATTGCAAAAGCTGCTGAAATTGCTGATATAGATATGATTTATAGAGTGGGAGGAGCTCATTCTATAGCAGCCCTTGCTTGGGGTACAAAATCTATTGAAGCAGTTGATAAAATTGTTGGGCCAGGAAACATTTATGTAACTACTGCAAAAAAAAAAATTTTTGGAGATGTCGGAATTGATATGATAGCTGGACCATCAGAAATATTAGTAGTTTCTGATAAAAATAATAATCCAGACTGGATTGCTGCAGATTTATTATCTCAAGCTGAGCATGATGTAAATTCTCGCTCTATTTTGTTAACTGATGATTTTTTATTTGCAAAAAAAGTAATTAAATCAATTGATTTAATTTTAAAAAAATTACCGAGATCAAAAATTGCATCGAAAAGTTGGGAAAATAATGGTAAAATAATCATTATAAAAAATATTTCTAATTCCTATAAAATTATAAATCAATTAGCTCCAGAGCATTTAGAATTAGCAATAGAAAAACCAGAGAAAGTCCTTAATAAAGTAAATAACGCAGGATCGGTATTCTTAGGTAGATATACTCCTGAAGCAATCGGGGATTATGTTGCAGGGCCAAACCATGTTTTACCAACTGGAAGAACTGCAAGATTTTCTTCTGGATTAGGAGTAACGGATTTCTTGAAAAAAATTACTTTTACTAAATGTAACAAAAAAAGCTTGCATTTATTATCTAATGCGGCCATAAAAATAGCTAAAGTAGAAGGATTAGATGGGCATGCTTTGTCAATTAATATGAGGAAAAATAATAATGGTTAAAGAAGAATCTTTGGAATTTACTGGTGTTGTCTTAGAACTTTTGCCAAATGCTATGTTTAAAGTCAAACTTGAAAATGATCATGAAGTCTTAGCTCATACTTCTGGTAAATTAAGAAAAAATAGAATTAGAGTTTTAGTGGGTGATAAAGTAGATGTTGAAATGACACCATACGATTTAACTAAAGGGAGAATAGTATACAGACATAAAGATTAATTTTTTTAATTATTATTATGTATTGTATTTTGATTTCTATAAAAAATAAGATTATATTAAAATCTTTTAATATTTATGCCCAGGTAGCTCAGTCGGTAGAGCAAAGGACTGAAAATCCTTGTGTCGGTGGTTCGATTCCACCCCTGGGCACATTTTAAAATTAGATATGAAAAAAAAAATTGCTTTAATAACAGGAATAACAGGCCAAGATGGGGCATATTTAGCAAACTTACTTTTGAATAAAGGTTATAAAGTTTATGGAACTTATAGAAGAAGTTCATCATTAAATTTATGGAGGCTCGAAGAACTAGGAATTCTAGAATCTATCGAACTACTTTCTCTTGAATTACTAGAAAAATCAAATATTGAAAGAGTTATAAAATTAATAAAACCAGACGAGATCTACAATCTTGCTGCTCAGAGTTTTGTAGCTTTATCTTTTGAGAATCCAATTTATACTGTTCAGGCAGACGCTGTTGGAGTGTTAAAAATTTTAGAGTCAATAAGAATGATTAATAAAAAAATTAAATTTTATCAAGCTTCATCATCCGAAATGTTTGGTGAAATAGGATCAAAAAAATTAAATGAAAAATCACATTTCCATCCTCGTAGCCCATACGCAACTTCTAAAGTATTTGGTCATTATATAACTATAAATTATAGGGAAGCATACGGTATATTTGCATGTTCAGGTATTTTATTTAATCATGAGTCACCATTAAGAGGAACTGAGTTCGTAACAAGAAAAATAACCTCAACATTAGCTGAAATCCAAGCTGGAAGAAAAAAAATTCTTGAGCTTGGAAATTATTATGCTCGCAGAGATTGGGGTTATGCAGGAGATTTTGTAGAAGGAATATGGAAGATGCTGCAAGATAAACAACCAACAGATTATGTGCTAGCTACTGGAGAAGATCATTCTGTTAAAGAATTTGCAACTTTAGCAGCAAAAATAATGGGATTTAATTTAGTTTGGAAAGGCTTGAAACCTAATGAATATGCTATAGATAAAAATACTAAAAAGATTATAATTAAAAAAAATAATGAGTATTATAGACCTTCAGATGTTTCATTATTAAAAGGAGATTCACAAAAAGCAAAAAAAGATCTAGGCTGGAAACCAAAAGTAAAGTTTAAAGATTTAGTAAAGATAATGGTGGAAAGCGATAAAAAAAGATCACTTATTGGAAGAATATTACAATAATTTAATTTCTATTATAAATATCTTCAAATCTTATAATATCATTTTCTAATAATTTATCACCAGTTTGTATTTCAATAATTACAAGAGGAATTCTTTCTCTGTTCTCAATTCTATGTTTTGCCCCTTTAGGAATATCTATAGATTGATTTTTTTTTAAATTATAAATTTTATTATTTTTAGTTACGAAAGCTTTTCCTTTAACTATAACCCAATGCTCTGATCTATATTTATGTTTTTGCAATGATATTTTTTGTTTAGGGTTAATTACTAATCTTTTGACCTGATAACTTTTTTTAGTTAAAAGAATCTCAAATGATCCCCAAGGTCTATAAACATTAGGATGATATTGAACTTTTTCATTATTTTTTTTAGATAAATTTTCAATACTTTCTTTGATATTTGTATTTTTATCATTTGGCATTATTAACAATGCATCTTTGGTTGATATTATTACTAGATTTTTTTGTCCAATTACCATTACTTGTTGGTTTTCAGATTGTATAAAACTATTTTTAACGTTTTTTATTTCAATCGATCCTTTTATAAGATTATTTTGTTTGTCTTTTTTTGACAAATTAAAAATAGATGGCCATGATCCAACGTCACTCCATCCGACATCAAAATTTTTTACAACTAAATTTTTTGATTTTTCAATTACAGCTATATCAATTGATTTTGGAACAATTTTACTAAAATATTTTTCTGACAATCTTAAAAAATCAAGATCTTTAGTTGAATACTTAATTGAACTATCTGATTGTTTTAAAATTTTTTTATCATAAAGTTCAATTTCTTTTAACATCAAATTAGCTTTAAAAAAAAATATTCCAGAATTCCAAAAAAAATTTTTGTTTCTTAAATATTTTTTTGCTTTATCTAAAGAAGGTTTTTCTTTAAATTCATCCACGTAAAAAGCACGATTTTTTCTATCAAATACTTTTCCTTTTTTTATATATCCAAAATTTTTATCTGGTTCATTAGGTTTGATACCAAATGTAATAATTTTATTTTGATCACAAATTCTTGCACAATTATTTATTATTTTATTAAAATTATTTGTTTTATTAATTTTATGATCAGATGGTAGTACTAAAATTTTAGCATTTTCATTAATTTTTTTTACTATTAAAGATGCTACGGTTATTGCAGCTGCTGTATTTTTTCCAATAGGTTCTAGAATTATTAATTTTGGCTTAATTTTTAACTCTCTTAGTTGTTCTGCTATTAAGAATCTGTGTTCATCGTTACAAATTAATATAGGAGAATGAAAAATCTTATTATTTTTTATTCTAATTAAAGTTTCTTGAATTAATGTATAATCAGAATTAATTTTTAAAAATTGTTTTGGAAATGATAAACGAGACTGAGGCCATAAACGTGTACCGGAACCTCCAGATAGAATTACTGGATATATTTTATTAATTTTCACTATCTATGATTTATGAGTAAGCCTAAACTAAATCAATCAAAAAATATAGTTATTTCCACGCAATGTTTTTCACCTGTTTTAGGAGGTATGGAAAATTTAATGGATGGATTAGCTGAAAATTTGCATAAAAAAAAATTTAATATATTTGTTTTTGCTGATAGTAAAAATTTATTAAATGAAGAAAAACACGATAAAAATCTAAGCTATGAAATAATAAGATATGGTGGTTTGAAAATTATAAGAAAAAGAAGAAAAAGCATAGATATTAAAAAATTTATTAATTTTAAGAAAAATATAAATTCTATTTTTTGCGATTCTTGGAAAAGTGCTGAAAATTTAATTAAAAATAAAATTGCGAAAACTGAAAAGATATTTTGTCTAGCACACGGTAATGATATTTTAATAAAAAATAATTTGATAAAAAAAAAAAGAATTAGAAAAACGCTTTCCGAATCTAGCTGTATCATTGCTAATTCTTATTTTACAAAAAACAAAATTATTAATTTAGGGATTAAATCAAATAAAATAAAAGTAATCTATCCTGGTGTAGATATGCTTAATTTTAGTTCTGAGAAAAATATTAACTATTTTAAAAAATATAAAAATTTTAAGCCAATTTTATTAACAATGGCAAGACTTGAAAAAAGAAAAAATCATAAAAAAATTATTTATGCTGTTCACGATTTAATTAAAGAGTTTCAAAATTTACTTTATCTAATTGCTGGTGATGGACCGGAGATGAAAAAAATAAGTAAATTAATTGATAAGTTAAATTTAAAGAAGAATGTAAAAATTTTAGGTGAAGTAAATGAAAGAGATAAAACTTTTTTGTTTAAAATTTCAGATTTACATGTAATGCCCACTATTCTAGACAAAAGATCTTTATCAATAGAAGGATTTGGAATTTCTTACATTGAAGCAGGTTTGTATGGTATTCCATCAATTTCAAGTGGTTTAGGAGGTACTAAAGAGTCAGTTATTAATGGCAAGACTGGAATTATCTGTAACCCAAACAATGTTTCTTCAATTAAAGATTCAATCAAAAAAGTTTTAATTAATAAAAAAATGTATAAAAAATTGTCTGTAAATTCTAAAAATTTTTCAAAAAAATTTTTATGGAAAAATATTATTAAGAATTATTTAAATTTAATTAAAAAAGATTTTTAATAAAATGATTTATAAGTCTCGTTACTTAGACATTGTACTGATAATTATTTTTATTTATTCAGTATTTTTTATTGTTCACAAATTTTTAGGCGGCAAAGTTCCTTTTTGGGACTTTCATATAATTTATTGTGCATCAAAAACTTTTTTTTTAGGAAATTTTCCATATGGTATTAATGTTCATGGTGATTGTTTAAATCCTAATATAATTGAAACTGCAACTTTATCACCTGGAACTTTGGAAATTTTAAAATATTTTGGTTCTTTGAATATTTCAACTGCAAATTTTTTGTGGGTATTTCTTGAAATAATTTCTTTTTTTATTATTTTTTTTGTTTTAAAAAAAATATTTAAATTTGATTATGAATGGAGAAATTTTCTTTTAATTTTTGTTTCATTTGGAAGTACAATTTTTTTTAGTTTTATTTCAGGTAATATTTCTGTAATTTTATATGGATTTTTAGCTCTTGGAATTTTCTTTTTACAGAAAAAACTTTTTAATTATTATTATATAATTGTTCTATTTGTATCACTATTTAAGTTTTATTATTTAATTTTTTTATTACTACCTTTTTATATTTTAGGTTGGAAATCATTAAGAAATATACTGGTTTCTATTATTTTATTTTTTGTAATTCAATATTTCTTTTATATAAAGAATCCGGATTTAACAATTGTTTTTTTGGATGTAATTCAAGGAAAAGTTGAAGGTCACTTTCCAACAAGATTTCTAACAGGAACAGGTTTGTATTCTATAATTGAAAAAATGCCCTGGATTTTTTTAGGTATTAATAATTTTGAAAAAAGTTTTTTCTCATTAGAAACAAATCTATTTTTTTGGTTTATTACAAGTTCTATAATTTCGTTATCAGTTTTCGTTTGTTTAAATGGTAAGAGAATTAAGAATAGTAAAAATCATTTTTTATTTTGTATATCATTTGGAATATTAGTAATAAATTTGATAATCCCTCGATTGGTTGTTTATGATTTAATTTTAACAGTTCCTATTTTATTTTATCTTTTAAATCAAGTAAATTTTAAAAAATTTCAAATTAATGAATTTAAATTTAAATTTTTTTTTATTTTTTTATTCTTAGTTTTTTTTGATCATCACTTTCCTTTTTTTGTAATCATTACTTTTTTAACTCTTTTTATTTATTCCGAGTTTTATAAAAAGAATATATTTATTTATTAATTTTCTTTTTTGATATCTCTAGATAAGATTTTTTCTATCGTTTCTTTTATTTTATTATTTTTATATAGTATTTTATAAACTGATTCACAAATTGGCATTTCAATTTTTTTTTTTTTAGATAATTCAAATATAGTTTTTGAGTTAATAATACCTTCTGAGATAGTTGTTTTAAATTTTATAATTTTTCTAATTCCTTTTCCTTTTCCTACTAATAAACCTGTAGTAAAATTTCTAGACAAATTATCATTACAAGTAAGTATTAAATCCCCTAATCCTGAAAGACCATTAAAAGTAGATTCTTTTGCTCCATAAGTTAAACCAATTCTTTTCATTTCAACTAAACCTCTTGTTATAAGTGCAGACTTTGCATTAGAACCTAATTTTTGGCCTTCAACTATACCCGATGCTATTGCTAATATATTTTTTATAATACCTCCAAATTGAACACCAATAATATCATTTGTGTAGTAGCAACGAAAATTTCTAGAATTAATTAGCTTAGCTAATTTTTTTGCATCATTTTGATTTTTAGATGCAATTGTAACTGCAGTTGGTTTTTTTTTAGCAACTTCAATAGCAAAACTTGGACCAGATAAAACAGCCACTTTAGCTTTTGGTATTATTTTTTTTATAAGATTGCTTATTAATAGTTGAGAATTATGTTCGATTCCTTTTGAACAATTTACAAATATCATTTCTTTTTTATAAATTTTTTTAAATTTCAGAATTATTTTATTTATAAATTGTGATGGAATACAAATAAAAATAAATTTACATGATTTTAGATCTTCTAAATTATTTGTTGCGGTAACATTATTTGGTATTTTAATTTTAGGTAAAAATATTTTATTAATTCTATATTTATTTATTTGTTTAACTGTTTGCTTCTCATAAGACCACAGAGTGATATTTTCTTTCCTATTTAAACTACAGGCAAGAGCAGTTCCCCAAGCACCAGAACCTAAAATACCAATTCCTTGTAATTTAGTTTTCATAATCTAACAGACCAAGTTTTTTAATTTTTTTCTTATTTATGTATCCTTTTCTCAGTATATTTATTTTGTCTTTTGTTACATCAATAATAGTAGAATCTATTCCAAACTTTGTTTTACCACCATTAATTATAGTTATTTTTTTATTTTTAAAATTTTTAACAATATCATTTACATTTCTACAACTTTTTTTACCTGATATATTTGCACTTGTGCAGAATATAGGAAAATTACACTTATTAATTATTTTTTTTGGTATACTATGATCAGGAATTCTAAGTCCAATAGAATTATTTTTTGAAACCCATTTTTTCGATATTTTTAAATTGGATTTTTTTTTTAAAATTAAAGTTAAAGGTCCCGGCCAAAAATTTTTTTTCAAATTATCAGCGATTTTATTAAAAATAGCATATTTTTTTGCCATTTTGTAATTTGAACATAATAGCACTAAAGAATTATTTAAAGATTTTTTCTTTATTGAAAATATTTTTTTAATTGCTTTGTCATTATAAGGATTAGCAGCTATTCCATAAACTGTATCTGTTGGAATAAAAATAATT
>ENA-ORDI01002086-ORDI01002086.1-marine-metagenome-genome-assembly--contig:-NODE-2086-length-10136-cov-7.457401_pt1 | contig 10136 bp, 7 predicted proteins | sample MGYA00248628_ERZ508525 | MGnify/ENA primary metagenome ERZ508525 (study PRJEB26195, sample SAMN05422138) | marine metagenome | isolation source: East of Porto Seguro, South Atlantic Ocean | place...
CTGATTTGCATCCAAAGTGAGATCTCGTCTATCGCATGATATTCCCTGACTACAAGACCTTCCTGCATTTCAGCATGAGTCATGGCCATTATTACCACAGGAGCCCCTGTTGGTTCGCCGAAACTTCCCAATCCGGTATGTTCAGCAGAAAATGACCAACGTATAGCGATTCTGTTGTTTTTGCTGCTCTCCTCATTGACTATCCAATGATGAACCCTGAAACTTCCTTTTGGGAAAGATTTAGTGTAGCCTGTGAGAAATTCAATAAGCTGATCACGGCCATAAATAACTTTCCCTTCAGGAGCATGAATCTGGCAGGCCCTGTTGTGTGATTTTTCCAGAGCGATGAATTCTGATTGCTCCCATACCGCCTGGTAAGTCTGAGCGAGATTTTTTGCTGCTCCTGAAAGTGGTCCTGAGTCAGGAGGGCCTTCCCAGCGTTTAACGTAGTCTTCAGCACTTGGAACTGCACTCCCGGTCTCCTTTAGGTTTAAAGCCAACTGCTGGCCGAATTCACGGGGTTCGAGTCCGATCTGTTTCACAATGGCAGACTGATCACGTACCATCCACTCATCAATCACCTTGTTTTCCCTGCAGATGCAATCGGCGATGACTCTGTAAGTAACTTTGGAGCCAGTTGGAGATCCGTAAAAGCCGTTTCCAAGATGTATTGCTGAACTGAGAATTCGGTGTGATGAATAGAATGTACCTGGTACGTCCTCAGACCCTATAACATCTTCTCCCAGCAACTCCCTGTCTGGAAACATCTTCAAAGTCTCATAAGTAGAGCTAACAACTTCTTCTACATTGTCTGAAACACTTGTGGGAGTCTTAACAAAGGCATCTTCCCCATAATAATCTCTTATACGTTCCACTCCACGTTCCTCCCAGATACGATAAGTGATCTTGAGAATGTAATCTTTTAAATTCTTAAATTCTGAATCAAATCCTTCCATTCTAATAACATATTCTTATTATTTTTCATCCCTTTACTGCACCTGCAGTCAAACCGCTGACTATCTGACGCTGGAAGAACATTACCAGCACAAAAAGAGGTAAAGTTGTTGATACAACTGCAGCAACTGCGGACATTACCTCTCCTTCCTGCTGAGTTGATCCCAAAAAACTGGCTATCTTTGGAACCATAGTCTGGTTTTCCTGACTTAGAAGCATTGCCGTAACCGCAAAGTCATTGTAGGCAAGGAGGAATGAGAACAGGCCAGTAGTTATGACACAGGGCCACATCACCAGAATGATTACATGGCGAAAGGCTTGAAAACGATTACAACTGTCAACCAAGGCACTTTCATAAAGTTCTTTGTGGAAGTCTAGAAAAAATTATATGTAATTTTTGTAAACGAGATGTTCAGCACTTCATGACATCAGGATGGCATAGCATTAATACAATTCATGTCAATGAAAATTGGTTGGGTTATGACGCTTCAAGAAGAACCGTGACAAAGCGTGTGATGAATTTTTATTTGTATGATAAAGGTCTTTTTCGAGAGAACTGAGTCCCACTTGATATTTTGCTCATTCCTGAACAAACTATGTATTTTGAAGAATTTAGTTATCCTCAAATAATATTTCAATATCCACTGCTTTGAAAACATCGTAATCAAGCTGCTTTAACATATCAACAAGATCAACGAAAACCCAATTCTCGACAAGTTTATTCCTTTCTCTTCTCCACCAATCTGAAATTCGACAAGTAAATTGTTGCCCTTTAGCTTCAATTCCTAACCATTCTTTACATAAATGTCCTCCGTGTGAAGGCCAACCGCCTGATGCAACGAAATTCCCTTCAGCAAATCTCGCAAAATGGCCTTTAACAGCTAAATCAAGCTTTGATCCTTTTTCACAAGTCATGGTTGTAGAAGATTTACGATAGGGATCAAAAACACTTTCATAGGGTAATTGAAAACGAGCAAAACCATCTACACCTATATAACTTCCATAGCCTGATGGACCATACCACATCATATTTGGGTGCCAATATTTTCTCCAATATTGTTCTTTGGTATGAAGATTTCTAAGCATTTCTTCAACCATCACAAGGCTGGTTTTAGTTTCTTCTGAATTTTGCGCTTCTAATATAATCCCATCTGAAGTTATTGGACCAGGAATAAAATTTTCATCACCAAGACTTTTAGTAAGTAACGGCCACTTGCCAATTTGGCGAAGTAAATCAATTAAATCAAAAAATAAATAAGTTTCAACTGCTTGGCCATTTTGCATTCGATGAAACTCACCATATCGTAAATACGTTAACTTATTATTTGCTGGAATTCCCATCCAATCCTTTGCAAATGTTCCAACATAGTGACCAGAGCCTGTCACCCATTCTTCTTCATTAATAATTCCACCAAAAAGAATATCTGTCCGTCGATAAAAGTCTGGAAAAGCATATAACATTGGTAAAAAAAACTTTTTTATAAGTTCTTCAGAGCCCTTGATTTCATTTATAGGCTCTACAATATTAATTATTGCATCCTTTTTAAAAAACTTATTAATTGCACTTTCATGGTTTTTTTGAGCATCGTATAAAAATGTATCACAAAAATATTTATAAATTTTTTTATTATTTTCCAACTTACTATTTCAATTTAGCAAATAAATCGTAGTCAATTTGTAACAAAAGATCTGGAACATCAACAAACACCCAATTTTCTACTAATAAATTTCCTTCACGACGCCACCAATCGCATACACGCATAGAAACATCTTTATTTGTAGGTTCTTGATCAAGAAAACGCTTTACATGTTTACCGTTTACTGACAACCAACCACCATTGGTGGCATAATTGCCATCTGCTACACGAATAAAATCTTTTATAATAGTATTATTATCAGATAACTCTACCGTCCATCCTTGAAAACAAGATTCAAATGGTACCTGAAAATTTTCAAAATTTTTGATCCCAATATAAGATCCAAATCCAGCTGGGCCGTACCATAACATGTTTTCGTGCCAATAAGAATACCACTCTTTGTTTGGAGTATTTAATTTTGATAGCATTTTTTCTACAATTGTAAGCGTTTTGCTTGATTCAATCGGATCACTTTCTCCATAAACTAAACCATCATGCGTTGCAGGTCCAGGTATGTGACCTGAATAACCGGGACTAGGAGATAGTGGCCATATTCCAAGCTCCATCATCAATTCTGGTAAGTCATAAAAGATATAAGACTCAACACATTTGTTATTCTGCATCCGATGAAACTCACCAAATCGTATGTAAACAAGTCTATTATTTGCTCTCATCCCCAACCAATCATTAATCATTTTTCCAGCAAAATAACCTGTAGATGTAATCCAATCATTGCCCTCATAATTTCCACCTATAACTATATAGTCACTTCGATAAAGCCCTTCAAATGCTTTCATCATTGGTTTTAAAACCTTATCTATATAACCTTGCGAACCTTGAATTTTATTAATTGGATGAACAACATTTATTGATGCTTCTTCAGAAAAAAAATTACGTACTGCATTTTTGTAATTAGTTTCATTTGGGTAAGAAAACTCTCTAAGATAGGATTTATATAATTGTTTATTTTCTAATATCATTCTATTTACCCTTTAACTGCTCCAGTAGTCATTCCACTTATAATTTGTTTTTGAAAAAACATAACAACCATAAATAAAGGTGCTGTTGCAGAAACCACTGATGAAACAGCCCACATCATATTTCCTTCATGTTGATTGGTACCTAAATAACTCTGAAGTTTGGGGACCATCGTATGGTTTTCATAACTTAACAACATTGCTGTAACAGTGAAATCATTATAGGCAAGCATCAGACTAAATAATCCTGCTGTTATCACCCCAGGCCACATGACAGGCATTATGATATATCTAAATGCTTGAAAATGTGAGCACCCATCTATCATTCCACTTTCATCTAGCTCTTTTGGAACGGTTTTAAAAAAAGAATATAATAACCATAAAGTGAATGGTTGATTAATCGCAACAAGAACAATAATTGTTGTTGGAAGAATACCCCAAATATTTAATTGAAAAAAGGGGAAAAGATATCCTGAAACAAGCGTAATATGTGGCATAGCACGAAAAACAAGTGCTGCCATTAATATCCAAAATGCATATCGGTATGGCGAACGTGAGAGAGCATATCCACCAAGAGTTCCTAGAAATAAAGAGATCGTAACAACAAAGAAAGTTACAATTACTGTATTTCTTGCTGCATACCAAAATTCTCCTTCAATCCAAGCTTCTCTAAATGCATTTAAAGTGTATCGTCCGCCAGTCTCAATAATTGTATGAAAACCAGAGATTACATACCACCAATCAGATCTTGAAAAAAAATCCTCACGAACCTTAAATGATCCTAAGAAAGTCCAGATAAATGGGAAAGCTGCTATAATAAGCCAGGCTAAAATAAATATACTATTTATAATTAATAATTTTTTAGATTTTTTGTCTGCTAAAGTTGCCATGTTTTATTATCTTGATTCACCAAATTCACTCCATGTTTTAATAAGTACTGGTGTTAAAAGTATTCCAATCATGATGATAGTTAAAATAGATGTTGAAGCTGCAGAACCAAAATTCATTACCTCAATATTTCGAAGATCATTATAAATTAACCATGAAAATGATTGAGCACTAGCCTCAGCACTAAATCCAAGTATCGGCTCGAAAACTCTAATATTATCCATCATTGAAATAAGAGCAATAAAAACTGCTACTGGGTATAGATGCGGAATAACAACATGTCGAATTCTTTGCCAACGATCTGCCCCATCTATTATCGCAGCTTCTATGGGATCTTGTGGCACTGTTTGAAGAGCAGCATAAAAAACTATAAAGGCAAAAGGAGAATGGTGCCATATTCCATAAGTTATTAATGTAATCCAAGTAAGTTTAGTTGAAGCTTTTAAAGATAGATAAGGATCATTGAATAAATCTTGAATTGTTGATCCAATTATACCTTCTGCGTCAATCATCCAGAATAGTACTAGAGAACCCATCAGAGGTGTAACAATCATCGGCAAGATTGTTACGAAAATAGTTGGACCTTTTATCTTCTGTGATAAAGCATTAATGGAAAGCGCTATAATAAAACCTAAACATATGACAAAAGGTGTTACAAATAACGTATAAGTTAATGTAAATATTAATGCCTTATAAAAAGGTAAATTAAAAAAAGTCCTAGAAAATTCGCTAAATGTTTTTGAATTACTCCATCCTTCATACAATTCTTTAAATGCTAAATGATTTCTATCGATATAAGTTTTAAAACCATTAAATCTCCCTAAAGGTTTTTCTTTATTCATAGCAGCATACGCTTCAACATCTACACCTAACTCTTTTTTACAACCAAATGGATCACATATCTCAATTTCAATTGTAGGTTTTTTATGTTCAATAAAAAGTGATTGAACAAAAATTGAAACAATAGGAATTGCAATGAACAAAACCATTGCTACACAAGTAGGAAGCATGAACCAAAAAAAAGTTTTATGTTTCACTTAAGCAACTTTATCAGAAATTATTATGTTGAAATTGGTTGGATCCTTGAAGATTCTTGATGCGTCGGAAATTACCCCATCCTCCCTTGCAACCTGAGCAAGAGAAAGTACAGGAATCATGAAGAGTCTACTGAGCAGATGAGCATCAGCCAGGGTTCTACATCTAACGTGTTGTAGTTCAGAAAGAACAGCGGTTACAGCAACGCTTGATGTAAACCGACATCATGAATTTGGTCAGGTCGGAAAAAGTAAAAAAGGTGGAAATATTATCTTTCCACCTTTTAGCGTTTTTTAAATTTACAGGAAGCCTTTTTCTCTAGCTTTACCTCTATAAGCAGCTTCAGTATCTGCAAGTGCTTGTTGAGCTGTTTCTTTGCCTTGTAAGAAATCAACTATTTCTGAGCCAATTGCTCCATGCATAAGTGACATGTGAGGCAACATAGGATAAGGTTTTGCTCCCATCTTAGCTGCAGCAAGTACTCCAAGTGATTTTGGACCAGGTGTAAATCCATCCACTAGCCACACTGCTTGATCTGATGCATCATTTGCCATTTTCTTAGAAGTTGCTGCATGAACAAGTACTTGAAAGCTAGCTTCAGCATCTTTATCTGATCTATTTGTTGCTAAAGTAAAGCCATCCCACCATAGAGTGGCTGCTGGAATAGAGCCTCCTCCAACAGTTGCGGGTGCTCCTAATTTTGTTGCAGCAGTAATTGCCGGATCACCTTCATCATCAAGCAAAGTCCCTGATCTTGAAGCCCATAAAGTCATAAGACCAACTTTTCCTGATTCCCACTCAACTTTGATAGCTTCTGAGTCATGAGTTAGGAAATCTGGATTGCTATAACCAGCAAGTTTTTTTAACATCTTAAGTGTTGCAATGCCTTTCTGGTTGTTGATATTTGGCTCTGCAGAACCAGATTTGAAAAACTCTCCACCATGACCGAGAAACATGTTTACAAATTCTTCTGCTAAATTCCAACCAGCTTTATAAGCTGCAGCATATGGATTTAGCAATTTACCTGAAGAACGCATTTTTTCAGCTGCTGCTACCACTTCTTCATAAGTTTTTGGTACAGCAATACCAAGTTCATTAAGAATATCTTCACGGTAATACAAATGCTGTGTATTTGCCATAAAAGCAACAGCCATCACTTTTCCATTTATTGTAATTAACTGTGATTTTTGTAAGCCTTCTCCGTATTTAGCAACAAGGTCATTCATTGGCCTAATTAAACCTTCATTCATTAAAGGCACAATAGAACTGTTAGCACCAATTCTAGCTGAATATTCTGCAGGATTAGCCGATAGAGCTGCCATTGCAAGATTGCTATGTTCAGATGTATGATTCACTTTGAAATCTGCGCCACTTCCTGCACATGCTCTTGCTGTATCTGTGAATGTACGTAATGCAGGAAAATCGTTTGCCAATATATTTATTGATCCACTAGTTATCCCACAAGCAGCATAGGTTGTATGCACTAATAGAAACATGAATGTTGATGTTAGGGTTATTTTAGATAGCATTTTCATCATCGTTCTCCTTTATGATGGGGGTTATTAAAGGGGGCTTAATTTAATGGCAACCCCCAATGATTAATTGATCTGGAATGTTTAATACAAACAATCCTTCCACCAATCTGTTTAGACATAGAATGTGAATTATACAAAGGTATTCATTTTATGCAAGAAAAAAATTGCAGATACAAAAAATTATATGTAATTATTGTAAACGATATGTAGTTCCATGAAAGAAATGTTTTGTAAATTCATGTAAATCTAGGAAAAAATAACTTATCGTGAAAATATGGAAAAGGATCGCCATTGAAGTATAAATATGTCTAAATTAATCAAATTTAATACAATTTCTGAAGAATGATATGAAAATATTTCGTACACCTCAGGAAGAAATGAAGAGACACACAATTACTTGTCCAAGACAAAAGAAACACTGCATGTTGCTGAATCAATGGAAAAGGTTGAGAGATTTTGATATATGAGAAATATACATATAAAAAATGAAATTTATTGCAGTTATTTCCAATGTTAATAAAAATTTTATCCTATTGGTAAAAGAGTGAATTTGGATAGGCACACAAAGAATAAAGAACTGATTTCTGCTTTGAGGATGGCAATGTACGATTTCAGCGAAAGTAGTGTACGCAAAGTACTTGATGGGCTTTTTATTTCAGAGCCGGTATTACGCCTTTGCTATCCACTTGGCGAGAAAGTTGGAGTAGATAATTTTTACATGAATGTTTTTGCTCCACTTCTTTGGGCTCTGCCTGATTTAGAGCGTCGTGACACTATTGTGATGGCCGGACCAACTCAAGAAAGTGCTGATTGGGTAGGTTGCTGTGGTTATTACACAGGCACATTCAGTAAAGCATGGTTGGACATTCCGCCGACAGGGCATCAAGTTGCCATGAGATTCCACGAGTTCTACCGCTTTGAAGATGACAGAGTGACCGAAGTACAGGCTCTATGGGACATCCCTGAGGTCATGATGCAGGCGGGAGCTTGGCCAATGGCTCCTAGTCTTGGTCGTGAATGGCAGGTTCCTGGACCTGCAACTCAAGATGGAATTATACAAGGTCCCTATGATGAATCAAGTAGTTCAGCAACCTGCCAGTTAATAATTGACATGCTTACCGCAATGCAGAGGCATCCGTCAGAGGGAGGGCCCGAAGTAATGGAAATGAAAAAATTTTGGCACCCAAAAATGAACTGGTATGGTCCCTCTGGTATAGGAACAGGCCGAGGTATAGAAGGATTTCGAAATTGGCATCAGATTCCTTTTCTTGCTGCCATGCCGGACCGAGGTCAGTTTGTTGATCAGATTACGAACCATTTCTTTGGTGATGGAGATTATGTAGGAGTTACAGGTTGGCCCAACATGATACAGACTATGTCTGATGGAGGCTGGATGGGTATTGCTCCGTCAGGAAAGAGAATTACTTTGCGAAGCCTGGATTTCTGGAGACTGGAAAATGGACTGATCCGAGAAAACTGGGTTCTGGTAGATTTGCTTGATGTCTATGACCAGATCGGTGTTGATGTTTTTGCCAGAATTCGTGAGTTCAATAAGGTACGAAGAGGTTTTGATCCTGAGACTGGTGTTGCACTGAAATAGTAAACTAAAATGAAAAGCTATCAAAATCAAAAATCATTGATTTTATCATTTTATGATGAGCTAGAAGCAGCAAATGCAGACAGTGTTGGAAAGGTCATCAGTCAGTTTACAAACCCTGACTTTCAATGGTACGGTGTCTACCCGTTTAACGAGCAGAATGGCGGAGATGCGGTAGCAAAAGTTTTCTGGATCCCTTTTCTCTCTGCCTGGTCTAATGTTCAGCGCCGGCAGGACGTTTTTCTGGCAGGTACCAGTGAGATTGACAATACTGACTGGGTTATCAGCATGGGACACTTTATGGGCCTTCTGGATGGAAATTGGTTAGGTTTTCCTGCCAGCCGAAAAATAGCTTTCCTGCGTTATGCTGATTTCAATTGCATTAAAGATGGTAAAATAATAAGAAGCAGTTTTTTCTGCGATCTCATTGGCTTCATGCATCAATTGGGCATCAACCCCCTACCTCCTCAAACGGGCGCTTCTTTTATTTATCCCGGTCCAAGAACACATGACGGACTATTATTTGAACCTCAGGACCAGAGAGAGTCTCAGAAGACTCTTGAATTGGTAAACCGAATGATAGGCGATCTTACAGATCTTAATAAAAATGAAAATGACTGCCCACCTCCAGATTTGCTAACAAAAACTTGGCACGATGATATGATCTGGTACGGTCCAGCAGGTATTGGAGCATCTTACACTATTCCGCGATACCAGGAACAGCATCAGTTCCCATTCAGGAGAGGGCTGAAAGATAAGGTTTTTAATGGCCACATCTGCCGATTTGCTGAGGGTAACTATGCTGGTTTCTTTGGTTGGCCCAACCTGACCAACACGGCTACAGGTGGTTTTTTGGGGCTGCCTGCGAGTGGTACTGCTGCAGATATGAGGGTTGTGGATATCTACCGCCGGCAAGGAGAAAAACTCTCTGAAAACTGGGTGTTGATTGACCTGCCTTGGTGGTTAAAACAGCAAGGAGTCGATGTTCTAGAAAGAACAAAGAAAATTATTAATAACTAAGCTTGCTTCCTATGAAGTTGTATACTCAATACTGTAAAGCCTGTTCAAGATCTTCAATTAAGTCCTCCATCGATTCGATACCAACGGACAGACGTATAAGACCATCTACTAGGCCTATTTCTTCCCTTCTTTCACGTGGAATCGCTGCATGGGTCATTGACGAAGGATGTTGAATCAGGCTCTCCACACCTCCAAGACTGACCGCAAAATGAAACAAACTGCAACGTTGAAGTACAGTATCTGCTCGTTTAAGACCTCCATTGACAACTATAGTGATGATTGAGCCGTACCCATGCATCTGGCTCTTTGCGATTTCGTGTCCAGGATGATCTTTTAACCCCGGATAGTTAATAGATTCAATCCCAAGTCGAGATTGGTTTTCATACAAAAAGTTTGCAATACACTCTGCATTATGAAAATGCCTCTCCATCCGTACCGGAAGGGTTTTTAAAGATCTTAGCAATGTGGCGCAGTCGTTGGGACTTAAGACCGA
>ENA-ORDI01002089-ORDI01002089.1-marine-metagenome-genome-assembly--contig:-NODE-2089-length-10123-cov-4.023392_pt1 | contig 10123 bp, 6 predicted proteins | sample MGYA00248628_ERZ508525 | MGnify/ENA primary metagenome ERZ508525 (study PRJEB26195, sample SAMN05422138) | marine metagenome | isolation source: East of Porto Seguro, South Atlantic Ocean | place...
CCGTTTTTACCGGTATCCGGGTCTTGTTTCTGCTGGTCAAAATAGCTCAGCTTGGCTCCGGAATGCTCGGCATGTTTTTTCAAATCATAATCAGTGCGGCTGGCTACACCCTCAAGCTCATCAAAGCCCCAGGGATATTCATATTCAATATCATAACAGGCATCGGCATAGTGTGCCAGTTCATCTTTTTCATGAGCCCGATATCTGAATTTGCTCGGATCATTTGCAAAGCTTTGCCACCATTCCATGCGCCGATCCCGCCAATAGTCCAGCCATTCTTTTTGAGTTCCAGGTTCTACAAAAAATTCCATTTCCATTTGTTCAAACTCACAGGAACGGAAAATGAAATGCTCAACCGTAACTTCATTTCTGAAACTTTTACCCATTTGTGCAATGCCGAAAGGAACTTTCATGCTCATAGATTGCTGACAGTTTAAAAACTGGACAAACATGGCTTGGGCAGTTTCAGGCCGGAGATACACTGCTGATTTTTTTACTATTTCCTCTATGCCCGTCCTCAGTTCCTTCCCATCTAATTCTTTGTTTTTTTCAACATAAGAGGTAATATCTCCCAACACATCAATTGGACCAATGTGGCTGCGGAACATTAAATTGAATTGGCGCTCATCACTGAGAAATGGGCTTCCAAAAGTAGGACTTACATATCCCCGATATGGAAAAGTTTCAGTGGGTTTGTCCCTACCATCAGGGAAAAATCCCATGGTATTTTCATCAATTACTTTCATGCCGTACAGCGTCTTTCCATTGCGCTTCAATTCAATATTGAAGCGTTTTTGTATGGCTTCTACATAATTTTTTGCCTGACCCTTATCGGCACAGGTAATGGGTAGTTCATCCCCTGCCACTGGTCTAGGTGCTTTATCCGCTCTAAATCGTTCCTTACTAATGAGACAATCTACTAAGGGGTCTGAAAATCCCGCTAAATGCCCGGAAGCATGCCATACTTTTGTATGCATAATGATAGAGGCATCAATACCAATTACATCTTCACGTTCGTGCACCATTGAGCGCCACCATTCATTCATAATATTACGCTTCAGTTCAACACCAAGCGGACCATAATCATAAGCCGATTTCAGTCCTCCATAAATTTCACTGCTTTGGAATACAAATCCCCTCTGTTTGGACAAAGAGATTACTTTTTCCATTAAAGAACTGGAATTATTTTCAGCCATTTAAATCCTTTTTAAATACTTAATAATTATTTGAAAAAATATGTGTGAAAGTTAAGGTAATATGGATGTGGACGCCAACGGCTTGTGATCCAATTTATGAACTACCTTTGTTTTTTAAACGAGCGTTTTTTTGCGGGTCCTCTTGCTTTTTTATCGGCGATAAGCTGTACGGCAATATCCAGTGTAACATCATCAGATGGTGTTGTTTTGGGGAGGGTGGCATTGATTTTCCCATCGGTTACATAGGCACCATACCTGCCATCTTTTATTTCAATTGCCATTTGTGTTTTGGGATCTATACCCAATTCTTTAATAACCCTGGTACCCGATTTTGATTTCTCCGTAGCCAAAATTTCAACCGCCCTATTAAGGGTCAAATCAAGAATGCTGTCTGGAGCCGTAACGCTTCGGGTCGTTTTTCCACAGCGAATGTAGGGCCCATACCTGCCAATATCAGATTTGACAACATCGCCGCTCTCAGGATGTTTACCTAAATCTTTGGGCAGTTCAATTAAATTTAGAGCGATCTCCGGGGTTACTTCTGCCAAGGTCATCCCCGGCAATAAAGATTTCATTTTATCACCGCATTGAACATAGGGTCCAAAGCGACCATCTTTTAATAGGACGGGTTCTTCCGATTTGGGATGGTTGCATAGTTCTTTGGGTCCTTCTGCCTTTTTCTTTAAGGCTTTTTCAGCTGCAGCAAAATTGAGCTCACTGGGAATAGATTCTTCAGATAGAGTAGTATTGGTTTCTCCATCTTGAAGATAGACTCCATAGCGGCCAATTTTAACAGAAATATCCTTTCCGGAATCATTTTTTAAGTCCAATATGGTACGGGAACGCTCTTTGTCAAATTCACTTTCCAATAAAGAATGTAATCCGGGAGCCCCATTTTTTCCATTATAGAAATGATCCAGAAAATCTTCTGATTTCATTTCATTACGAGATATGGCATCCAATGTATCTTCTAAATCAGCAGTGAATTGGAGGTTCACCAAATCCTTAAAATAACGCTCTAAAAATTGTACCACAGCATAGGCGGTAAATGTGGGGATCAAGGCGCCACCTACTTTTCTCACATAACCCCGTTTCTGGATATTGCCCATAATTGCAGCATAGGTGGAGGGCCTTCCAATCCCTAAAGCTTCCAATTCTTGTACTAATGATGCCTCAGTATAGCGAGGTGCCGGTTTCGTAAAATGCTGGTTAGGTTCAAATGATTTTCCAATTAATGTTTGGCCTTCAGTCATTGATGGTATCAGGGATTCTTTATCGTCTCGATCCTTTTTTGGATCATCAATATCTTCCACATAGACTTTCAAAAATCCGGGGAATTCAATAACTTTTCCATTGGCAGTGAATCTGCTCTTACCATCGGTAATATCCACAGCAGTCTTTTGCAGCTTCGCAGATTTCATCTGGCTGGCAAGGGTGCGCTTCCAGATCATATTGTATAATTTGTATTCAGCTGCATCTACCTGCCCTTTTATTTCGTCAGGAGATTTAAAAACCGCTCCCGCAGGCCGGATTGCCTCATGAGCCTCCTGGGCATTTTTCACCTTACTTTTATATATGCGGGGTTTATCCGGCAGGTATTCTTTTCCGAATAAAGACTCAATAGCATTCCGTGATCCAATAATGGCTTCCTGAGAAAGGCTCACCGAATCAGTACGCATATAAGTGATGAAACCTTCCTCATAGAGTTTTTGTGCGTTCCGCATTACCTGCTGTGAGGACATGTGCAGTTTCCGTATTCCTTCCTGCTGCAGTGTGGATGTTATAAATGGTGCGTATGGATTTTGAGTGGCGGGTTTTTGTTCTACCCTTGCAACCTTCCACTGAGCGCTGACAAACTGTGTTGCCAACTCCTCTGCTCTGGATTTATCTAATGCAATAACATCTTCTTTTATTAAGACACCTGTGTCTTTATTAAAATCCTTGCCGATGGCAATTTTTTGGGAATCGAATTCTCTTAATCCGGCTTCAAAAATTTCTCCGTTCGCAACAAACTCGGCGGTAATGCTCCAATATTCAGCTTCGGTAAATCTGGTCCGCTCCTTTTCCCTGTCCACTATAATTTTCACGGCAGGACTTTGTACTCTGCCGGCTGATAATCCACCCTTAACATTGTACCAGAGCTTTTCGGATACCTGGTAACCCCAGAGCCTGTCTAGAATCCGCCTGGCTTCCTGAGCGCTCACCAGTGCCTGATCTATATCCCGGGTATGGTTGAATGATTCCTGGATGGCCGTTTTGGTTATCTCATGAAAGGCCAGCCGTTTAACTGGTATCTTAGGTTTTAACAGCTCCAGTAGATGCCAGGCAATAGCCTCGCCTTCACGATCAGGATCAGTTGCTAAATAAAGGATCTCGGCATTCTTGATCAGCTTTTTCAACTGCGTAATGACTTTAGTTTTATCCTGGGAAGCTACATAGGTGGGCTTGAATCCATTTTCAACGTCCACGCCCAATTCGTTTTTAGGGAGGTCCCGGATGTGTCCCACCGAGGCTTCAATCTGGTAGCCGTCCCCCAGAAATCGTTTCAGTGTTTTCGCTTTTGAAGGCGATTCAACTATGATTAAATTATGTAAATCTGATCCCATATATATAAAACTTACATCCAAGAACAATGTATAAAGCAAATGGAATTTTTATTTATTTTATTAAATATTTGCGTAATTTTAGCCATGCAATATAATGGTACACTTCTGAAAATGGAAACCAAGTTGGCAAATCCGGTGGAATACGAACTGCCCATTGGTGATGAGTTGGTTTACATGAACAATCTCATTGGTAAGTACATTGCTCTCAAGTGGCTGAAAGAAATCTACTGCGTTGCCTGCGGACGAAAAACAAATAAGTCCTTTTCCCAAGGCTTTTGTTATCCCTGTTTTGTGAATGCACCAGAAACCTCAGAATGTATTTTCAGGCCGGAACTCTGCCAGGCACAGGATGGCATTGCCCGTGATATGGACTGGGCAGAGCACCATTGTCTGCAGAATCATTTTGTGTATCTGGCGATCTCCAGCGGAGTAAAGGTGGGCGTTACCCGCTCAGGGCAAATACCCGCGCGCTGGATTGACCAGGGCGCCTGGCAGGCAATTAAACTGGCACAGACACCCAACCGCTACACCGCCGGTCTTATTGAAGTTGCATTGAAAGCCTATATCTCCGACCGCACAAATTGGCAACGCATGCTGAAAAATCAGCTCATTGAAGGGGTGGATTTAAAAGAAAAGAAAAAAGAAATGATAGCACATCTTTCTCCGGAATTACAGGATTATGAAAGCGGGGAAAATGAAATTACGGAAATTAATTACCCGGTGAATGAATACCCTGAAAAAGTGAAAAGCCTCAGCTTCGATAAACTGGAAGAAATTTGCGGACGCCTCTGGGGCATTAAGGGACAGTACTTAATTTTTGACGATGGTACTGTTTTGAATGTACGCAAACATACGGGGTATTTGGTAGAGCTGGAAGTTTAATAAGTAATTAGTTTACCCTTTTTAATACGCTTGTAAGAATTGAAAATTACAGCCCATAAATTCACCATGAAAACAGCTAATTGAAAGTAATTATATCATCATTGCCCAATAACTCCTGGTGGGGAAAAGGAACACCCCAATATGAGGATAATCCTGCCATGGTTCAAGGTACCATACCGAATCAGTTGTTGCTGGAAAGCGAGTGGAATGCTCTGCGTCAAATGCTCAAAGAAAAATATGATGATTTGGATATTATTCCATTCCCCTCAAAATTAGATGATTTAAATTCGGATAGTTGGAAACATGATTTTATATTTGTGCGTGACCTGTTTGTGAGCAATCAAAACGGTGATGTTGTTGTTGCACGATTTAGGGAAAAAGAGCGTCAGGCTGAAGAAGAAATAATTGAGGAATGGTTAATGCAGCAAGATGTTAAAGTTCATAAACTACCCTTTGATAAGAATTATTTTGTGGAAGGTGGGGAATTTTATTTCTGTCCACAAGAAAACATTCTCTTTGCAGGGACTGGTCGAAATAATACCATTGGAAATACAAAAACGGCTGAATTATTGAATGTAGATGAGCTTGTGGAACTGAGCACAGAAGCTTTTCATTTGGATACGGTGTTTACTCCCGTATTGAATAAACAAAATGAACTTTGCCTCGTTATTGTCTGTACACAACTCCTTGAATATGAATCGTTACAAAGATTGCAAACTTTTACGAAGACCAAAGGGATACAGCTACTTGACATCCCCCTGGAAGAGACAATTGGATTGGGAACTCAATTAGGTAGTTTTGCAGCGAACTGTTTGCCATTACCGGGAATTTTATTGGGATCATCCGCCTTTGTTTCGGAGTCAGTGAATTTGGCATTGGCAGAACATAATATTACCCATTCCATTGTACCCCTTACACAATTTCGCCTGAGCGGTGGATCTGTTCATTGCTTAACCAATGAACTTTAGTTTATATTATTATAAATAAATTTCCCAGCTACCATAGTTCCCAGGATTTTCGTTTTTAATATGTCACTTTCTTTACAATTGGTAATATTCTGAGATAAGAAAGTTAGGTCTGCATCAAATCCTGGCCTGATTTTACCTCGGCGATGTTCTGCAAATTCCCCGTAAGCTGCCCAGGTTGTAAACATCCTCAGGGCATCCATTCTATTTACAGTTTCTTGTTTCTGCCAACCTCCATTCCGTTGATGGTTGTGATCTTGCCGAGTTACAGCAGCGTAATATTCAAATATTGGATTACCCTCTTCAATGGGACAGTCCGAGCCACCGGGGATTTGACAGCCTGAATCAATAAATGACTGCCAGCGGGAAATACGGTGCAGACGCGGTTCCCCAAGCCTGTCATCCAACCAGGGCATGTCGCTGGTACAGTGACTGGGCTGCATGGAAGGAACAATGCCAGCTTCCTTAAATCTGGGAATATCTTCATCACAAACCATCTGAGCATGCTCTATGCGCCAGCGATGGTTTTTCAATTCTTTTGTGAACTCTGAATACACATCTAAAACCAGGCGGTTACCCCGGTCGCCGATAGCATGTGTGCAGAGTTGAAAACCAGCATCCCGGCAGCGTTGTGCTAATTCTTTGAATTCTTTAATAGAAATCAAAATCAAACCGCAATTGTTTGTATCATCACAGTAGGGCTCCAACAGCGCCGCCCCGCGACTGCCCAGCGCCCCATCAATAAATGCTTTCACTGCCCGGATTGTATATAATTCAGATTGGAAATGTCCCTGGTTCAAAAACTGTGTTAGGAACTTCGTATAACTGCTGCTCAGCATGCCGTAAATGCGGATGGGTAGTTCACCCTTTTCCGCTATTTTTTGCAAAACTTTGACAGTGACAGGATCCTGCCAGGCATCATGAATATTGGTAATTCCCCTGGGAATTATAATATTTAATGCCAGTTCAATCCATTTTTCCACAGTGGTTTCATCCGGTTTGGGAATTACAAACTGCACCGGGTTCATGGCATTATCAATCAGGATGCAGTCATTAATGATATCTCCGCCCTCCGGGGGATTGGGTGACACATGCAGTCCCGAGAGTTCCATTGCCTTTTGATTCACCCAACAGGAATGGCCGTCAATTCTATTGAGCATTATAGGTTGTGGTATTGGCAATGTATTTAGAATGTCTGCTGTAGGAAATATAGGTTCATGCCATTTATTATGGTCCCAGCCAAAACCGATTATCCATTCATCGTCACCTAATCTTTTACTCCTTTCCAACACCAATTCTGCTACCTCAAGGGGCGATGTACAATTTTTTAATTGCAGAGAATCTAACTGTTTTCCCAAGTTTGTTAAGTGGAAATGAGAATCGGTAAATCCGGGTATGACTGTAGCTCCTTTTAAATCAATGGATTCTGAATTATGATCTAAGGCGTTTACTCCATTGATTTTCCCGTTCACAACAGATATCATTTCAGCAATAGGGCAATGCTTATCCAAGGTGATGAAATTTCCATTAATCAAATTTACTTTCTGGCTCATAGTAAAATTTAGGATTCTGCGCCTGCATAAAAGGGTATTAAATTCCAGCATAGTTGAAATACATAAAATAAATGAATGAATAAAATAATAGACCTTCGAAGCGACACCGTAACATTGCCATCAGATGAAATGCGGCAGTCAATCGCCAATGCTGATTTGGGTGATGATGTCTTTCAGGAAGATCCAACCATTAACCAATTGGAATCTAAATCTTCTGAACTGTTTGGCAAGGAAGCAGCTATCTTTGTACCTAGTGGCACCATGGGAAATCTGGCTTCCATTTTGGCTCATTGTGACAGGGGTACTGAAATTATACTGGGCGATAAATCGCACACATTCCTCTATGAAGGGGGTGGTATCTCAGCTTTTGGGGGTATTCATTCCCGGCAGCTTCCCAATCAAGATGATGGCACTTTGGACGTTGAGGAAATAAAATCTGCTATCCGAACTGAAAATGATCACTTCCCTAAAACTTCAGCCATCAGTCTGGAGAATACCCATAACATGTGTTTTGGCATGCCCCTTTCAGTTGAGTATATAAATTCCGTTGCCCTCATCGCCAAAGAAAATGGGCTGAAACTACATATAGATGGAGCCAGAATTTTTAATGCTGCAGTTGCCCTGAATGTAGCGGTGAAAGATTTAGTGGAAAATGCAGACTCCGTTACTTTCTGTTTATCAAAAGGATTAGCCGCCCCGGTGGGTTCTGTAGTTTGCGGCGGTGAAAAATTTATTTATCAGGTCCGGCGCAACCGGAAGGCATTGGGGGGTGGTATGCGTCAAGCGGGAATCTTAGCTGCTGCCGGTTTACTTTCATTAAATTTAGCTGAATCCCAATTATTAGAAGATCATAAAAATGCTAAACTTCTCGCTGAAGGTATTGCTCAAATAAATGGATTAACCCTTGATGAGAAAAAAGTGCAAACCAACATCATTTACTTTGGATTAAATTCTCCAAAATTGACAGGTTCACAATTAGTATCCAAAATGGAAAACCGGGGAATTAAATTTTTTGAGACCAATCCCAATATCTTTAGATTGGTTACTCATTATGGTATTACAACCGAGGATGTTATTACTACATTAAACACTTTTACTGATATAATGAAATAAATCCAAATATTGACGAAAACAAAAAAGCCCTGCTAAATTAGCAGGGCTTTTTTAATTATTAATTTAATTAGATTAACCGCCGAGAACAATATTCACGAGAAGCACGATATCCAGCACATTTAATATACCATCCCCATTCACATCTGAACAGTCACCCGGTTCATTGCCGCCAAGAACCAAGTTTACCAGTAACACGATATCCAGCACATTTGGTATGCCATCAGCATTTAAATCACCCTCTAAAGCACAGCCGCTACTACCACTTCCAACCGTAATTGGCAAAACAATTTGTGCAGAGGGGTAAACATCAATATCATCATCTGCAAACCAGAAATGAGCGTCGTAATCACCATCTGCCACACCATTAGTAGAAACAGAAAAGGTGACACCATCTTTATAGGTATGGCTATCTGGTATCATATCCATTGGAGAAGAACAATTATCTGTACCAGCATCACATAGTTGTACAGACTTTTTCCATGGCAAATTGCCATCACCATCTGAATAAGTTGCGGACAAAGTATTCGATTCAGCATCAAATTCAGGACTGCTGAGAGACAGAGCAATGTTTCCATCCTGGTTTGTTGTTGCACAAATCATTAGCCCTGGGTCAGTTGTATCCAATACTTCCGCTGCAACATCCAAGCCATCAAGAGAAGCTTCTACTGTCACGCCCAACACGATAAAACCATTAAATGAATTTGGCCAAGTTCCCCAGTCAGAATCGTTAATAAGATAGCTCATCAATGCCGTTGCCTGCATATCATTCCCGCTGGTGGTATATGAAATATTTGTAGTAATATAGTCAAATCCTTCTAGCTCTCCGGTAGTTAAATCCCCGGTTAATTTCAACAGTCCTGGTGTTAGCTGACCAAAGCCGCCGTCACCGTATCCAATTGCATAAGCTACAGCAACTTCCGCCTCAGGGTTCACGATACCCACACCATAGATATACCAGGGACCGAAAAGACCGCCCTCATCGCAGCACCCTCCATTTAAAGTAAGACTCATGTAAAACCGTTCTACATCTGTATAGGGATTTCCTTCACCATCCACAGCAACACTGCCTTTATAGGTACCCCTTACAGCGGTAATATCCTGATTGGATGAGGCGTCCCCTGCAGGTTCATCAACCATGTGAGCATATAAATTACTGCCTGGAGGCCAGTTACCATTAATATTATGAGGTGTTCCGGATACAATGATTTGACCATAATTATAGCCCAGTGCCTCAGAATTTACTAATCCAGATAGATAGGCAAATGCAGTGTTTCCATTTCCGGTTGATATGGTTCCTCCCCAGGTAGTTTCATACCCGGCAGTACCCATGGGGTTTGCGGGGGCTGATTGCCAGGAAGCTTGACCATCGGTCGAAACATAAACATTGGAAGATTCTATACCGGCTGCTAATTCTTCTGATATATCTGCGTTTACAATAAATTCTGATCGGGGAGCTGTTGTGGCAAAATTAGAAATTGCATCTTCACGGAGATGCCCCGCTAAAAAGGCGCGCTTGGCTTTCATAGATTCAGAAAATATTTTCTGCATCATCTCATGAACTGCTTTTTGACCCAATGCTTGTTTCTGTTCAGGAGTATATTCTTCTGCGGCCATAAGGGAAGTACACAATAAAATTGTCGCTGCAATAATAATTTTTCCTGTTTTCATACCAATTCTCTCCATAATTTAGAAAGTAAGTTAATAATACTCCTCCTTTTACTCCTCATAATTTCTCCAACTCGTAACATATTGTTACAAATTGTTTTTTACTAAGCAATTAATTGAAAATTTCAATTTCTATATTTTCC
>ENA-ORDI01002094-ORDI01002094.1-marine-metagenome-genome-assembly--contig:-NODE-2094-length-10107-cov-3.668794_pt1 | contig 10107 bp, 11 predicted proteins | sample MGYA00248628_ERZ508525 | MGnify/ENA primary metagenome ERZ508525 (study PRJEB26195, sample SAMN05422138) | marine metagenome | isolation source: East of Porto Seguro, South Atlantic Ocean | place...
GCTGGCGGTACAAGTGCCGAAAAGAGGGGTCCCGATGGACAGTCTAGAGATGACTGGCAAGACGGTCGAAGAGGCTACCGGCAAGGCGATCGAGCAGCTCGGGCTCGAGCTCGAAGACGTCGAGGTCGAAGTCCTGCGTCGGCGAGGCGAAGCGCGTGGAAACCCATTTTTTACTCATAACGACCTCCTCGAAGGGCGTTTAGAGGAAATGACCCGATCTTGCAGCTGCAGGCCTTCCCCGCGTTTTCTGAGCTTTTTGTCCAACTTCCGGAGCCGGGCGATGGCGGTGGTGGAATCGAAATTCTTGCCGCCGTCGGAAAAGCTGTCAGGCGTGACATTGATGATGCCAAAAATTCTAGGCTTTTCGAGCGATAGCCCGGCGAAGGTAACGGAACTCATAAAAGACTGTCCATTGTCACCGTCCCGGCCCCGACACGGCTCCGACGCGGCGCAGCCTTAGCCCGGTCAGGACTCGGGCTGGGGTTCCGGGTCCATCCCCGAGGCGCCCTTGTCTTTCTTGGACTTCCCGGCCGACGGCACGGAGGACTTGTGACCGCTTTCGCCGGGGGGCTCGTCTTCGGGCCGGATGATGGATTCACCGCGAAGCAGGGCATTCACCTCGTCGCCGGTAAGGGTCTCGTATTCCAGCAATGCCTTGGCGATGATTTCCAGTTCCTTGCGGTCCTTGGTCAAAATCACGCGCGCCGTCTTTTCCGCCTCGTCGATCAAACGCCTGACCTCTTCGTCGATCAGGGCCGCGGTCTTGTCGGAAACGTTCTTTTGCCGCGTCACCGAATGACCGAGGAAGATTTCCTCCTCGTTGTCGGAGTAGCGCAGCCGCCCAAGCTTGTCGGAGAACCCGAACTCGGTGATCATGCGCCGGGCCCAACTGGTCGCCTGCTGGATGTCGTTGCCGGCGCCGGTGGTGACGTTTTCCTTGCCGAACACCAGCTCCTCGGCGACCCGCCCGCCGTACATGACGGCAAGCTTGGATTCGAGCTCGAGCTTGGAATAGCTCAGCCGGTCGCGTTCCGGCAGGCTCATGGTGATGCCCAGCGCCCGGCCGCGCGGAATGATCGTCACCTTGTGCAGCGGGTCGTACTTCGGCACCTTCAGGCCGACAAGCGCGTGGCCGGCTTCGTGATAGGCGGTGAGTTTCTTCTCGTCCTCGGTCATGACCATGGACCGGCGTTCGGCCCCCATCATCACCTTGTCCTTGGCGTCCTCGAATTCCTGCATGGTGACGACGCGCTTGCCGATCCGGGCCGCCAATAGCGCCGCCTCGTTGATCAAATTGGCCAGATCCGCGCCCGAGAAGCCGGGCGTGCCGCGGGCGATGACCCTGGGGTCCACGTCGGGCGCCAAGGGAACCTTGCGCATATGAACCTTGAGAATCTTCTCGCGGCCGAGGATATCCGGGTTCGGCACCGTCACCTGGCGGTCGAAGCGCCCGGGCCGCAGCAGCGCCGGGTCGAGCACGTCAGGCCGGTTGGTGGCGGCGATCAGGATCACGCCTTCGTTGGTTTCGAAGCCGTCCATTTCGACCAGAAGCTGGTTCAGGGTCTGCTCGCGTTCGTCATTGCCGCCACCGAGTCCGGCACCGCGGTGGCGGCCGACGGCGTCGATTTCGTCGATGAAGATGATGCACGGCGCGTTCTTCTTGCCCTGCTCGAACATGTCGCGGACGCGGGACGCACCGACGCCGACGAACATTTCAACGAAATCGGAACCGGAAATGGTGAAGAACGGCACGTTGGCTTCGCCGGCGATGGCGCGGGCCAACAGGGTCTTGCCGGTGCCCGGCGGCCCGACCAGCAGGCACCCCTTGGGAATCTTGCCGCCGAGGCGCTGGAATTTATGCGGGTCCTTCAAAAATTCGACGATTTCCTCAAGTTCCTGCTTGGCTTCGTCGATTCCGGCGACGTCTTCAAACGTCACCCGGCTGGAGTTTTCGGTCAACAGCCGGGCCTTTGACTTGCCGAAGCCCATGGCCTTGCCGCCGCCGGACTGCATCTGGCGCATGAAGAATATCCACACCCCGATCAGCAACAGCATCGGGAACCAGGAAATGAGGATCGAGAACAAGGTCGGCGAATCGTCGTCGTAGGGAAGGGCGCTGATGCGTACCCCGTACTTGGTCAGGATCGGCACCAGATTGGCGTTGTCCGGGGCATAGGTGGAAAAGTTGCGTCCGTCACGGTAATGACCGGTGATGCCGGATCCCTGAAGGGTGACATCGCGGATGTCACCGGCTTCGACGGAGGTCAGGAAGTCGGAAAACGCCAACGGCAATTCCTGGCCGCGCTGCGCCGTCCCCTGGAAGAGGTTGAACAAGGCAAACACCAAAAGCGCGATGACCAGCCACAGCGCAATATTTCGACTGAAGTTCAAGTTTCACTCCTCCTGGGAGCGCCAAAAACGCGGCGGCGAAAAGCTTTTCCGCCGTTTCTGCCCTAATGAGATAGTATGTCAGGTACCGAACGCAAGAAAAACCCCACACTTGACAGGGCCTGGGGCGGACAAAACCGGATTTCCGCCAATTCAGGGCCCGCTTCCGGGCCCCTCGCGGAATCCGAAAGGTTTTTGACATCAATATCTTGCCGGCGATCAAAGCCCAGGTGCGGGACCGTGAGAACGCCGTCCTCGTCGAACAAGGCCGGCAGGCTGTCCCGGGCCGGGCCGGGAACGGGGCCGGCCCGCAGATCGGGACGAATGCGGATGATTTCCGACCACCCCCGGGAACCCAGACTGGCGAGCCGGAGGTCGGCTTCCGCCCCCATTTTGAAGTCACCAAAACGGATCAAGAACCGGCCATCCCATGCCAGCCGTTGTCCGGGGTGGACAGACATTGAATCGGGGAGCCCCCGGGCTTCCCGGCAGATAAGGAACTTCCCACCTTCGGAAATGATACGGCAGCCTCCCAGCGTCCCGGCGAATGGGGAAGCGGAGGCGCGGGCCGGCCCGGCGGGGTTGGCGGCAGCGCTAAACATTTCCCCATGAAGGCGCTCCAGCTTAACAAGCCGGGGTCCGTGCTGGCGTCCGCCGATGGCCGCAATGACCCTGGATAAAGCCCTCAGGGAAATCTCTTCCGGGGCGTGCTCGAGCCGGACGCGGTCAAGGTGCGCGAACCCTGCCGGATGCATCCGGGCCGAGCAGGCCAGAACCTGCGAAGCCGCCGCCTCTAGCGCGGCCCGGGCGCGCCCGAAACGGTGCGCCGTCCGGGCCAGCGCCTCTGTGCGGATGTCGGCGGCTTTCATAGCCTGGCGGACGCGGATACGGGCGAATTTGACGTCCCGGTTGGATGGGTCTTCGATCCACGCTTGGCACTCGGCCCCGAGGGTCGCCACCAGGACCGTTTTCGGCACCTCTAAAAACGGCCGCAGCAGCCGGACATCGGGAGTTTCCCGGATCGCCGACATCGATGCTAGCCCGTCGGCGCCGCTGCCGGCGCCGAGCCGGAGAAGCAAGGTTTCGGCCTGATCGTCCCTGGTGTGGGCCAACAATAGATGCAAAACGCCGGCTTCCCGGCACCAGGAACTCATCAAATCATAACGCGCCCGTCTTGCCGCCGCCTGTACCCCCGTCAGGGGCTTGGGCCCCGTCCAGGGAAGGATTCGATGATCGATGGATAGAGCATCCAGCCACAGGCCGAGGCGCCGGGCTTCCTCACCCGCCTCGGGGCGCAGGCCGTGGTCGACGGTCAAGGCGGTGATGTCTCCTCGCCGGCGTTCGGCCCAACGGTTTGCCAAAACCGTCAGGCAAAGGCTGTCGGCGCCGCCGGAAACGGCAACCGCCACACGCGGCCGGGCCTCGAAGGGCCCGAGCCCGTCCATCATCCTGTCGAAGGCGTCATCGGAAAGGGGGGCCGTCTCATCACCGGGGCTGTCACCGGGCTGAAACGGGTCGGCGGCCATCAGGAACAGCCGTTTTTCTGTTTCTCGCGGGTGACGGCGTTCTTAACTCCCGCCGGGGCATCCGGGAAATCCTTGAGCAATTTATCGAACGCCGCGCAGGCTTCGCGTTTCTTATCGAGCCCGCCCAGCGACATGCCGAGCTTCAACAGGGAATCCGGCGCCTTCGGTCCTTTCGGGTCGGCCTGAAAGCCTTCCAGGAACACCTCCGCCGCCTGCACATAGGCGGCACGAACGTAAAAGGTTTCACCCAGCCAATACCGGGCGTTGCTGGCCAACGCTTCCTTTGGATGGAGCTTGACGAATTCCTGCAACGCCAATTCCGCCTTGTCGTAATTGGCCTGGCGCAGAAGACCGAAGGCATAGTTGTATTGCTCCTTCGCCGTCCCTGGCGGCAGGACGATTGTCGCCGCCGAGGCGGTTGGCGCCGGGGCCGGTTGCGCCGGAGCCGCCCGAGCCGCCGGGGCGGGTTTTTGCCCCGGTCTCTTTTGCGCGGCGGGCGGCGTCACGACGGACTGGGAGTTTTGAGAAATTGTCCCCAGGGTGGTCGGCGGGATGGCGAAGCCGCCCGCTTGCCCGGGGATGATCTTTTGCACCGGCGGTGGCGCCGGCGCGGCGCTAAGCCGGGGCGGTGCCGCGGTCCGGGCGCCTGAAACCGCGCCGGGTTGGCCTTGGGTGCGGCCTTCGAGGACGCTTAAGCGGTAATCCATGTCGCTGACCAGCTTATCGAGGCGTTTTCCGATCTCGCGGATTTGAAAGCCGAACTGCTCCATGGACCCGGTGGCCGAGCGCAGGTCATTTTCCAGCGCCGAGAGACGGACCTCCATGCGGGCCAAACCGGGGTTGCCTTCCCAATCGGCGGTGGCGCCACGGGGGCCTGCCTTGGGAACCGCCGGAACGGGTTTGGCGCCGCTTACGGGCGGCGTCACGGGCCGGCCTCGGGAAAGCGAAAGGTTGAGCGTCCGGATATCCCTTTCCAGGCGCTCCATCCGGTCCAGCACCACCCTCAGGTCGTCGGTGTTTTGCGCACCAACGGACGTCGACAAGGCCACGCCTAACACCAACACGGCGACAAGCGTCCCGCCCGTCCAAAGGCAGACTCTTTCGGCGAAGGACCCATCCATCCGCCCATCCTTCCATTGGCGCCGGTAATTCATCTTTCGGTCCTCATGCAAAAATAACCCGCAAGCCGTCTCGCGCCCGGGCTTTGTGGCTCCGTCGTGGCGACATGATGGGAACTATTCTAGGCAAAATTATGGCGCTTGCCCATCCCGACTGCCGCCGGCAGGACAAGCGCCAAAATTTTTCCGGTGGTGGCGCTGCTGTTAGCTGCCGGCCCCGGTAACCTTAGTTACGCCACGGCGGTTTTGCCCCCAGGCCGCCTCGTTAGAGCCGGAAGCGACAGGGCGTTCCTTGCCGTAGGATATGGTCTTCATGCGCGCCGGATTGACGCCAAGCGCGGCCAAATAATCCTTAACGGAATTGGCCCGCCTTTCCCCCAGGGCCAAGTTGTACTCACGGGTGCCGCGTTCGTCGGCGTGACCTTCGACGTTGACGGTTACCGAGGGATTGGCCTTCATCCATACCGCCTGTTTCTCCAGGGTCTTGCGGGCGTCAGCCTTGAGGTTGAACTTGTCGAAGCCAAAGAAAACGCGGTCGCCGACATTGACCACCAAGTCTTCCTGGGATCCTGGCTTCACCGACACACTAAGAGGAGAGGAAAAAGTTTCAACCGGTTTCGCGCCGGCAACACCGGCGCCGCCCGCGCCCGCGCCACCTTCCGGCCCGGTTTCACATGCGGCCACGAGTGCCACGGCCGCCATTAGGCCCAAAATCTTAAAACGCATTGAGTTCTCCATCACCGGGTCATAGTGAATTACAAAGACACCGCGCCAATACGCGGACAAAAACTAATTGGCCAAATCGGCCACTAATTACATGTACTAAAGAGTAAAATGGCCAATTCCAAGCTTTTTTTGTCAACCGGCCGATTTAATACATTTTTAAAAACTCCTCTAACGGATGATCGGCGACCACGCCGGGTCGGAAGCATCGATGGGAGTCAGAATCTCGCGTTCGTTATGGCCGGTCAGGTCGATGGAATAAAGCCGGGATCGCCCGCCCCTGCCATCCTTTGTCGTCCTTTCCTGGCGAAAGTACATCAACACCCGTCCATTAGGGGCCCAGGTCGGCGCCTCGACGAGGAAATCCTCGGCCAAAAGCCTCTCGCCGCTTCCGTCCACATGCATGACGCCGATGTAAAACCGGCCGCCGAGTATCTTGGTAAAGGCGATCAGATCTCCGCGCGGAGACCAGACCGGAGTCGCGTAACGGCCCTTGCCGTAGCTGATCCTCCTGACCCCGCGTCCGGAAGACTCCATGAGGTAAAGCTGCTGCGTGCCGCCGCGGTCGGAATTGAAGACGATCTGGCGGGAGTCCGGGGAATAGCTGGGTGAGGTGTCGATCGCCGAATGAAAGGTCAATTGCCTAACCGCCCGGGTCCTGAGATCCATGATGTAGATTTCCGAATTGCCGTCCTTGGCCATGCTCATGATCACCTTCTTGCCGTCCGGGGAAAAACGCGGCGCGAAGGTCATGCCCGGAAAATCGCCCAGCACCTCTTGGCGGCCGGTGTCGATATTGAAAATGTAGACCCGGGGAAGGTCGCCGTAGAACGACAGATAGGTGATCTCCTGAAGGGTCGGTGAAAACCGGGGCGTCAGAACCAACGCGTCGCCTTCGGTCAGGAACTTATGGTTTTCGCCGTCCTGGTCCATGATTGCCAAGCGCTTGATGCGCCTATTCTGCGGCCCGGATTCGGAAATGTAAACGATGCGGGTATTGAAATAACCGTCCTCGCCGGTAATCCGCTTGTAGACGGCGTCGGCGATGATGTGGGCGACCTGGCGCCAGTTTTCGTTTACCGTAACGTAAGCCAGCCCGACCATCTGTTGTTCGGCGAAAACGTCCCAAAGCCGGAACTCGATCCTCAATTGGCCGCCCTCGACAATCTGTGCCCGCCCCTGAACCAGGGCCTGTGAGTTGATCACCCGCCAATCCCCGAAACGGGGCAGCGTTTGCAGTGCAATCGCGGTCTGGATGAAGGCCCGTTTGTCGATGGGGCGGAACAGGCCCGAGCGTTCAAGGTCGTCGGCGATGACTCTCGAGATATCCCGTCCATATTGCATTTCGTTGGCGGCGGAACCGACGAAATCGGTGATGGCGATGGGAAGTGGTTCGACCGTGCCCTGGGTAATATCGATCCTGAGTTCGGCCCTGGCCGACGGTGCGGCGGCCACCAGCCATAACCACGCCAGTGAGCACAATACAATTCGCCAACCGCGGCGGTGAAAAAGCCGTTCACAAACCATCATAACTAGAACATATCCCTGGGATCGAAAATCAAGATCATGTTTTGCCATTGTTGATATTTTTCCGGCGGTAGCTTGAGCGGATTGCAATGCGGATTCAAGACCGCCCTCAAGGCGCTTTCGGCGGCGGCGCGGAAAAACGGATCGCTTTGAAGCCGGTTTTGGTCGAGGATGCGGGCCTGGCGCACGGTGCCGTCCGGGTTCATGGCCATCTTTATTTCGATGCTCAAATTCTCGGCTTCCTTGGCCCCGGCGGGCAGGCTCCAACACTCCCTGATCTGCTGACGGACCAGATCGATCTCGCTGATCGCCAAGCTCCGCAACGGGTCGTGACGCGCCGTCCGGGACATCAACGCCTGCGCCATCTGTTGTTCGAAAGTCTCTTTCTTTTCGGGTTTTTTATCCTCTTTCTTATTTTCCTTCGGCGGCGGGCGGTTCTTCAATTTTTCCACCGTCCTCAACACCGAGGTAAAGGCGTCGGGGGGTTTCGGCTTGCGCCGGGGCTTGGCCTTGGCCAGCTTGCGTATCGGTTTCGGCTTCGGCTTGGCTTCCGGTTTCGGTTTTGGTTTTGGCTTGGCCTTCGGTTTGGGTTCCGCAGGCAAGGCGGCGACCTCGGGGTCCTTGGCCGGCGGGGGCGGCGGCGGAGCCGCCGTCTGGGACGGCTTTTTCGGATGCTGCGGCGGTTTTTTTTCGGCTTTCGGTGGCGGTTTCTTTTCCGGCTTCGGCGGCGGGGCGTTGGTCAATTCGGACACATTGACGATTTCGACCATGATCGGGGTATCGGTCAAGACCGCTTCGCGCTGGATATAAGGCAGGCCGAAATACCCGATCACCATGATCACGGCATGAGACAAGACCGAATAGACAAGTGCGTCACGCATGGAAAATCCCTGGAAAATCTAGCGTCGGCTTTTTTTCTTCCGGCGGCGCTTTTTCTGTTGCTGGGTGACCAGCGCCACTTTCTTGTATCCGGCGGCGTTGACGGTTCCCATGACCTCCATGACCCGGCCGTAATTGACCGACGCGTCGCCGCGCACGAATATCCGAACGTCGGGATTGTTGTCGGTGATGGCGCGCAACCGGGGGACAAGTCCTTCGATGTCGATTTCCGTATCCTGAAGATAGACCTGTCCCTGGGCGTCGATGGTGATGGCCAGCGGTTCGTCCTGACCCTGGAGAATCTTGGCCTTGGTCTTCGGAAGGTCGATTTGCACGCCGACGGTCAGCAGCGGCGCCGTCACCATGAAGACAATCAACAGCACCAGCATCACGTCGACCATCGGGGTGACATTGATTTCCGACATCGGCGGCGTGCGGGTGCGGCCCCTGGAATTACCGCTTGACCTGTGCGTTTGGAAAGCCATAACGCCCTACTTTTTCCCTTCCATCTCGCGCGACAGAATGGCCGAGAATTCGCCGGCGAAACTGTCGAGACGGCTGGCATACTGGTCCATGTCCTTGGTCAGCTTGTTGTAGGCGACGACCGCCGGTATAGCGGCCAGGAGGCCAAGCGCGGTGGCGAAAAGGGCTTCGGCAATTCCCGGCGCGACGACGGCCAGGCTGGTGTTCTTGGAAATGGCGATCGACTGAAAGCTGTTCATGATTCCCCAGACGGTGCCGAAAAGCCCGATGAAAGGCGCCGTCGACCCGGTGGTCGCCAGAAAAGTCATATTCCGTTCGGCCCGGTGCATTTCACGGGCCATGGTAATCTGCATCACCCGGTCGATGCGGTCGGCGACCCCGACCCGGGAATCCCCTTCCGAGCCGCGCGCCGGCGTTCGCCGCCATTCGCGCATGGCGGCGACGAACACCGCAGACATCGGGTCTCGGGGTTGGCTGGCGACCCGTTCATAAAGGTCGTCAAGGGAATTGCCCGACCAGAAAGCTTGTTCGAATTCGGTCGAAAGGGCGCTCAGCCGGCGTAGGCCGATGACCTTGTCGATGATGATCGCCCAACACCATATCGAAGCCACCAGCAGCAACACGATCACCGATTTGACGATCGGGTCGGCACGCAGAAACAGCGCCCAAATAGAAAAATCCAGGTTATCGGCCGAGCCAGCCAGGGTCACCGCTTCAATGACTTGGTTTTCCATCAATCAGCCTTATTGTTTTTTCGAATGAACATTTCCCCGGAATTCCTCGAGCCGGGTTTTGACCGCCGCCGGCAGCCTGGCCGGCCGGCCGTCAAGGGACAGGCAGGCGAGTTTCAGTTCCATGCGCACCAGTTCGGCGTTGTCCCGCTTTACCCGTTGATCGGCGACCACCGACGCGCCGCCGATGTCGATTAATCGGGTCTCGACCGACAGCAGGTCGTCGAGCCTGGCCGGTTTGAAAAAATCCACCCCACACCGCCGGACGGCGAAGGCCAGCCCTTCGGTTTTCATCAACCGAGCGTTTTCGGTACCGAGGTCTCGAAGCATCTCGGTGCGCGCCCGTTCGGCGTATTTCAGATAGTTGGCGTAATAGACGATGCCGGCGGCATCCGTATCCTCGTAATAGACGCGCACCGGATAGATGTGGATTCCCTCTGCGGAGGCACCTGAGGTGGACTTATTCATCGTCCTCAATTCCGCCGATTAAATCCAACTGGGAGATGGCTTCCGGTTCCGCCAGGCCCAAATGCCGAAACGCTTCCGGACCCAAGGCCCGGCCACGGGGCGTGCGCATCAAAAACCCCTGCTGAATGAGATAAGGTTCGATCACCTCTTCGATGGTGTCGCGTTCCTCGGAAAGGGCGGCCGCCAGCGTCTCGACGCCGACCGGACCGCCGCCGAACTTTTTGGCGATGCAACCGAGATACCGGCGGTCCATGGCATCCAGGC
>ENA-ORDI01002096-ORDI01002096.1-marine-metagenome-genome-assembly--contig:-NODE-2096-length-10102-cov-16.998803_pt1 | contig 10102 bp, 10 predicted proteins | sample MGYA00248628_ERZ508525 | MGnify/ENA primary metagenome ERZ508525 (study PRJEB26195, sample SAMN05422138) | marine metagenome | isolation source: East of Porto Seguro, South Atlantic Ocean | place...
AGCGCATGGGTTCGGTCAAAGGCATATCGGCCCGTATGGGAAACTTGATCTTCATCAAGGAGCATAAAACCTTCGCCAACAGCGAAGGTGCACTCGTCGAACAGACCATCTACGAGGCCGGCGGCGGCATCATGGCCACCGCCAGGGGCAGTGGCGAGGTACAGCGCCGCTCCTACCCGCAATCCATGCGGCAGCAGGGCTGTTCTGGCTGGGAATTCGTGGCCGCCATGGACCTGCCGGGCAACGCCGAACGCACCGCAACCGAAGCGGTGGAGCTGTTGTCCGCAGAGCACTGCCCTTCCGGACTCACCACATTGATCGTCGGCTCTTCTCAGTTGGGACTCCAGATACACGAGTCCTGCGGGCACGCCATCGAGTTGGACCGCGTACTTGGATCAGAAGCCGCCTACGCCGGCACTTCGTTCCTTACGACCGACAAGCTGAACAACTTCCAATACGGTTCGGAGCAGGTAAACATCACCGCCGACAGCATCCGGCTGCCCGGCCTGGGGTCCTATGGCTGGGACGACGAGGGCGTGCCGGCCCAGTCGACCCCGGTGGTCGAAAATGGGCGGTTCGTAGGCTACCTGACGTCACGGGAGACCGCTTTTGGGCTGGACCTGACCTCCAACGGCTCCATGCGGGCGGCGTCTTGGAACCGCATCCCTTTGATCCGCATGAACAATGTGAGCCTGGAGCCCGGAGACTGGAACTTGGAAGACCTCATCGCCGACACCGACGACGGCATCCTGATGGAGATGAACCGGTCATGGTCCATAGACGACCGGCGTTACAATTTTCAGTTCGGAACGGAGACGGGCTACCAGATCAAGAAAGGCAAGTTGGGCAAGCTGCTGCGTAACTGCACCTACACCGGAATCACACCGGAGTTCTGGAATTCCTGTGACGCGGTCTGTAATCAGGGCCATTGGACCATGTGGGGTATCCCCAATTGCGGCAAGGGCCAGCCCGGCCAACTGGGCCACACCGGCCACGGAGCAGCGCCGGCGCGGTTCAGGAACATCCAGGTCGGGGTGATGCAATGATCGGTGAAGACGCGCCCATTCACCGATAGGTTCAAAAGTGGGGTGGCGCCACGGACGGGCGAGGAAGTTAAAGCCCGCCCGTGACTCCCGGGAAATGCATTTGGCGTATCCCGGTTTTGCAAACAATCGTCCGCGGCCGGTCAAGCAAATCCATTATGCCCGTCTCGTAGGTGATGCCGGAATCTACTAAGAACCGGAATCTATCACCGATCCATCAGGTTGTACTTCCAGCCCGGTGATTGGCGCCACCCTTAGGTTGTACAGATCGACTGCCTCCGAGCCATAGCCTCCGGCCTTTTTGGCCCAGTTCGGAACCACGGCTTCGGCGGCTGCCTCCCGTACTGTAGCCGCCATTTCAGGCGAGAACTCTTTATGAGTCATGCCCAGGGCGATCAACTCCTTTAATGCGGCTTCATCCCATTCGTAGACCAGCTTAATCGCTTCAACGGAATACGCTTCCCCTACCTCCCTGGTAATGTCGAGGCGCTGCCGTCAGGATTGATCTTGACGCCGACTATTGGCGCCACTTTGGCATTGTAGATTTTGACCGCTTCAGAGTCGTATCCACCGGCGCGGGTAGCCCAGTTGGGGACTATTCTATCGAGGACGGCTTCCTTGATCGCCTTTTTAATCTCAGGCGTAAAGGGTATGTGTTCCATGCCTTCGGCAACCGCGAGGTCTACTCCTTCCTGGTCCCACCCGTTAACTAATCTCAGATTTTCCGCCTGCGTCTTGGCGGCTTCCTCCTTCAGGATCTGCTGGAGATTGGTTGGCAGCTCGTCCCACCGTGCCTGGTTCATGGCTACCATCACATGGGGATGGGAGGTCAGGGGGCCGATGATGTATTTGCTTACTTCATACCATTTTTGGCTGTAGGCCGGAGTGCTTCCAGTCACGCCGGCGTCTAGGACACCCCGCTCCAAGGCGGTGTACACTTCCGAGAAGGCGACGAACTGACCCGAGGCCCCCAGGCCGGCGGCCAAGTCCCCCAAGGCCGTGCTGTGGGTCCGGATCTTCAGTCCATCGAAGTCCTCCAGCGTCCTAAGGGGGGTCTTGCTAAAGATGAACTGGTCCGGGTAGTAGATGTAAGAGATAACCTCGGCGCCAAACTGCTCCCTGATCATCCTGATTTCATCTTCCCGCACGGCATTGAAGACTTCCTCTGGCAGACCCAATCTCTCCTGCCGGTTCTTCTCATCAAGCCAACCGGCCTTCCTTAGGCTCCGGTCTCCAGACGGTTCTAACGTCGAGCCGTGCTCCCTATGCGGTATTTATCTGATATTATTCCATTCGCTGGACGTTGCGCCGGTGTACTCATTGGAATCGCGACAAAAAACCGATGAACGGAAATATAGATTATCTGTAATATAAATGTCAATATTCCACGGGTTATGTTTTAAAATACGATTATTGCTAAGTCTTATTTCGTAAGATTAGAGATTTGTATATTAAGAAAGTGGCAAAATGCAACGATTTTCGTAATATTGCCAATGAAGGCCAAACACCGATCAGCGCCTCGTTATCCGGGGTTAAGCGATGATCGGCGAAAAGGCCGCCCTGGCCCTGTTGGAGACGACTTTAGGTTACTCCAAGGCCCAAGAGACCGACATCTATCTCAGCGCCCAGGACCTGGGTCTCTCGCGGTTCGCCGGCGGAGCCATCCATCAAAATGTGGCCCACGGCGACATCACGTTGAATATCCGCTCGGTAACCGGGAAACGCCTGGGCCGGGCCACCACCAACGACCTCAGCGACGCAGGCGTCCAAAAAGCGGTCGCGTTAGCTCATCAAAACGCCCTGTTGATGCCCGAAGACCCCGTTTTTAACGGCCTCCCACAACCGTCCGAGCCGGTCATAGTCGACAGTTGGGACGAGGCCACGGCCCTCTGCAGCCCGGAGTCCAGGGCGTCGATCGTCCGGGGGGTTTGTCTCCAAGGCAAAGAGCACAGCCTGAACGTGTCTGGGGCCTGCCGGACCGGTGTGCAGGAGATCGCCGTGGTCAGCAGCCACGGCACGCGGGCCTACCACGCCGGGACCTTCGCGGGTCTGATCATAAACACCATGACCGGCAGCTCGGCCGGCTGGGCCAAGGGCGGCGGATGGCGTCTCTCCGACCTGGACACCGAGGCCCTGGGAAGGGAGGCGGTGTCCAAAGCAGTGGACGGCCGGGACCCGGTGGCCATCGAACCCGGACGATACCCCGTGGTGCTGGACACCTACGCCGTGGACGACATCCTGGAGGCCCTCAGCCTCTACGGCATGGGCGCCCAGACGGTGCAGGAAGGGCGTAGCTGGATGAACGACTTTATTAGGACCGCAGGTGCGTCGGGCGGCCAGGCCATGAGCCCCAACGTAACGATCTGGGACGACGGCTCGGCCTCCCACGGCTGGCCCGTGCCCTTCGACGCCGAGGGCGTGCCCCGCCGCCGCGTGGACATCATCACCGCCGGGGTGGTGAACACCCCGGTCCACAACTCCTATACCGCCGGCAAAGAGGGCACGGTCTCCACCGGCCACCAGACTTATTTCACCGGCGGCCCCATCGCCAGTAACCTGTTCATGCAGCCAGGGGAATCGTCGCTCCAAGACCTGATCGGCTCCACGGAGCGGGGCCTGTACATCACCCGGTTCTTCTACACCCGCCTGGCCCATTCCAAGGGCTGCGTCATGACGGGAATGACCCGGGACGGCACGTTCATGATCGAGAACGGCCGGATTACCCACCCGGTGAAGGACCTGCGGTTTACCCAGTCTTACGTGGAGGCCCTAGCCGGTGTCGAGCTTGTTGGCCGCGAAACCAAACTGGTGCTGAACGAGGTCGGGTTCGCCACCAGGGTGCCGGCCCTGAAATTGAACAGCTTCAATTTCACCGGCGTAACCGTCTAACCGGCGAGGAGGCTCCGATAGCCGTGATCCGCGATTGCGTCGCCGCCGACTTTGAGGCGATCCACGAGATCATCAACGACGCCGCCCAGGCCTACCGGGGAATAATTGCGGCCGACCGTTGGCATGACCCTTATATGCCCCTGGAAGAACTTCGGGAGGAGATTTCGGCTGGCGTAGTGTTTCTGGGCTACGAGAAAGACGGAGAGTTGGCCGGCGTGATGGGCACCCAGGACGTTCAGGACGTGACCCTGATCCGCCACGCCTACGTTCGTACCGCGTGGCAGAACCAGGGCATCGGCGGCGAGCTTCTGGCCCGAATCATGGACGGGGCCACCCAGCCGGTCTTGATCGGCACTTGGGCCGACGCGGTCTGGGCGGTCCGGTTTTACGAGAACCATGGTTTCAAAGTAGTCTCAACCCAAGAGAAGGAACGGCTGCTCCGGAAATATTGGACCGTGCCAGACCGTCAGATCGAAACCTCGGTCGTGCTGGCCGACCAGGCGTGGTTCGCCACCTGACGCCAATCCGGGTAATATGTCAGCCTAGGCATCAGCCGCTGAACCGATACATAAAGGAGTAACTGGCCATGAAAGCAGCCGTGTTGCATGAAGTGAACCAGCCGTTGCAGATCGAAGAGGTCGACATCGCCTCCCCCGGACCAAGAGAGGTCCTGGTACATACGCGGGCATCGGGCGTTTGTCACAGCGACCTCCATTTCGTGGAGGGGCTCTACACCACGACGATGCCGGTGCTTCTGGGACATGAAGCCGCGGGAACGGTGGAGGCCGTGGGCAGCCAGGTGGATTATGTGTCCCCCGGCGACCGGGTTATCTGCTGTCTGTCGGTCTTCTGCGGCCAATGCGAGCGCTGCATCACCGGCCGTCCGGTGCTCTGCTCCAGGACCGGGTTGGTCCGTGGGCCGGACGAGACGCCGCGCCTGAGCCAAGGCGGCAAACCAGTGACCCAGTTCGCCAACCTGGGCGCCTACGCCGAGATGATGCTGGTCCACGAGAATTCCCTGGTCAAGATCGAGCAGGACATCGGGTTCGAGCAGATGGCCCTCATCGGCTGCGGCGCGACCACCGGACTGGGCGCGGCCATGAACACGGCCAAGGTGGAGCCGGGCAGCACGGTGGCCGTCATCGGCTGCGGCGGGGTGGGCCTGAACGCCATCCAGGGCGCCCGTTTGGCGGGAGCCTTGCGTATCATCGCCATCGACTCCGTGGAAGACAAACTGACGCTGGCCCGGGAGTTCGGCGCCACCGACGTGATCGACGCCTCCAGCGGCGACGTTGAAAAGCGGGTCAAGGACCTGACCGGCGGCGGCGTGGACTACTCCTTCGAGGCCATCGGCAAGAAAGAAACGGCGGAGCTGTCCTTCGAACTGCTACGCGCCGGGGGCACGGCCACCATCATCGGCATGATTCCTATGGGCACCAAGATCGAGTTGGACGGCTATGCCTTCCTCCGCGAGCGGCGCATCCAGGGCAGCAGCATGGGCTCCAACCACTTCCGCGTGGACATGCCCCGCTACATTGATTTCTACCTGCAAGGCCGCCTGAAGCTGGACGAACTGGTCACCAAACGCCTAAAGCTGGAAGACATCAACGAGGCCTTCGGCTACATGAAGGAAGGCTCCGTGGCGCGCAGTGTGATGATGTTTGATTAAGCTCTGATCGTCATTCCAAATTGGCTGCCTTGGCCAAACTTGATAACGCGAAAAGATCCCCTCTCCCACGCATGGGAGAGGGTTAGGGTGAGGGCCACAGTTCTCAACGAGTCATCCGAAGACCGCCGATGGTGCTTGCCTGGATTCTGGCCTTCGCCAGAATGACGGGGTGTGGAGCCTCGTCTTCGCCTCTAGGACCGTATTCATTGTTGACGCTGAACGATCTCAACGATGTCCAAAAGGTCCCCCATCCCAATAATCGGAAAGCCGCTATGTTCGGCGGCGGCGTGCAGCTTTTTTCTGGCTTCTCCTCTCACGTATAGACCTGAATCAACCAACAAGAACGGCATCCCCAGGTTAAGCGCCGCCTCTAAGTCGTGGCTAGAATCGCCGACGTAAAGGGCGCGGGCGACTTCGCCGCCCAGACGGTCCACCGCTTTGATTAGGATCTCTGGGTCTGGCTTACTTTTGGTCACGTCATCCATGGTCAAAACAAGGTCAAAATACGGTCCGATGCCGTGAAATTCCAGTGCGCTGTCGACCACTGCCCGGCTGCTCATCGTGGCCACGGCCAACTTGTACCCGGAGTACTTTAGTGACGCCATCAGCTCTTTCACACCCGGCAGCAAGAGCGTTTCACTGATGAGCTCCAGCTGCAGCCCCGATCTTATCTGAACCGCAGCTTCCAGAGACTGGCTCGCTTGGTCAGCGCCCAGGTCTCGCTCTAAAAAATGGCCCAGCAACTTCTGGGCGCCCCCGCCGAACGCTTCTCTCACCTCATCGGCCGTCACCTGTACGCCGAACTGTGACAACGCCTCGATGGTTGCCCCCAGTGCGGCCGGTTGACTATCCACCAAAGTCCCGTCCAGGTCGAAAATAACGGTGTCAGTCTTGTTGGTCATCAATCTACGAATTCACTCCAGGGCCTAGGCCGTTTTCCTATGCTCTTACTGCACATCCGCGCGGGGACATATTGCATCCCTTGTCGAGCAGGAAGCGTACCAAATCGAGGGCATCGATCGGCTTGATCTCGATGCCTACGGTCTCGTGATTCGGGCATCTTTCGTCTTGCGTTCCAGGCTATTACTTTATCCGATTCCCTGTTCGCTTGAATCTCTTACATTTCCGACTTGCCCGGTATCCGTACTTCCTAGGTATGCCGGAAGGATCGGGAGCGACACGTCTATCCGACCTTCGCAAACACCTGCTCGTCCACGTTTTCTTGCCCTGAGAATTCCAGAAACAATCTAAAATCCATGGCGCCTCCTTAGACCGGACGCATCTCTGTGACGGCCTAGCCGGAGAGATCAGGCCGGTCGGCCAGGAACATCAGGGTGGTGAGCATGGTGGTTACCAGCTTCTCTTCGCCGTCTTCGATGGCGACCACATCGCCTTTGCAGACGGTTACGGTGGCGCCCGGCCGCAATACCTCTCCCCGGGCCACGAACCGCTCTCCCTTGGCCGGGGCGATGAAATTGACCTTGTATTCGACAGTCAGGACGGCGGTGTCGGTAGCGCTGAGACTCAAGGCCGCATACCCGCAGGCGCTATCCAAGATCGCGGTGATGATCCCGCCGTGCATGTAGCCGTGCTGCTGGGCTAGATCGGCCCGGTAGGGCATCTCGATCTCCACTTCCCCCGGCGCGACCCGGCCCAAGACAGCGCCCAGAGTGTGCATGGCCGCCTGGCGGCTGAAGCTGTCGCGGACCCTAGTTTCGAAGTCCGGGTCTCTGGGCTCGAATTCAGGCATTTATTGGGCTCTCCGCATTAATTATCCTTTTACCGTCATTCCGGCGAAAGCAGGAATCCACTGACGCTGCCAAGCAAAGCCTCTCGACCAACGGCATCCTGGCCATGAGCGTCGTGGCTGTTCGTTTTTCCAGCGGAGGCTGGAATCCAGAATGGCTGTTTTCCTGGGTCTGGGGCCTGGTTGATCGACAAGCGCGAGTGGGTTCCGTCCTTCCGCGGAAGGACGGAAAGACGAGAGGTGGTGGGCTTGCTTGTTCTTGGGTGCTGCTCTTTCCCCCGGCAAAGGCGGGTTAAAACCCGCGCCTACAGTTGGTTGTGGTGGCGTTTCTCCTCTTGATGATTGCCTCAGAGAGGCATTCATGGATTCCGGCCTCCGCCAGAATGACGGCCGGGGATGCAGAGGCGTCGTTAGAATCTTAATCCGGTGGCCTCTTTGAAGCGGCGCATGGCTTCTATGTGGTCTCCGGCGGTCTTCAGGCCGGCCTGCCGGTTCTCTATGGAGAGATAGCCGGCGCCGAGTTCCTGCCAAGCTTTGGCTTCGTCAACCCATTCTTCGGGCTGCCTGCCACCGGTTCGGAGACGTCCATCCAGGCCCAGGGCATCGGGGTCGCGGCCCATTTCCCGCATGAACCCGTGCGTCTTTTCCACGACTGCGCGGCCAGTTTCGTCTGGACTGAAGTTGGGGCACCACCCATCGGCCAGCCGAGCAACACGTTTCAACACGGAGTCCGGTGGCATGGGGCTTTGGGAACTCCCCGCGCCCAGCCAGATGGGGATGGGCCGTTGGACCGGCAGTGGATTCAGGCCTGCGTGGCTGATGTTGTGCCACTTGCCGTGGAAGTCCACCACGTCTTGGGTCCAGAGCGCCCGCATCACCTCGATCTGCTCGGCGCTGCGTGCTCCCCGGTTATGGAAGTCCTCACCCAGTGCTTCGTATTCGACCGTGTTCCAGCCCACGCCGATACCCAGCCTCAACCGGCCGCCTGAGAGCACGTCCACCTCGGCCGCCTGCTTGGCCACGAGCACCGTTTGGCGCTGGGGCAGGATCAGTATGCCGGTGGCCAAGCCGATCCGTTCGGTGATGCCCGCAAGGTAGCCCATCAGAGTCAGAGTCTCGTGCACCACCGATCTGTGGTTGTAGGTGCGCAAAGCAGGGAAATCGTGGTGGGCCGGGTCTGCGCCGAGCACGTGGTCGGCGATGAAGATGTAGGCGTAACCCATCTCCTCGGCAGCCTGGGCGAAGTCCTTGATGGCCAGCGGGTCTGGTTCGATCTCCGTCTGGGGAAAAATCACTCCAACTTCCAATTCTCACTCCTAGAAATCTCTATAAACTCGCGACCTGACATTCACTCTTTGGAGCTTCGTAGCCAAATTATCGAGGCCCACAACCCGCCAACCACCGCCAGCGCCACCAATAATGGGCGCCAGATCTCCACCAACACTACGGCGACGATGAACCCGATGGACAACACGGTGGCGGTGATTCCCAGAAGGATCATAGTGGCCGCCAACAAATTGATTTTGATCTGTTCCAGCCGGGCGGCAAAAGACCCGCTGGTGCGGGCGTACTCTCGTACCCCCAGAGCCACCAATCCGATCAGGATCACAACTATCCAGATGCTTGCTTCGCCCAAAGCGTTCTTCGCCCGCCCCTATGCCCCGGCCATCAGAGGCGGTGCATCTCCGGGATGACTTCTTCGCCCACTAAGCCGATGTGCTCCAGCGCTACAGCCTGGGACATCTCCGGGTAAAACAGCCGGATTATGACATCGGTGAAGCCCATTTCTTTGTATTCCTCGATCTGCTCCAGGCACTCTTCCGGGCTGCCCAGGATGAAAGTCTCGTCCATCAAGGATTCCAAATCTCCGGTCACCTTCCTGGCCAGCTCGTCGTCGGAGCCGTGGAGGCCCTGCTCCGCGTAGACCCTGTATTTCGTTTCGAACCCGGCCCGCGCCTTCCGGATGGCTTCCTCATGGGTCCCCGCACAGAAGAACTCCCGCACGATCACCATGTCCTCAGGCTGCTCGTGGCCGCTCTTTTCCAGCGTCTCACGATAAAGGTCTATCTGCTTCCGAATGGACTCGTTGCCCTGGGCCGGACCCACGTAGAGTATATCTCCGGAACGGCCGACACGGCGGATGGCCGGGTCGCTCATGGCCGCCTGCCAGACCTTGGGTCCGGGCTGCTGGAATGGCTTGGCCGTGGGCTTGGCGCCGGTGACGTTGTAGTACTTGCCGTGGTGGGTCACTTCATCTTCGGTCCACAGCCGCCGTATGAGTTGCATCGATTCGGTGATGCGGCCGCCACGTTCCGACATCTTTATGCCGAAGGCCTCGCATTCCTCCACGCGGTAGCCCAGGCCGATGCCCAACACGAAACGCCCTTCGGAGATGTGATCCAAGGTCGCGGCCTGCTCCGCCACTTCCACCGGGTTGAGCAATGGCAGCAGCAAAACAGACGTGGCCAGGGTCATGTTGCCCGGCTCAGCGGCCATGCGGGCCAGCACTGTCCAAGGCTGGAAGTGCTGAAAGGGGTCGATCAAGAAGTGGTGGCCGAAGCAGTAGGCGTCGAAACCGGCGTCACGGGCAGCCCGGAACTGGGACAAGTGGTCCTGCCACTGCTGTTGGTGGTCCACGGTATCCCGCAGCACGACATGTCCGACTTGATAACCGGCCCGCATTGGGGTCCTCCAATGGTCTATCTCCGGTCCGCCGCCGGTGTCCCTCGCTTACTGGCGGAGGTATTTGACCAG
>ENA-ORDI01002102-ORDI01002102.1-marine-metagenome-genome-assembly--contig:-NODE-2102-length-10088-cov-10.898112_pt1 | contig 10088 bp, 10 predicted proteins | sample MGYA00248628_ERZ508525 | MGnify/ENA primary metagenome ERZ508525 (study PRJEB26195, sample SAMN05422138) | marine metagenome | isolation source: East of Porto Seguro, South Atlantic Ocean | place...
TAATCATTCCAATCAACAACGTAGATTAAATTACCCAGTCCCAAACCGTAGGCTGCAATTCTTGCTTCGTGGGAAACACCGGTAGTAAGCCCACCTTCCCCTTCCATTGCAAACACTCTCGTATTAGAGGAAACGCTGTATTTGAGAGCAAAGGCCTGACCGGCTGCAGGAGCAGCCCCATGCCCGGATGGACCTGTATTATACTTGAAAAATAGAGTTTTCCCTTCCATCTCAGCATGACCAGGCAAGCCTCCTCTTCGCCGGAGTGTTAGCAGGTCTTCCCAATATAGGGTAAATTTATCTCCCATTGGATTGACATATTTTACATCACCCGTTTCATTATATTTTCTCCGCAAGGCTTCATTGAATACTGCTAATGTCGAATAAACCACCGGATTGGTATGTCCGGCAACCAGAACAAAGCGATCACCAAATGTTTCACCGGGATTGCGGATATCCCATTTCATTACACCTGATAATAATGTGGCAATCAGTGCCGGCACCTTAGAGCGGGATCCGCCAGGGTGTCCACTTTGAGATAGATTTAAGGCAATATCAATACATTGATCTATCATTCCGGCGATGGCATCCCAATAGTCTAAATTAATTTTGTGTTGTTTATATAGATTCATAATAAGGGTGTAAAATTACGGTAATAATACTCGTTTCTTCAACTCAAAGAGAGGGATTATTCCATCTTGTAAAATTAATCTGTGAAATTCAGAAAGCACGAAATTATCCCCCTGCTTACGTTTATATTCTGCCAGGAGTGAATTCAATTCCATTACCCCAATAAACGAAGCTGTTCCGGAAAAATAATTTAAATCCGTTTCCATTTGTGCCAATTGGGCTTCATTCTCTTTCATAAAGGCCATTTCCCGTAGAAATTTAATAGCATCTTCCCGGTTTATTTCACGAGAATAATACCGCATTTCCATAATTGTCCGAGCAATAATAGAAATTTCTTCCTTCAATTTTAAAATATGATACTCCTGATCCCAATTAGCATATCCTTCTTCTATTAACATATTTAAGGCGTAGAATTTCCATCCGGAAGCAGTGACTAAATCGGGAAATAAATATCGAATCATTGATGCATAATTTTGAGAGTATCCCAACTGTATCCCATAACCCGGAAGAATATGCATAGCATTGATAATATCTATTTCCTGCTGGTTCAAATTATATTCTCCAAAATCACCCTCAGGGGCTTTTATATTATAAACAATATCCATGGAAACTTTTTTAGGATGATTATCAAATAAGAAAACCGGAGATTGAGAACTGCTGTAATCTGGTGCGAATTCCAGTTTGATGGTTTTATTTTTTTTCCTGGGTAAAATAGATTTCGTATAGCAAAATTTTTCAATGGCAGTTAATGATTTGTAAAATCGGGAAAGTACCTCATCATTTCTTATCTTATTTTTTGGATTATTATAAATATCATCAATGGTCCATTGAATGACTTCCAGAGTATCAGCGCGGTCTAACCAAACGGGCTCGTCATTTTCCTTTAAGTAAAATGGTAAAGTCAAATGAAACAACCTGTCTTGAATGGGTATGAGTTTTTTCTTGGCCAATTCATATACATGAGGGGACAAATATTTACCTCCGGTGAAATGGTTAAATCCATTCTGGATTAAGGATACATCTGAAGGAAAATTGATCTCATCAAATTTGACAGCTTGAGAATTAATCCAATTTTTAAAATCTTCTAATGCTACAGTAGATTTTTTAATTAAATCATCAATATTATCAAGGGTAATATTATCAGAATTTAATTTCAGGGGTAGTTGCTGAAGGAGAATAAGCAATTTATCCACCCTGGTATTGCTGTAGAGAATGTGGATTTTTGAATGGGCTATCATGAGAATCTTGGAATTTTCCAAAAGTTCTGGAATTTTTCCCAGCCTTGATTGTATAGCAGACACCCGATTATCCATATCAATATTTTCCCGTTCACTCAAAATATATAATCCATCATGTAATTCATCAAGGGTCCATAATGGATTCCACTCCCATGGTTTTATTTCATCTATGACATATTTCATTTTTTCCAATTGAGAATATAGAATGTTGTAGTCAATACGGGAATTATGTGCAATCTTGGTGGCATCGATTTGGGACAATTCTATTAGAAATCGAGAAATATCAGCATAATATTCATCCATCTCTGTTTTGGTGTTCAATGAAAATCTGCCATTATTTTTACTCATATTATAGCGGGTGGATTCAACAGGATGATATTTAAAATACCAACTGATAAAGGCCTGGTTTAAATTATCAAATGAAGTTTCCGGAGAACTCCGACAGCCAAATATTATTATTCCAATTAGGATCAATATTCGTTTCATTGCTTTAGAAAGGAAAAAAGGATTAACGGACTTTTCCCAACCAGCCCATTTTTGTCCGGAGCGTTTTAAAATAACCATCTTCAAGAAGACTAACGATTTGGGCGCTATGAGAGGCTTTTGTTATTTGAATCTGGGTTTGGTCATCGATCCGCACTTTAATCTGACCATCCACTGCCAATGAAATACCATCATAAGGTTCAGGGAAACTCATGGTAATAGTTTCGGAAGATCTGAGGACAATTGGGCGAGCCGACAAACTATGGGGGCAAATTGGCGTAACGGTTATAGAATCCATTGAAGGATAAATAATGGGTCCGCCGGCTGATAGTGAATAGGCTGTACTTCCGGTTGGTGTTGATATTATTACCCCATCTCCTTCAAATGTATTCAGGTAATGATTTGAGACATGAACTTCTGCCTTTAATAGCCTGGCTGAGGGGCCATGATCAACAACAATATCATTGAGTGCCCATAATATTTGTTTTTCATCATTTTCTGAAGTTATTTGGACTTCCAATAACATTCGCTGAGTGACCATATAATCATTTTTCAGAATACTATGAATACTCTCCGTTAGATTTTTCTCTGTACATTCACTGAGGAATCCCAATCCTCCAATATGGATGCCCATAATGGGAATCATATTTTGTTCCAATCGTCGGACAGTAGAGAGGATAGTGCCATCTCCTCCAATGGCGAATAATATATCACATTTATCAACCAACTCTAAAAAATCCATGATTGTATAATCCCCTGGGATATTAAATTCAATATTTTTTTCTAAATCTGAAGAAATGAGAAATTCTATATTTTCATTACCCAAAATGGTATGCACCTTTTGGAGAATAGGATAAAATTCCTCCTTCCGATAATTTCCTGTACATCCGATAATCATGATTGTTTTATTCCCGGTTTTTCACTAAACTCATCATTTTCCTTAACCAGGGTAGTGATACGATTTTCTACTTCATCCAATTGAGTTCGGCATATTTTCATTAATTTCATTCCATCTTCAAATAAGTGAACCATTTTATCCAGCGATAGGTTTTCAGACTCCAATTCTTCAATGATGGCTTGAAGATCAGAGAGTGTTTTTTCAAAGGGTTGTTTTTCAGACATTTTGAATTTTTCCTTCTTTAACTTTTGTTTTTAATATTCCCCGAGCTACCTGAACAGTCACATCATCATTAACCTTAACCTGGTTAGGTGAAAAAATAATATTGTTTTTTGAGTCTGTAGCTATTGCAAATCCTCTTTTTAGCTGTGTTTTAGGATTCAATAATAATATTTTATCTTGTAAAGAGTCCACTTTTCTTTTTTGGGAAATAAATGTACTTTGGGTGCTCTGTTTTAGGCGACGATTAAAATCGTTAAGTTTTTCATCCCACTGTTCCAGAACTAAATGCGGTTTAAAAAATCCATGCCGTTTATGAAAGCTGTCAATTTTTTCATTATGTACAACAATCATCTGTTTAGATGCTGAATAAATTCTTTCCGAAATATTATCCAAAAACTGAATGGTTTCCTGCCTATCTTCAGCTGCTATTTCAGCGGCGGCAGAAGGAGTAGGCGCCCGATAATCCGCAGCATAATCTGATAATGTGGTATCCGTTTCGTGACCTATGGCCGTAATAACTGGAATGTGAGAGGCAAATATGGCACGGACAACCTGCTCATCATTAAAACACCACAGGTCTTCCAGCGAACCACCTCCCCTACCCACAATGAGTGTATCCATTTCCCCATATTGATTCATTGATTCAATGGCTTTTGAGATTTCACCTGCAGCATATTGACCTTGAACAGAAACAGGATAAATCAGGCAGGACACATGCGGTGCACGGCGATTTAAAACCTGTATGATGTCTCTCAGCACTGCACCTTCACTACTGGTGATAATGCCAATTCTACGGGGAAAGCGTGGAATTTGCTTTTTACTTTCCTGAGAAAATAATCCTTCTAGTTCCAGTTTTTCTTTTAGTGCCTCGTATGCCAGCCATAACTCACCCTGCCCAGTGGGATATAAGTTTCTAATCTGCAGCTGAAACTGCCCTCTGGGGGAATACAAAGATAAATCACCATTAACGGTTACCTTTAATCCAGAAACCGGTTTATGTTTTAACTGTTTGGCATAGGGTGAGAAGATAACAGCAGACAGCTCACTTTGTCCATCTTTCAGGGTTAGGTAAATATGTCCGGATGGATAGGGCTTACAGGAAGCAATTTCACCCTGAATCCACAGGTTTGCATAATTCTTTTCCAAGGTATATTTCACCTGGTTTGCAACCTGAGTAATGGTTAGAATAGAATGGCCGGCAATATTCATTGAATGACAATGCCGCCAACTCAAATTCAAATTGACGGCACAATTAATTCAATTTTACATCATAAATATTATGATATGGAAATTAAATTATTTCTTCTTCTTATGACGATTTGCCCGTAAACGTTTTTTACGTTTATGAGTATTCATCTTTTTCTTTTTACGTTTTTTTCCGCAAGGCATATTTTTTCCTTTATTTTAAAAACCTCTTAATAATGATTTATTGACTACATTCTTCAAAATTTTTGAAACTTTGAAAGCCGGTATGTATCTTTCCTGCAATCTCACAATTTCTCGAGTGGCTGGATTTCGAGCATCTCTGGCAGCACGCTGTTTAACAATAAAACTGCCAAACCCGCGTAAATCCACGCGCTCTCCCCGTTTCAGGGATTCTGAAATACTGTGAATCACACCATCTAATACAGCTTCTATCTCTACTTTTGTGAGACCAGTCCCCTCAGCTACTTCTTTTATAATATCTGATTTTGTCATCTTATCGTGTAGGGTAATTTATACTCTGGCGTAGGAAACAAAAACAAATTTCCTATGGGTGAGCTTTGGAATATATCCCCGAAAAGCATATCCAGCAAACCTTTTTTCTCTTCAGGTGGATAGACAATTTCCGGTTCTTCAACATATCCAGCTTCACGTGCTGCCAGCAGTACCGCATCCTCAAAAGTCCCCAGCATATCTATTAATCCATTTTCTACAGCCTGTTTCCCGGAATAGACTTGACCATTGGCCAATTCAGCTGCTTGATCCATAGGGATATTTCTTTCTTTTGCTACCACGGAAAGAAACTGGCCATGAAGATCATCAATTAATCCCTGAAAATATTTTCGCTCCTCACTGGTTATATTCCTAAAAGGTGACCCGGAATCTTTAAGTGTTCCGCTTTTTATGGTTTCATATTGGATTCCTATTTTATCCATCATTTTCCCAATAATGGGATAGGACATGATAACCCCAATGGATCCTGTTGCCGTCCCAGGATTTGCCATAATTGTATCAGCACCTAAAGCAATATAATAGCCTCCGGATGCTGCCACACCTCCCATGGATGCGATGATTGGTTTATCGCTGAATTTAGAAATTTTTCGTACTTTTTCATATATTTCCTGACTGGCCGCCACACCCCCACCAGGTGTTTCCAATCGAACAACAATGGCAGCAATATTAGATTTCCTGTTAAAATAATTGAGATCATCTACTGCTTTTTTAGAATTGGTAATGGGCATATTAATTTCAACAATCCCCACTTTTGGACCTGAAGGGAGTACATTCCCCCATGGAATAATTGAAATTATTATTATGAAAACGATTAAGCCAATAATCCAATAGGAATATTTTCGACTGCCTGCCATTATGCTTTTGTCCATATTTTTAATTTTTGTCCAGTATAAATCCGATCGGAACGAAGTCCATTCCATTTTTTAATTTTACCTACTGAAGTTCGATATGACATTGCAATTTCACTCAAGGTATCTCCCGCTCTCACGGTATGGTAAATTTGCTTTGATCCTGCAGATTTCTTTAATGCTAATTTTCTGTAGAGATCATAACCATCTGCAGGTATTTGTAATATTTGCCCCGGCTTAATATATTTTTTCATGGAGAGTTTATTAATAGCAACAATATCTTTAATCCTTACATCATATTTCCGGGCAATCAGCCACAAACTTTCACCCCATTTTACCTTATGCTCTAAAAAGACAATTTCCTGAATTTTTTCAATTTCTATTTCAGCAAATAAAGAATCAAAATCTGTTGAAGCATTAATGGGCATTCTGAATGCGTAGGATTTTCCATCCTCAATTGGAGGGATAGTTCCCTGCTTTAATTCCGGATTATAACTTTGGAGCAATGCCAAATCTAATTTAGCACATTCACTGATTACCTGCAAACTCACAGCTTTATCAATTTCCACAATATTCCATTCCATTTTCGATTTTTTAACCAATGAAAATCCATATTTCCCGGGGTTATTTGCAATAAAGATAGCAGCCATGATATTGGGAACATAATTCCTCGTTTGCGGTGGTAGGCGAGTGAGTTTCCAATAGTCTTTTGTACCCTGGCGTTTGATCGTTTTCCTCACGCGCGCGGGACCACAGTTATAGGCTGCAAATGCCAAATACCAATCATCAAATTCCTGGTGTAAATCCTTTAATAAGCGAGCGGCTGCATGGGTTGCTTTTTCAAAATCTCGCCGTTCATCTACCCACCAATTTTTTTTCAATCCATAATTTTTTCCTGTTGAAGAGATAAATTGCCAAACTCCCGAGGCATGAGCATAGGAGTAAGCCTTGGGATTTAATCCACTTTCAATCATGGCCAGATAAAACAATTCTGGAGGAACTCCTTCTTCCTCTAAAATAGGTAAAATAATAGCTTTATAACGGGACATCCTATTGAGCCATTTTTGAAAACTCGTTCGTCCCTCATTTTGAAAAAATTTAATTATACTGGCTACTTTCTGATTGTAGGTTATGGGAATATGCCCGGGAATAATTTCAACCCGTTCTTCCACATATTCTAAATCTTCAAGTGTTTGTGCATAAATGTATTCATCAAGCTTATCCTTTAATACCGCTACAGAAAACCCCGTTTCAACTTTATCCAATGTTACCGCTTCGTCTTCATAATAATCAATTGCAGCCGTGAGCAATCGGTTGAATTCCAAAGTCTGAAATTCATCATGACCAATTAACTCATCAATATGTGAAAGGGATTCGAATAATAACTCAAATTGATAAGCTGCTTCCAGCGTATCCCCTGTAAGATCAGAAATTATGGCTTCCGCATAAATAGTTTTGGCTTCTGCCATTTGTGCATCAAAAATATCCTCTTCAGGTATTGTTTCTACACGCATATCAGGAGGAATTATTATTTCAATGGCTCCACTATCTCCTATATCAGGTGACGATATCTTTACATATCCAGTTTGCAAACTATCAATCGAAAATAAAAGACCGAATGATATAATTATTTGAATAATTAATTGTGATATTATCTTAATATTAACTCCTATTTTCAATTTTAATTAATGGGCAGATTCCACATAAATCAATGCCGCAATACTGTTTATTTAGTTCAATTAGCCCCTGTTGTATTCCAAAATTTATTTTGCCCTCATAACCCATTTTGTCCAAATGGCTTTTATATTTCCCATAGGGTTGAGCCGAAAGATTGAACCATTTTAAATATTGTGACTTCTCAGAATATATCTCCTTTAAGGGGTAGAGGATATTCCCTATTATTTCATGAAGAAAATCATCTCCCGGAATTGCCAGATGATTATGCCTGTTTGCTAATAGATATTTTTTTAATTGGGGAAGGGATATTGGGGATACTTCTTTTACTATTTTTTTATAATTCTGAGCTATAAATAAAAGTAAAGGCAACCGATATATTGGATGTGAGAAAGGTCTTTTTCGTCCCATTTTCCATGGCAGTTTCTCAGCATAAGCAATAAGCATTTCACAGATTATTGGCTCCGATGTTTCAGGATAGAATCCAATAAAATAGTCAATCGTTTTTTGCACCAACTGGGGATTACTTTTAATATCCATAAAGGCTAAAATACGCTGAATTGTGTGTTCATTTCCCTGATTGAAATAGGATTGCAAATAATACCATCGTTGTTCTGCAAATATATGAATCCAGTTTAGAAAATGCTCTTTACTCAGACTCTCTGATAAATTATCACAGGGACGAGAATCAGGCGCTAATCCCCCCACCCCCATTTTTATAGTTGGGATTTCAGGAGACTGCCCAACAAATACAGGAACTGCTTGCCCGTAAATGATAACATGTAGCACCACATTTTCATAATGTTTATCCAAATGATGCCCGTGGGAATACCAATCCGAAACTGAATGATGAATTTCCACATCTCCTCGTTTTATACTCCCATCCGGAAATTGAATGACTGCCTCTAAAAAATCGGGGCCGGAATAGTGATTAAGGATTCCCGGGTTGATAATTTTAAAAAAACCAGAATTTGACCAAAATTGATTACCTCGCTGTTTTTCCCAAATAGCATAATAATCTGATTCTTCAGATATAAAATTATATGGTATGGTCGGGTTGAAATCAGGCTGAATATAATTCATAATTCGCTTTCTGGCCAGCTTTGGCATGAGCCAGATTTTGATTGATAATATTTCTGCAGTCTTGTAAAAGCTGATCCTTATCATTTATATCCATTTCCAAGGTGGGTATGGGATTATCTATGATCATTTTTATGTGAGATTTCTTAATAGCGAGTGTACCCTTTGGCAATACATTTCCAGCACCTAGAATGGTAATAGGAACCACAGGTAATTGAGTCCGAATAGCCAATATAAATCCTCCCTTTTTAAAAGGAAGCAATTCTTCCCCATTTGATCGGGTGCCTTCAGGGTAAATGAGGGTGGAAAATGAGGAATGCATAAGTGTCTCTACAGCTTCAGATACCGATTTTCTGGCAATTTCTGGATTTTGTCTATCAATTTTAATCATTCCCGCAGCCTCCATTGCCCATCCAAATACTGGAACTCTAAATAACTCTTTTTTTGCCAGGAATACTAGATTAGAAGGAATAGCAGCAACTCCTAATACAATATCCAAGGCACTTTCATGATTACTCATAAAAATATATTGCTTATCCAAATTTAAATTATCCAATCCATCTATTTCATATTGGATGCCAGTTGACCATATAACCCATCGTGCCCACATTTTAATCAATTTACCTGTGTAATATTTTTCTTTATCAAACAAACCAACAGCAATAATTGGTATTGAGCATACACTTATAGATAATACCAAATTAATAAGAAACCAGATTACTCTCATGGGATTGAAATTATGTCCGTGTTCATAAAGGGGTGTAATGCAGCAGGCAACTTAATTGTTCCATCCTCTTGCTGGTACGTTTCTAATAATGCCACCATTAATCGAGGCGTTGCAACGCCGGAGCCATTTAAAGTATGAATAAGTTCCGATTTCCCCGTACTATTATTTCGATATCGAATATTGCTCCTTCTGGCCTGAAAGTTTTCAAAATTACTACAACTGGAAACTTCCAGATATTTATTTTCTGCGGGAGACCATACCTCCAAATCATAACATTTTGCCGCAGAAAACGAAAGATCTCCAGAACATAATTCCAGAACACGATAATGCAGCCCTAGAGCTTGGAGAATGGCTTCTGCATTTTCCAATAAAGTTTCAAGCTCTTTATAAGAATTATCCGGATGTACAAATTTCACCAATTCAACTTTATTGAATTGATGAACGCGAATCAGACCCCTTGTGTCTTTCCCATAACTTCCAGCCTCACGCCTGAAGCAGGCGCTGTAGGCAGCATATTTTTTAGGCAGTTCAGATTCAGGGATTATTTCACCCTGATGTAAATTCGTTACTGG
>ENA-ORDI01002103-ORDI01002103.1-marine-metagenome-genome-assembly--contig:-NODE-2103-length-10085-cov-2.919365_pt1 | contig 10085 bp, 8 predicted proteins | sample MGYA00248628_ERZ508525 | MGnify/ENA primary metagenome ERZ508525 (study PRJEB26195, sample SAMN05422138) | marine metagenome | isolation source: East of Porto Seguro, South Atlantic Ocean | place...
ACACCGGTGGACCGCAGGCAGACCCAGCCGATCACCACGGCGGCCAGCCCCGCGCAGATCGGGGCCAGCACCAGCGCCAGCTCCATCGGGGTGTCGGCATAGGTCACAAACAACGCCGCGGCATAGGCCCCCCCGCCAAAGAAGGCCGCATGGCCAAAGCTGACCAGCCCGCCCTGCCCCAGCATGAAATGCAGCGAGGCGGCAAAAAGACAGAAGATCATGATGTCGGTCACCAGCACCACGGCGAAATCCCCGCCGTAGAACGGCAGCAGCGCAAGGATGAACAGCCCCGCCATCACCAGCAAGCGCATCCGATTGCCCGCGGGCTTGATCGGGCGCTCCGGCTCTCCGGTCTGGCCATGCTCGCCCGCGATCTCCTCTTTCCCGAGCAGGCCGAAGGGGCGGAACATCAGGACGATCACCATGACGACAAACATCAGCACAAGCGTCGACTGCGGCGCATAGGTCACGCCAAACACATTCAGGACCGAGATGATCACAGCCGCCAGATAGGCCCCCGGCAGCGATCCCATGCCCCCGATGACCACGACCACAAAGACCGCACCAATGATGCTGAAATCCATCAGCAGATCGGCACCACCCTTGGGCAGTTGCAACGCGCCGCCAAGCCCTGCAAGCGCACAGCCCAGAAAGAAGACGCCCGTGAACAGCCACGCCTGATTGACCCCAAGGGCACCGACCATCTCGCGGTCCTGGGTGGCGGCGCGCACCAAGGTGCCGACACGGGTTTTCGTGATCAGATACCACAGGGCGATGGCGACGAAGGGCGTGATAATGATCAGCGCGATGTCATATTGCGGCACGGGTTCCCCCATGATGCGGATCACCCCTTTCAGCCCCGGCGCGCGCGGGCCCAGCAGATCTTGCGGGCCCCAGATCATCAGCGCCAGATCCTGAATGACAAGGATCACGCCAAAGGTCGCGACCAGTTGGAACAGTTCAGGCGCGCTATAGACAGGGCGCAGCACGCAGATCTCGACGATCACCCCGATCAGCCCGACAATCAGCCCCGCCAGCAGGATCGCCCCCCAGAAGCCGACCATGCCCGGCAGCACCTGCATCAGCGAATAGCCGACATAAGCCCCCAGCATATAGAACGACCCATGGGCAAAATTCACCACCCGCGTGACGCCAAAGATCAGCGACAGCCCAGAGGCAACCATGAAGAGCGCACCCGCGTTGGCAAGCCCAGTCAGAATCTGTGCGATGAAAAGGCCCATGGGCACCTCTTGATGTTTGGGATGGGGTCAGATGCAGCCAAGGGGGCCTCCCCCCTTGGCTGCGGGTCCAGATTATTCTGCCGGACGCAGTTTCGACACCTCTTCGTCAGACGGCAGGTAGTCAGCGCCGTCCAGATAGGTCCAGTCGGTCATGACGCCCGCACCGTCCTTGAGCATGGTCTTCCCGACAAAGGCCCCCATGGTGGCCTGATTGTCGATCTCGCGGAAGGTGATGTCGCCCACGGGCGTCGCCACATCCAGCCCTTCGAAGGCCATACGGATCGCGTCGCTTTCGGTCGATCCCGCCTTGCTGATCGCGGCCGCGATGCTTTGCGCGGTCATATACCCGACGAGAGACCCGAGCTTTGGCGTTTCGTCGAATTTCGCCTGATAGGCATCAACGAAAGGCTTGTTCGCGCCGTCTTCATCCGAGAAGTCATACCAAGGATAACCGGTTACAATCCAGCCTTCGGGGGCTTCGTCGGCCAGTGGTTCAAGGTATTCCGGTTCGCCCGAAAGCAGACCATAGACCGTGCGCCCGTCGAACAGACCACGGGTGGTGCCTTCGCGGACGAACTTGGCAAGGTCGGGGCCGAAGGTCACGTTATAGATCGCGTCCGGCTTGGACCGCTCCAGCGCCTGAACCTCGGCGCCGGCGTCGATCTTGAACAGGGCGGGCCATTGCTCTCCGACGAATTCGACCTCGGGCTTCAGTTCGGTCAGCACTTCCTTAAAGGCGGCCACCGCGTCTTTGCCATAGGCGTAGTTGGGTGCGATGGTCGCGTATTTCACGGCATCGGTCTTGGCGGCCTGTTCCGCCAGCATCGCGGCCTGCATATAGGTCGAGGTCCGCAGGCGGAAGGTCCAGGGGTTGCCTTGGCTCCAGGTCAGGGCATCGGCCAGCGGTTCGGCGGCGAGGTAAACCCAGCCCTTTTCCGCCGCGACCGAGGAGATCGCCAGACCGACGTTCGACAGGATCGAACCGGTGATCATCACGGTGCCTTCGCTGGTCATCAGCTCTTCGGCGATTTTGATCGCTTCACCGGGGTCGCCCTGATCGTCGCGGAAGATGAATTCGAGCGGGCGATCCAGCACACCGCCATCGGCGTTGATTTCCTCAAGCGCCAGTTCGATGCCCTGTTTATACGGCTCGGCAAAGGCGGCGAGACGTTTGTAGTGGTTGATCTCTCCGACTTTGATCGGGTCGCCCGACTGCGCCGATGCGGCAAAGCCGGTGACGCCAAGGGCAAAGGCCCCAATGACGCTGTTCAGGAATGTCTTTCTGTTCATGTGATGGTCCTCTCGTGTTGGGGTGTGCCGTCTGCTGCGGCTTTGCTTTTTATGGATCAATCATGCTGGACAAAGACCGGTGCGACGGGGTCGCCCAGATCGTCCGTCGCCTCTGCCTCGATCCGGTCGCGGATGCGTTTGCGGTAGACGTTGGGCGCTTTGTCGATAGCGATGCGGATGGGTTTGCGTTTTTGGGGGCGCTGTTCTTCTTGGTGGACGGCTTCCAAAATCGCCTTGTCCTCGGCAAATGCTACGCGGAACATCGCGTCCATTTGGTCCGACGCGGCGTCATCGCCAAGGGCGGTGTTGCGCAGGTGCATCCAGTGGTCGATCGTATAGTCCTCTGTCACGGGTGTGACGAAATGGAGCGCAAAGATACGCACGCCTTTGTTGCGCTGATCTTCGGGAAGTTCAAGCTTTGCATCAGACGACCCAAAGTCAATCACGGCGGTCGAGGGCATGTGCAGATAGTAATAATGCCAGCGGTCCACATTGCCGCTAAAGCCGCCGAATGCCTTGAAAAAGCCGATGGGTTCCGCGTCTCTGATCCAGCGCCATGCCACGATCACCTCGTCTGCGGTTTTGACATGCACGGGTACGTTTTCGGAGGCCGCATTGCCCAATGTCGTCGGATGGACAAAGCTGACATGCGCCGGATCCACAAGGTTTTCGGCAACGTTGAGGTAATTTGCGCGGATATGCAGCTTGTCCCCGTGGTGGACGTGCCACCCCTCTTGCCCCAATTCCGGCATATCGAAAGCAAGCGCGGGGTCGGCCTTGTCGGCTTCGCCCATCCAGATGAACACAATGCCGTGGCGTTCCAGCACCGGATAGCTGTCAACATAGGCGGATTTGGGCAGGTTCGATTGCCCCGGCACCCGCACGCAGGCCCCGTCCGCGCCAAAGGTCATGCCGTGATAGCCGCATTGAATGGTGTCGCCGATGCGCTTGCCTTTGGACAGCGGCAGCAGCCGGTGCGGGCAGCGATCTTCGAGCACGGCGATCTGGCCATCGCTGGTGCGGTAGGCTACTAGGTTCTGCGCAAGCAATGTCAGCGGCACCAGCTCATCGCCAAAGTCGGTAGACCAACCCGCAACGTACCAAGCGTTTCTGACAAAGGACATCGGTTCACTCCTTGCTCTGCACAGCTTCATGAAGGACCAAAAAATTGTTAGCTGTCAAACAATTTCTTGCGCCCCATCTGATATAGACCCGAGATGGAAACCGTGGGATGATAGTGCCTAATCTATACGCATTGACCCAAGAGCACTGGATAAGAACCTTGGTTGAAACCACACAAGACCTGACCCTGACCGCAGACTATGCGTTGGAACAACAGATCGGGTTCAAGCTGCGCCTCGCGAACCAGCGCCACCTTGAAATCTTTAACCGGAGGATGCCGGATATCACGCCGACACAATTCGCCGTGCTGGCCAAGCTGCGGGACGAGGCGCGGATCAGCCAGAACCATCTGGGGCGTCTGGTCGGGATGGACGCGGCGACCACCAAAGGCGTGATCGACCGGTTGCGCAAAAAGGGGCTGGTCCATTCCACCCCGTCAAAGACCGACATGCGGCGGCTGGAGATTTCGCTGACCGACGAAGGCATCGCGGTGACCGCCAAGGCGATTGCCACTGCGCAGGAAATCTCGGCCGAGACGGTCGGCAACCTCACCCCGCGCGAAGTGGACCGGCTGCTGGCCCTGCTCGAGAAACTATAGGCTCTAACGCAGGCCGTCTTTTCCTTCGGCCGCGGCATGGGTCAGCCCGCCGACACGGGGCAAGGGGCGCCCGGAATCTGTGACAGCCACAGCCACCAATATCTCGCCCGCGCGCGGCGCATCGTTCAACCGCACCTCGATCCCGTCGAAATGGCTGCGCACATAGGCGGCGTCCTTGTGCCCTAAAGGCACGTCAAGCACCTGCCCCGGCCCGCCCATCTTTTTGGAAGACGGCACCAGTGCGGCCCCCTTTTCAACCGCGACCCGCAGCGGTGCGCCTAGTTTCGGGTGCAGGATGGCGGCGGCATGTTCCAGCTCTCCCCCCTCGCCCACCATCGCGGCCTTGCCATAGCTTTCGGCCTGCGCGGGGGTGATCCCAAGGGCCGCAACACATTTATCGCCCAGCAATCCCCCCAGCTCTGCGCCGATATCCATCAGCGGGGTCAGGTCCTCGGTATAAGAGCCTGCAAAGGGGTTTTTGATTACGGCCACAGCAACGGCCTTGCGCGTGGGCGGCGATATCTGCTGCCCGATCTCGCGGTGAGTCTCTTCGACCCAAGTGGCGATTTTGCGGATTTCGGCGCTCATCTCAAACCATCCTTTCCTTCGATTTCCTTTGCATCCAACCCGCCCGCGCGGTTGTGGATACGTGCCCCTGTGGTCATCACAAGGATCACCGCCATTTCATCGGCGCGGGGGCTGTCATTCAGGCCGACCTCGATTGAATCGAAATGGCTGCGGACATAGGAGGCATCGACATGGGTCACAGGCACATCCAGCCGCACCCCCGCCGCGCCGACCTTTTTCGTCGATGGCACAATCGCCTTCGCCCCCCCAAGCACGTCGCGCATGGCATAGCCGCCGGGGGCGTGCCAGAGCGCACCGTGCTCCAACTCTCCGCCCGTGCCGACGATGCTGCCTTTGCCGTAGCCCTCGATCTGTGCCGCCTCGACATCGAGCGCCGCCAGCAGCTTTTGCGCCATCGCGACCCCCAGCGGTTTGAGGTCTTCCATAAAGGGCTGGATGTCCTCGATATAAGAGCCTGCATAGGGGTTTTGGATCACAGCCATGACCGACCCGCGTTTCAGCGGCGTATTGGCGCGGGGGCCGCCTTCGTGGAAAATCTCTTCGACGCTGGTGACAATTTTGCGGGTCATAACCTCAGGCATATTCGGGGGCTTTCACTAGGGATTTCAGGGTTTCGGGCAAGCCGATGACAGTATGTTGGTCGCGCAGAAAAAGCGCCGCGCCAAAGATGAGGCCACGGTCGCGCAAACCCTGCGCCGCTGTCGCGCCGGTGGTAAGCGCTTGGTTAACATCGGCGGGGGAGAGCGGCCCGACATGGGTAACCACCGGGGCCGCACCAAGGTCACTGTCGTCGTGCAACCGGTTCGCGGGGCTACGCCGGATCGCGGGATGTGCGGGCAGATCAACGGCATTTCCCAACCTTGTCGCCGCGGCATCGGCCATCGCGGCGGATCGGGCCAGCACGGTGACACTGTCGGCAATGCCCAAGGACTGGCTGCGCCCGCCCTGCCCGCTGGTGGCGATGCCGCGAATGGGATCACTGCTGCGGATCGTGGCGGTGCCAAGCGACTGCCCGTCCAGCCCCGCGATGCCCACGTCAAAACGCGCGCCCTCGGTCAGATGCAGCGCGATATCGCCACCGTTGTTCACATAGGCGCGGGTCAGATCGGCGGCACCCACCATGGCCGACAATACCTCTGCCGCGACGGCACCGGCGACGCAAATCATCGGCGTGGTCAGCCCGTCGGCATGGGGCAAGGCGGCGCGGTACATGGCGCGGGCGATCTTGCCTTTTGGCTTGGTGCCCACAGGGCGGCGCAGCAGGGGCAGCTCTGCCGTCAGTTCGGACAGGATCGTGCCAAAGCGATCGAAACCCGCGCGAAACGCCAGATCTCGCGCGCCATCCGCCCCGATGACCAGATCAATCGGACCGTGGGACAGGTGCAGCCTGCCACCGGGGAGAAGAGCCGCCTGTGCCGTCATGTCTCGTCCTTCGACCAGCCGTAGTTTTCCCGCGCGTTCGGGTCGGGTTGCAGCAGTTGCTGCGCCACCCGTCGTACATCATCGGTGACCACATCACGCACGGGCTGGATATGCTCCATATGCCCGCCAAGCGTGCCGTAATCCTCGCGCCGCAGGGTGAATTCGATCGGTGCCACCAGCGCGGGCGTGGGTACATAACCGAAAGAGTTCGTGGGCATATCCATGACATCCACCATGACGGTAATCCCGCCCCCCGGCCAGACATAGGCCTCGGCCCCGCCGCAGGACACATGCGTCAGCGATTCCTTGACCGACCGCGTCAGCCGCACGGGGTTCTCTGTCACGCCAGCGCGCAGACTGCCGCCCGCGCCCCCCATGAACAGCACCGAACAAAGCGAGGGTTCGCAATTCTCGGCGATGCGGTCCGCGACGACCAGCAGCTCAGGCGTAATCTGGGCGGGTTGCGGGATCAGGTCATCATCCAGCGTGAAATAGGCCCATTGCTCTCCGGTGGTAGAGATCATCAGCAGCCGGAGCCCCGGCCAGGCTCGCTTCGGGTCAGCGTCACGCAGGATGGTCAGCGGGTCTTCGACATCGGTGCCGCCCCATCCGGTGCCGGGGTCCGCCACCTGAAAATACCGTCCCGGCGTGGACCGCCGCCCGTTCACGCGGATGCCAGAGGGGGTCATATCCAGCCCTTTGCCCGCCTCGTGTTCTGTCAGCACGCCGGTGATGTGATCATCGACAACGACGACCTCGTCCACATGCCCGTGCCATTGTTTGGCGAACATCCCGATGGTCGCTGACCCACAGCCCACGCGCATCAGCTTTTCCGGGACGCCGTTGATGATCGGCGCTTTGCCCGCCTCGACCACCATGGTGACGCCGCCGTCGATGGTGACCTCGACCGGTTCACGGTTACATAGGCGCAGCAGCGCGTCACAGGTCACGCGGCCCTCTTTCTTGGAGCCGCCCGTCAGATGCTCGACTCCGCCCAAAGACAGCATCTTGGACCCATATTCCGAGGTCATCACATGGCCGATCGCCTCTCCGTCAACGCGCACCACGGCGCGCTCGTCGCCGATGTGGCGGTCGGTGTCGATCTTCACCTTGACCCCGCAATACGAAAAAATGCCCTCGGTCACGACGGTGATCATATCCACGCCCTCGACCTCTTGGCTGACGATGAAGGGTGCGGGTTTGTAGTCGGGATAGGTGGTCCCCGCCCCCACGGCGGTGACGAAATCGCGCCCGCCCTGAATGACGTCGCCGTCCCAATCTTGCGCGTTGTCGCCCTGATCCAGAAAAGCGACGGCCTTGGCCCCCGACTGGATCACGGTCAGCGGATCCAGCCGCACCAGCTCGCCCGCGTGGTTGGCATAGCGGTCGCAGGCACCGGATTTGCCGTCGGCGATGAAGCACATCACCGGGCAGGCATCGCAGCGGATTTTCACGGGCTTGGGGTCGCGCAGGTCGTCAGGCATGTCCGGCCTCCTTCAGGGCGGCGCGCAGGCGCGTCGGCGTGGCCGGTGTCTGCGTTATGCGGGCACCGGTGGCATGGTAGATAGCGTTGAGGATCGCAGGGGCGGTGGGGATCAGCACATGTTCGCCCAGACCTTTCGCGCCGTAGGGGCCGTGGGCATCGGCGACCTCCAGGATCAGCGTCTCGATCGGGGGGACGTCGCCGATGGTCGGCACCAGATAGTCATGCAGGTTCTCGGTGCGCCCGGGGATATATTCCTCCATCAGCGCCATACCAAGCCCTTGGGCGATGCCACCCTGTACCTGCCCCTCGACCAGCAACGGGTTGATCGCGCGGCCCACATCATGGGCGGCGACAAAGCGCAGCGGGCGGCAAAGGCCAAGGGCGATATCCACCTCGACCACCACCAGATGCGCGGCATAGCCAAACTGCGCATAGGGCACGCCCTGCCCGTTTTCATCCAGCGGTTTGACCGGCGGATCATAGCTTTCTTGCGCCTGCAGCACATAGCCCTGCGCATCGACCGGCAGCCGCGTCAGATCAAGGCGCTGCGTGCGCCCCCCGTCGGTCACCGTGAGCTGCCCGTCTTGGCAGCCGATCTGTGCGGCGGGGCCCGCATTGACCTGCCGCAGGATCTGCGCCCGCAGCGCCTCTCCGGTCCTCAGCGCGGCATTGCCCGACACAAAGGTCTGCCGCGAGGCAGAGGTTTTGCCCGCGTCCGGCGTGATATCGGTATCACCGCCCAAGATCTTGATCCCCTCGACCGACAGCCCAAGCGCTTGGGCAAAGATCTGCGGGATCACCGTATTGGCCCCCTGCCCGATGTCCATCGCACCTTGGTGCAGCACCACCGTGCCATCCGCCCGCACGCCCGCCAGAATGGTCGACGGGTTCGGCAGCGAGGTATTGCCGCAGCCGTACCACGCTCCCGCGATCCCGACACCGCGTTTCACCGTGTCATTCTTTGCATTGAACCGGGCGCATTCGGCTTTCGCCTCCTCCCACGCGGGGCGCAGCGCCTCTAGGCAGGGGGCGATGCCGACGCCCTGATCGAACACCTGCCCGCAGACCGTGGGCACCCCATCCGCCAGCGCGTTCTTCAAACGGAACTCAAGCGGATCAAGCCCCAGCTTTTCGGCCAGCAGGTCAAAGGCGGTTTCCTGTGCGATGGCCGATTGCGGCACGCCGAAGCCGCGGAAGGCACCCGCGGGGGGGCAATGGGTATGCACGGCACGGCTACGTGCGCGATAATCAAGGATGTGGTAGGGGCCAGAGGCATGCACCGGCACGCGATTGGCGACCGTCGGACCCCAGCTTGCATAAGCACCGGTGTTGAAATCCCCGTCGAACCGCAGCCCCGACAGCGTCCCATCCGCCTTGGCCCCGACCTTGATCGTGATCTGCGCGGGGTGGCGTTTGGTGGTCGATTGCATCGTCTCGGCGCGCGCATAGGTCATGCGCACGGGCCGCGCCGTCTTGAGCGCGGCAAGCGCGATGAAGGGCTGCAACGACAGGTCGATCTTGGACCCGAAACCGCCCCCGACCGCCCACTTGTCGGATTCTGGGACGAGGACGAGATAGCCAACCGCTTCCCCTAGAGACTGCCACCCCGGTCGGCGCCGGTCAGTCGGCCGCGAACTCCACCTCGTAGAGAGTCGGCCAGCGCTTGCCTGTGAGGAGGAACCTCCCTGTAGTCGGGTCGTGGGCGATGCCGTTCAGGACGTCCTCGGGCCCCAGTGCTGCCCGGTCCACCGGCAGTCCCGAGGCGTCGACCACGGCCGTCACCGCACCCGTGCCTGGATCGATGGCGACCATCCGATCCGTGTGCCACACGTTCGCCCAGACGGTGCCGTCCACGCACTCCAACTCGTTGAGTCTGTCGACCGGCATGCCTGCCTCGGTGACCTGGACGCCGCGGAGTCTGCGGAAGTCGGCGGTCGAGCGGAACGCGAGCGTCGCCGAGCCGTCGGACACCACGAGGGTGTCGGCGTCGAGGAGGCACACACCCCAGCCCTGACCGCCGTAGGCCCAGGTGTCCACCTGGACGAACGTGTCAATGTCCCAGACGGCGGCCCGTCCCGCCTTCCAGGTCAACTGCACGAGCCGACCGTCGCTCAGGGCTGTCATCCCCTCGGCGAAGAACGTCTCCTGGATCGGAGCCGACCTGATCACCGTACCCGTCGCCCGGTCGACCTCGCGGATGGTCGAGGCGCCGAAGAGGCCGGTGCTCTCGAACAGCCGGCCGCCGACCATCTCGAGTCCCTGCGTGAACGCTTTAGGGTCGTGCGGATACTCGGCCACGACCTCGGTATGCAGGGCCCGTACCACGGGCGTCGGATCG
>ENA-ORDI01002117-ORDI01002117.1-marine-metagenome-genome-assembly--contig:-NODE-2117-length-10025-cov-3.659932_pt1 | contig 10025 bp, 9 predicted proteins | sample MGYA00248628_ERZ508525 | MGnify/ENA primary metagenome ERZ508525 (study PRJEB26195, sample SAMN05422138) | marine metagenome | isolation source: East of Porto Seguro, South Atlantic Ocean | place...
TATTTGAGAGTTCTTTTTTCTCGTGTTGGTGTTCCTTATTCACCGACAACGGGTTTGCCCATTAAATCCCAAAGTGTAAGTGAAATTACCGACTTGATAATTGCTAATAATAAAAATCTTCGTATATACATTTTATCCCCCATAGTTAGAGATAGAAAAGGTGAATACAAAAAAGAAATTGAAGAAATAAAAAGAAAGGGATTTCAAAGACTAAAGATTGATAATAAAATATATGATATTGACGATATTCCTAAATTAAAAAAAAACTATAAACATAATATTGATATTCTTGTTGATAGACTTGTAATTAAAAAAGAAATTCAACAACGATTATCTGAAAGTATAGAAACTGCATTAAATTTGTCTGATGGATTAATTTATGTTGAAAATATAGATACAAAAAAAATAAATATTTATTCTTCAAAATTTGCCTGTCCTGTATCAGGTTTTTCAATAGAAGATATTGAACCAAGATTATTTAGTTTTAATGCCCCTCAAGGAGCTTGTGAAGAATGTGATGGATTGGGTATAGAAAAATACTTTGACGACAAAAAAATTATCCCTGATAACTCAAGATCTTTATTGGAAGGAGCTATAAAACCTTGGGAGACAAAGGTTTTTGGCTATCAAAAAAAAATGTTTCTTGAAACAATAGGAAGGATTTTCAGGGAATTTAAAATTAAAACTAAAATTCCTTGGAAAGATATACCTTTAAAAATCCAAAACTTGATCCTATATGGTGACGAAAATAATCAGATTAAATCTTTAACAAAATTTGAAGGAATCATAAACTTTATTGATAGAAAATATAGTGAAACAGAAAGATGGTGGGTACAATATGAATTGGAAAAATACTTATCCGAAAGAAATTGTGAAGTATGTAGGGGATTTAGACTCAATGAAAAAGCACTAGCTGTTAAAATTAACAATCATCATATAGGGAATGTTACACAGAAATCTATAAAGAAATGTTTAAATTGGTTTAAAAAATTATCTTCTAAACTTGATGCCAATCAATCAAAAATTGCAGAAAGTATAATTAAAGAAATTCATGATAGATTGAATTTTTTAAATAAGGTTGGTCTTGATTACTTATCTTTATCAAGAGCCAGTAAAACACTTTCAGGAGGTGAAAGCCAAAGAATAAGACTTGCAAGTCAAATAGGTTCAGGATTAACAGGAGTTTTATATGTTTTAGATGAACCTACTATTGGATTACATCAAAAAGATAATCAACAACTCATTCAAACTTTATTTAGATTAAGAGATTTAGGTAATACGGTAATTGTTGTAGAACATGATGAAGAAGCTATCAGAAGTGCTGATCACATCGTTGACATAGGAGTAAAGGCCGGTATTCATGGGGGTGAAATAATTGCTGAGGGAAAACTTTTACAAATATTAAAGAATAAAAAAAGTTTAACATCTCAATATTTAAATAAAATTAAACTTATTGAAGTCCCCAAAAAAAGAAGACAAATTGATAAAAACAAAATATTAAAAGTTTATAAAGCTAATACTAATAATTTAGATAATATAACTGTAATTTTCCCTCTAAGCACTTTCACATGCATTACCGGAGTATCAGGAAGTGGAAAATCATCTTTAGTTTTTGATACATTGTATCAACGTTTGGATGAATTTTTTAATAGATCATTAAATAAAGAGGAAAAAAATTATAATGTCATGGGTGTAAAAAATATTGATAAAATAATTGATATAAACCAGTCCCCTATAGGTAGAACTCCAAGATCTAATCCCGCAACATATACAGGTTGTTTTACTCCTATTCGTGATTGGTATGCAGGCTTAAATGAATCAGCTGCCAGAGGATATAAGCCAGGTAGATTTTCATTTAATGTCAAAGGTGGACGATGTGAAAATTGTGAAGGAGATGGAGTTAAAAAAATTGAAATGCATTTTTTGGCGGATGTATATGTAGAGTGTGATACCTGTAAAGGAAAGAGGTATAATAGAGAAACATTAGAAATAAAATACAAAGATAAGTCTATTGCAGACATTTTGAATATGACCGTTGAAGAAGGTTATATCTTTTTTAACAAAATACCAAATATTAAACAAAAATTACAAACACTTATGGAAGTTGGTTTAGATTACATAAAGATAGGTCAATCAGCCACCACACTTTCAGGAGGTGAGGCTCAAAGGATTAAGCTTTCTAAAGAACTATCAAAAAGATCAACTGGTAAAACCTTGTATATATTGGATGAACCAACAACAGGTCTACATTTTGAAGATGTGAATAAGTTATTAAAAATCTTGCATACTCTTGTAAATGAAGGAAATACTGTAATAGTCATTGAACATAATTTGGATGTAATCAAAACAGCAGACCATATTATTGATTTAGGACCTTTAGGAGGTGAAAAAGGGGGGAAAATTGTATTTGAAGGTTCTCCAGAAGATATTATAATGGATAAACAAAGCTATACAGGAAAGTATTTAAAAAAATATTTAAATTAAATTGGAGGTTTAAGTGGCAAGTATATTACAATCACTAAATAAAACTATCATTGCAGGAATTATTCTTACTTTAATTCTTTTTTTTATAATTTTTTCAATATGGCCAGAAAGCAATACATGGCTTTCAGATACATATTTTTGGGGAACAGTAGTTTTTCGTTATTTGCATGTTTTATCTGGCATAATGTGGATAGGACTTCTTTGGTACTTTAACTTTGTACAAATTCCAAATATGCCAAATATACCAGATGAACAAAAACCAGCAATTAGCAAAGTAATAGCCCCTGCTGCACTTTTCTGGTTTAGGTGGGCAGCTCTTTCCACAATTATAACAGGTCTAATTGTTGCTTATCTAGGCGGATATGTAAATCAAGCAATGACACTAGGATTAGTTGGAGAAACAGATCCAAAAAGCATAACAATTGGCATTGGTATGTGGTTAGGAATTATAATGGCTTACAATGTTTGGATGATCATATGGCCTAATCAGAAAAAAGCATTAGGAATAATTGATGCAACTCCAGAAGAAAAAGTAAAGAGTGCAAGAACAGCGATGCTGTTATCAAGAACAAATACTTTGCTTTCATTTCCTATGCTCTTAACAATGGTAGGTGCACAAAATTTATATTAATTTATTATCTTCTTCTTGCGGTCTAAACTTGAATATAAGTAAAGTTGGGACCGCAATATATATAGAAGAGTAAGTACCTATAATAACTCCAATAATCATAGCAAAAGCAAAAGGCTTGATTACTTCACCTCCAAAAATATAAAGGCTAAATAAAGCGATTAATGTTGTTAAACTAGTAATAATTGTTCTTGATAATGTGTTATTAATAGAGACATTGAATAATTCTGATAATTCCAATTTTTTATATTTTCTTAGGTTTTCTCTTATGCGATCATAGATAACAACAGAATCGTTTAATGAGTATCCACAAATGGTAAGAATAGCAGCAATACTCGATAAGGAAAAATCAATATTAAATAAAGATAAGACGCCTAATGTAAAAAGTACATCATGAGAAAGAGCAACAACTGCTCCAAATCCAAATTGCCAATCAAATCTAAGCCAAATATATGTTAAAATAGCTAATAAGGCGAAGCTAATAGCTTGTAACCCTTTCCATAATAGTTCTGAACTGACCGTAGGGCCAACAAATTCAGAACGTCTAAACTCACTAACTTTATCATTAATTAAATTCTTAACCTGATTAACAGTTTCAATACTTTCAACATTAGTTTCATTTTGCAATCTGATAATAATCGTTTCAGAATTACCAAATTCTTGAAGTGAAACATCATTAAAATTTGGTGAAAGAATTCTTCGTAATTCTGCAATATCAGAATTTTTTGTACTAATTTCTATGAGGGTGCCCCCTTTAAAATCAATACCTAAATTTAACCCTTTAAACGATAGTAATAAAACTGAACTTAAAATTAAAATAAGTGAGCTAATAATAAATATTTTTCTATAATCCATAAAAGGATAGTTTGTATCAGCTGGAATAATTTTATTGATACCAAACATTATAAATTAATCTCCTTTTTATTTGAAAAATTGAACCATAAATAAATAAGAAAGTTCGTAAACATAATAGAAGTAAACATAGAAGCCAGAACACCTAAAGATAAAGTTATTGAGAAACCCTTAATTGGCCCAGATCCAAAAACAAATAAAAGGAGTGCTGCAATTAAAGTAGTAATGTTAGCGTCTAAAATAGTTGAAAGCGCTTTATCAAATCCATTTTTTACAGCTTCTAGAGCGCTTGTTGTTTTATTTGCTTCTTCTTTAATTCTTTCAAAAACTAAAACATTAGCATCTACAGCTATACCAATAGTTAGTACAATGCCGGCTATACCAGGCAATGTCAGTGTTGCACCAATGGTACCCAATAATGATACAATAATAAATAAATTGGCCAATAAAGATAAATTAGCGAGCAAACCAAACACCCCATAAATTAAAATCATAAATATACATACGCATATCATGCCTATAATTGCTGCAATTTTTCCTGCAGCTATGGAATCAGCTCCCAAACCTGGTCCAACAGATCTTTCTTCAATAATACTTAATGGTGCAGGTAATGCTCCTGCTCTTAATAAGACAGATAAATCAGCTGCTTCTTGGGATGTAAAATTACCGGTAATAATTCCTGAGCCTCCGGTAATAGCTGTATTTATAACAGGGGCAGTGATAACAACACCATCAAGGATAACAGCAAACCTTTTTCCAATATTTTCACTGGTTGCTTTTCCAAACTTTTGAGCTCCTGTCGTATCAAATCGGAAAGAAACGGCATGTCCTTCCTGAGGATCAAAAGATGCTTTTGCATCAACTAAATTTTCCCCTCCCACACGTGATTTTTTTTCTACTAAATATTTTATTTCTGGGTTGTAAAAATCTGCAACAATTATTTTTCCAAAAGGGGCTCTATTTGCCTTTAGGGATATCGTATCATCATCATCAATCATATGAAAAGTTAACTTAGCTGTAGTGCCTAATAGTTCTTTAATCCTTTCAGGATCTTTGATACCTGGTAGCTGTAGTAAAATTCTTTTTTTGCCAGAGCGCTGAATTAAAGGTTCTTTTGTTCCAGACTCATCTATACGTTTACGTACTATTTCAAGAGACTGCTTTATTGCAGATTCTTTAATATTTTTTTTGAAAATTTCATTAATTACAATTTTCATTGTATTATTATTAATCGTAACATTGACATTGCGATAATTATTCTTAAATTTTTCTCTTATTTCTTCTAATTTATCATTATTAGAAAACCTTAATTGAATTTCATCTTCTTCAGATATTATATTTATTATGTTTGTTTGTAATCCTCTAGCTATTAACTGAATTGAATCACTAATATTATTCAGCTCTTCTTGCATTAGAACTTCAGTTTGAACTTCCAACAATAAATAAGAACCTCCCTGCAAGTCTAAGCCTAAATTTATTTTATTATCAAAAAACCAATTATTAGAATTTTCCTTATAAAGTAATGATGGTAATGAAAAAATTATTGCCAAAGAAATAACTAGAATGACCAACGTGGCTTTCCACAAAGGATAATTTTTCATGTATATTATTTTTTATTGCCAAAAATTCCTGAAAGAAAACCGCCTTTGTTTTCTGATTTTGGTGTTGAAGTGCCTGTTTTTGTTTTTTCAGGAACAACATACAAATCTGCAACCATACCTGGAGCAATTTTTATTTGAACACCATCGGAGATTTCTACTTGTAATTCTCTATTCTCACTCACCTTATTGATATTACCAATAATACCTCCAGAGGTAATTATTTTGTCTCCCCGACGTAAATTATTAAGCATTTCTCTATGTCGCTTTACCTTCTTTTGTTGTGGACGAATTAACAAAATATAAAAAACCCCAAAAATTAAAATTAGCGGCAAAAAAGCTCCCATTTGATCCATAAATTTCCTATTATTATTTAATTTGAGGATTTACTTATACTGTGTAAAAGAAAAATGCAATTATAGTTCAGAAGAGATAATCATGGGTTTCATCACATTTTTTTTACGTAAAAACCTGTTAAATAAGGGTAATGCTTTCGTTTGGAATTCCAAAGAAAAAAATATAAAAGCTATTAAAAAAATCAACACAATAGATCTAAAATTACTTGTAGGGGTAGAAAAACAAAAAAAAATATTACTTAAAAATACTGAAAATTTTGCTATTGGTAATTTTACTAATAACGCATTATTATGGGGTACTCGGGGTAATGGAAAAAGTACATTAATTAAATCAGTTTTTTTAAAACTTTCGCAAAAATATACTTCGCTTAAATTAATTCAGCTTAAAAGAAATAATATTTTCGACATTGAAAAAATTTATCCAATTTTAAGTGAATTACCAAATATGAGATTTATAATCTTTATTGATGATCTTTCCTTCGAAAAAATCGATAGTGATTATAAAATAATTAAATCTACTCTTGATGGAAGCATTCAAAATCAACCTACAAATATTGTTTTGTATGTAACTTCAAATCGACGTCATTTAATGCCAAGGGACATGATTGATAATGAAAGATCATCAGCTATACACACAGATGAAAGTGTCGAAGAAAAAATTAGCTTGAGTGATCGTTTTGGTTTATGGATAGGTTTTCATAATTTAAGTCAAAAGGATTTTTTAAATATTGTTAAAACTTACTGTAAATTTTACAAAATAAATTATTCAAAAGAAACAGAGACTGAAGCTATTCGCTGGTCTATACAAAGAGGTAATCAAACAGGTAGATCAGCTTGGCAATTTATTATTCAATTAGCCGCGGGAAAAGATATGAAACTAATATTTTAATTTTTTTACTAATTTCCTTAGAAGATAAAAATAACCAGAATTATATTATTTTGCATTAATTTGTTTTTTCTGTGAAGGAATGGAAAAAAGACCACTGATGACAATAAAAAAAGCTCCAATTATTGCGTAAAAATTTAAATACTCATCGAAAATATAATAACCGACGAGTATTGACCATAATATTTGTATGTAAACTAGGCAAAATATTGATGCGTAATATTTTTGCGAACGTTGAAAACTTATTCCCGTACACAAAAGAGCCGCGTTAATAAATATGGAAGAAATAATAATTAAACATAGAGTTTTAAAGTCAAAAAGTAATGGATCAAAAATAAAAAAAATGAAAGATAATAAATGTGTAAATATTCCTCCATAGATAAAATAACCAATCGGGCCTGTTACATTATTATATTTGTTAACTATAACTGTAGTTCCAGTGATTATAAGAGCTCCAAATAAAACTAAAAGATAGAAAATATTAAAATTATCAAATCCAGGTTGAACAACAAACAAAACTCCCATTAATCCAAACAAAATTGCAATGAATAGAAGTATATTGATTTTCTCTTTAAGAAAAAAAATAGCAAATATACTTGCAATAAATGGAGAAGACATATTTAGGGTTGTATATTCAGGTAAAGAAATATTTCTCAAGGCAAGAAAAGTAATAAAAGGCATCGGGGCAAATAACAAGCCTCTAAAAAGAGGTATAAAATAATTCGTTGTTTTTAATTCTTTTTTTAAATCTCCTTTAAGTATTAGATATAAAAGTAGTAGTAGGTAAGTTGGGGTTCCATAAAAAACAAAATGATAGAATTGAATTCCTTTAGGGGATAAAAAATTAATAATTCCATCATTTATGACAAAAAATAAACCTCCTAAGATTATCAATGCTGAACTAATCAAAATATTTTTCATAAGAAAATCTAAAAAAAATTAAAAGTTATTAAGTGTATTGTATGTACGTGAAGAGTTAATATATATTTAAATATACATAAATACTAACATGATATGGAATCAGACATAAAAACATATAGGCTTATAATCAAAGGGAAAGTACAAAATGTTGGATTTCGACATTGGTTTAGTAATTTAGCGATATCTCTTGGCTTAAATGGATATGTTCAAAATCAACATAATAAAGATGAAGTTGAGGCTATTGTCCAAGGAAAAATGCAGGACATTTTATCTATAGCTGAAAAAGCGAAAACTGGTCCAGAAATGGCCCTTGTTGAAGGTGTCATTCCAAGTAACGTCTTTAGCAATGTTACTTATTCTGGTTTTATAGTAAAATTCGAAAATTAGATTTTCTAAAAAGATTTTTTTAATGTGTCGTGCAACATATCAAACATATCATCAACCTGTTCTTTTGTTATGATAAACTGAGGACATAAAACTATCGCTGCACCCAAAGGACGGCAAATCAATCCATTATCAATTGACATATTTGCAACCTTGTCTCCCATGTTGAGATGCCCTTCAAAAGGAGTTTTTGATGCTTTATCCTTAACCATTTCAAGAGCAGCCATTAAGCCTATTCCTCTTGTCTCGCCAATATGCTCGTATTCATTAAATTCATTTAATCTCTGGTGAAAATAGGGTGAAATAGATTTAACATTATCAAGCAAACCCTCGTTAATGATAACATCAATAGCTTTTAGGGCAATAGCGCATCCAACGGGATGCCCTCCCGATGTAAAACCATGGGGGAACTCTTCTGCTTCCTCTGAAACACTAGTAAAATCATCCGCAAAATCTTTATTTACTATAACAGCTCCCATGGGAAAATAACCAGCAGTTAAACATTTGGAAGAAATAATTATATCGGGTTTTAAATTATAAGTATCACTTCCCCAAAGATTTCCTGTTCTACCAAATCCACATATGACTTCATCAGCAATAAAAGGAATACTGTATTTTTTGAGTATTGGCTGAATTAAATCAAAATAACCTTCAGAAGGCGGAATTACACCTCCTGCTCCCATAACAGGTTCTGCAAAAAAACCAGCTATGGTATCTGCATCTTCTTTTAATATTAAGTCTTCTAAATTTTTTGCCATGCGTTTAGAGAAATCTTCTTCAGATTCATTAGGTAATCCAAATTTCCAAAAATGTGGGCAATCAGCATGAATAAAATCTGCTAAAGGCATTCCAAACTCTTCAATATAAGACTTGCCTGTCATTGAACTTGCTCCCAATGTCACTCCATGGTAAGCATTGATCCTTGTAATAATTTTTCTTTTTTTAGGATGGCCTCTTCTTTTATTAAGCATCCAGAGCATTTTTACTGTCGTATCATTTGCTTCGGATCCTGAGTTGCAGAAAAACACTTTACCTTCATTAAACGGAGAGACTTCAATAATTTTTTCAGCCAATTGAATTGTTTCTTCTGACAACCTACCAAACAAGGAATGGTATCCTCCAAATTTAGCATATTGTTTTTGTGCAACTTCTATAATTCCAGGATGATCAAACCCGGCACATGAATTCCATAAACCAGAGTTAGCATCAAGGTATTTTTTATTATGAATATCATAAACATAAATACCTTTACCGTGAGAAATGATAATGGGGCCTCTCTCATTAAGTGATTTCATATCTGTGAAACCATATAAATGAGAGGAGTAATTACTTTTTAACATATGCTGTTTCTTTTTTGTAAATTATGGGCAATTCTTTGCAATTTCTAAAACTTCCTTAACATGATCTTTAACTTTAACATTATTCCATTGTTTAAATAGTTTTCCCTTACTATCAATCATAAATGTAGATCTATCTATTCCAAAATACTTTTTTCCATACATAGATTTTTCTATCCAGATTCCCAATTTTTCACAAACATTTGTTAAGTCTGATCCTAACAAATATCTTAACTTATATTTTTCGGCAAATTTAATATTATTTTCTATTGAATCTTTGTACATAGATAAATATTTTTTTTCATCTACAAGTGCATTTTTTTTCCAATGATCTTTTATTTCCATAAGTCTATTTAAACGCATTTATTTTAAATTGTAAAATTTTATTTTGTCTATTTTTTTAAAATTCTTAGAGATATTTAAATTTTACCATTTCATCTCTAAATTCATTTTCTATTAGATTTTTTTGAGTTGAATTTAATTGGGTTTTCCATTGCTGAGATTTACCCACATTGAAAAAAGGTTGATCTTTTATTGCTTCGTCAAATCCGTATTTTTCTTCATTTTTCTTTAAAGTTT
>ENA-ORDI01002129-ORDI01002129.1-marine-metagenome-genome-assembly--contig:-NODE-2129-length-9981-cov-3.185582_pt1 | contig 9981 bp, 9 predicted proteins | sample MGYA00248628_ERZ508525 | MGnify/ENA primary metagenome ERZ508525 (study PRJEB26195, sample SAMN05422138) | marine metagenome | isolation source: East of Porto Seguro, South Atlantic Ocean | place: Atlantic...
ATTTGACAAAAGATTCAACCCATCTTGTAAATACTATTTTTCCAATATTTGATAAATTATCAATTCGATTATCCAAATCATTCAATAAAAATTCAGCAGTAATATTTTGTTCTTTAATTTCACCTTTAAATTTATCAATCATGTCCAATGCTATTTGTCGAGTTGTTTCTAGATGGAACAATAATCCATAAGCATTTGTTCCAAATTTGAATGCTTGGCAGTCAGTAAGATCAGACGATGCAAGTTTGGTTGCGCCTGGAGGAAGTTTGAATATATCACCATGCCATAAAAACGCAGAAAAGGAATTATCCAAATCGTGAAATAACGGATCGTTGTTTGATTGAGCATCCAAGTGAATTTTATACCAACCAATTTCTTTGACTGGCCCTGGGACAACGTTGCTTCCCAATGCTGATGCAAGAAGTTGACTGCCTAAACAAATACCAAGTATTGGTTTGTTAGCCTGTAAGCAGTTTTTAATGAGTGTAATTTCATCTGATATGAAGGGAAATTTGGCATAATCATATACCCCCATAGGCCCTCCCATCATTATCAAGGCGTTAAAATCGGTTAGATTATCAGGAATTTTATCTCCGTTATATGTTTGTATATAGGAAAAATCGATGTTATTTTCTCTGAAAATATTTTCCATCATGCCCAAAGTCTCACATTCGACATGTTGTAGGACAGCAATAATTGGCAAAATTGTTCAAGTAATAGTTTGTTATAAAATATAAAAAAATTAAAGAAATTTAGATTTTATAAATCCAAAGGCAAAAACAGCTCCAAAAAAGCTCATTACAATATTTTTTCCAACGGAAAACACCCAGATTCCAATAAGAGTTGTGCTTCCTAATCCGGTTGAATTGGCAAGTGCAATTATTTCAGCAAAATTGAATCCTATTAAAAATAAACCAGTGGTAACAACAACTGATTCTCCAATTCCACTTAGTATAGAACCAATAATAATTTTAGTATGGGAAATTGAATTGAAATAATAATTTCCAAACTGTAGCCACTTATCGTAAATTAAACCTGCAGCTATAGATCCAGGAAGATACAGAAAAGAATGCGGTGCAGGCACTAACAGTAATAATATACCGCTGATTGTTCCCATGATAAAAGGTCCATTTGGAGAGCGCAATTTTGCTGCAATTAATACCATGCAGAAAGCCCGAAAAAAATGTGCGCCTGAGCCGCGCAATATTGGTCCAACTACAACAGATATAGAATATGATAAAACAAAATATAGTGCAGTGAAGATTGTTGCAAATGCTATAAGTTGGCTTCGAGAAATATTGGAAAAAGTTCTCTCATTAGAACTAGTCATATTGAAGCCATAATGAAACTATTTATATAAAGCTAATTATGATTAGGTTTTTTGAAAAAATCACTTTTTTCGCCAAATAACAACAGCAGAAATTATGGACAGGGTAATTACTACAAGAAATAAGGGATCATAAATACTGTCAATGACATTAATTTCAACGAAAGTGCCACTATAATAGGCCAAATCCATGGTGGAGGCTCCAATAGTCAAATAATATATGCCATTCTCCAATTTACGATCACTATTCAGATTGACTTGTATATCACTGAAAGAATCAGTTTTTTCTATTCTTGACGGTGAAAATGTGACATCAAAAGCATCTAAAATGCCGGTTACACGCATATTCCCCCGTGCAATGAAAAAGGCCTGCTGATCTGACTTTACTTTCATTATAGTAATGGATTCACGGTGTTTGGTAATTTGAAAATTTTTTATATCAAAGACAATTTGTATGGGTTCTGGCTTTGAGGAATTGAAAAATCCGAGTGTGTTTGTATCTCTTTCAATAAACCAAATGTTTCCATATTTATCCGACGCAAGAGTTTCGACAAATGAGTTAGGTGATGGTATTTTATACTCTGAAATCATTTTGTCGGATGGTGAAATCTTGATTAATCGGTCAGCCCTAAATTGAGTTGTCCAGATATTTCCATCACTGTCGGCAATTATTTGGTATGTGCCTGCTGTAAGCGTTCCTGTTGAATATTCTTTTATTTGTCCACTATCTGGATTAAGCTGTCCAATCCTACTGGTTCGAAATTGACTAAACCAGACATCACCATTTTTATCTATAGCCAAGCCAATTGGGTTGATAGCACCACCACCAACGTCGTCGTGGGGAAGAATATATTCTGTGAAAATAGTTGTATCAGGATTGAACTTTGTCAGTTTTCCTGGACCTGATTCCACTATCCAGATATTACCTTGTGCATCGAATTCAAAATAGCTTGGACTAGAAAAATTTGATGGAATTTTATATTCAATTAATGAGGTTGGATCCAGAATTTCAACACGTGCTAATTTTCCAGTTCCAAATTCAGTAAACCAAAGATTATTATCGGCATCAAATTTCAAATCCCAAGGAAGAGAATCATTATTTAATATAAGAAAGTCAAAAAATTTTCCTGTCTCAGGGTCCAAATGACGAATTTTATTTTCCGTTGCATCACTAAACCAAATAAATCCTCTAGGTCCTATTGTGATTCCCCAAATTTCCAAACTTTCTTGTTTAGTAGAAACAGGATAAGACTTGAAAGTTAAGGATTCTGGATTAAAGCTCGTAATAGAAGGGATATTTCGTTGTGAAAACCATACATTTCCATTATCGTCAGTAGTTATTGCAAAGGAGTTTGAGCGATTTTGAGGAATAGGATATTCATTAAACGGGTTATCATTGACAGCCTCGACTGGCTGAACTAGAAGTGTTATAGCAAAGATTGTAAATATTAAGATAGAAAGTTTTAGCAACTGTACTGATTAATGCCGCCTAGAGATATAAACTGAATATCCAATTGCAATTACAGCAATTCCTAGAGAGATTATTGTCAATAAATCAGGAGAAAATTGAGAATCGGTGCTAGAATTAACTTCTTCAGAAAAGCTATACGCAGATAAAATTCCTGTTGTGTGTTGGCCGAATTCGCCAGCTCCACCACTAGTAATGAACAACATCATTTCGCCATAAGCGTTTGAACCGACAGAAACGCCAGCTCCGCCCAATCCGCCAGTGCTAAAAATTCTTAACAATTGGCCGGTCTCTTCGTCAACCACATGAATGCCACCCGATCGATCAGGAACTAAAACCATTCCGCCAGTTGTTGTCACTGCACCATATTGATTTCTGTTTTGCATTTCATAAACCCATTTCACTCTGCCATTTGATGCATCTATAGCATACAATGATGAATTCCCTGTATGGAACGAGTCAAAGAATGCAGGTCCAGCAATATGATGAAGTATATCCACCTTGCCATCTTTGTAAGGCACATCAGATTCCTCAACATATGACGTGCAGAAAGTTTGTGTGGCTACATATATTGTGTTATGTGCAAATGCAGGAGCTGCGTCTATACCACCCTGAAATCCTGGACAAATTTGTTGACGAATTAAATCTCGTTGTGACAGTTCCATATCCGCATTGTTGCCCATGTCTGCTTGTCGTGTATTGACAGAAGGAGGTCCCACTCGAATTGATTGATAGATGGGCTCGCCTGTTTTTGCATCAAGCACATGAACAAGATTTGCCTTTGATCCAACTATAACAGCTTTTTGTGTTGATCCTCCACTTTCAATTTCGGCAAGAATTGTAGACCATCTGGATTCATGATAATATATATCGTGAGTAACAATCTGATAATACCAATTCATCTCCCCTGTACTGGCCTTTAGCGATACTACAGATGAAGTAAATAGATTTGGTCCGGGTCTTAGAGAGCCATCAATATCAGGTGTTGGAGCGTTTGTTGTAAAGAAAATATCGCCGGTTTCTTCGTCCAAGGCAATAAGAGTCCAGATACTTCCACCACCAATCCAATTACAGTCATGAAGTCCTTCTACATGTTCACGTTCTTCTTCATGTTTCTCACATTTACCCCAATCATTCGGATATGCGTCTATATTTCCTTTAGTAATTAGTTCAGCACCCCAATTCTCCTCATTGCCAGTTGGAGGAATTGTTTCCCATCTCCAGACTAGTTCTCCAGTATTTTTATCGTAAGCTGCAATAAATCCACGTTCGCCAGTTAACCCTCCACCACCTGTAGGTCTTGTGATAAGAAGGTTGTTGTATTCAATTGGTGCAAAACTTGCAAAATATATCCCAGTGTTTCCAGGTATATCCTTGCATGTGTCTGGTATTGTAACTAAAACTTCACCTGTTAATGGTTCAAGTCCATATATCGTACAGTCACTGGATTGCATCCAAACTTTGTCGTCAAAGTAATCTATACCATGTTGTGCAAAGACTTTTGACCACCAATTCTTTTCATCAAATGAACCAATTGGGGCAGCAAAGCGCCACAGTAACTGACTATCTGCAGCCTTTAATGCATAGAGAACGTTGAATTCACTAGCAATGTAAACGATGCCATTTACAACAAGCGGTACAGTTTGCACTCCTGTTGGTACGTGTGGTATTTCAAAATTAAATTCGTCATCTCCTTGCTCATGGCCACCACCTTCAATAACTTCGTCTGGGACACCACCAGCATCCCCCCAATAACCAGGGACCTGAAAAATCCATTTCAGTTCCAAATCTTGAATGTTGTCTTTGTTGATTTGGGTTTGTGGACTAAATCCAGTATTTGTTCGATCAAACGCAGGATGTTGCCAATTGTTTTCATTTACTTGCGCAGTAATTTGAATAATTGCTGTTGGAATAAGCAATAATAATAGCAATATTGTAATAATTTTTTGATACATACCTTAATCACACATCTATGTTCATCATTAAATTATTTTTCTATTTAATGGATGGTAGAAGGTCGTTCCATGGGGGAATGAACGACCTTCAGCGGCAACTTGCACTCAGAGCAAGTCCTTTTGATGAGGGCAAACGGCTAATTTGCTTACATCCATCACTCATTTTGATGAATCTTGACATAGTGTTTTGAACCATAATCAGAAAGTCCAAGGAATTCTAAAGAAACTCCCCGTTCTATTGCAATTTCTCTAACTTTTTCGCGTAGTCTTTGCTTGAATTTGTCATCATTTCTAAGATGGGCAGGATTTGTTGTTCTTCGAAAACAGTCTATACATCTTGCTGCATATGGAGACATAAGACCTTCACAATCAGGACATTCTTTACTGTATTTACCATAATCTTTCATAGTAACTCATTCCAATGCCTTCCATCATGCTCAAAATCCTAGTGTTTTTTTTCTCCATGCTAAAGTAAGAAAATTTTCGCTTGTTACAATAATTTCGTTTGTTGGTTTTGGTTTTAGATCATTACAAGAATTATTGCAAGGTTTAGCATTATTATTTCTGTGAATGGATTTTGTTTGTAGGGTTGTTTTCATATTCATATTATAATACAAAGCGGTTAATAAATATTTCTAAATAATTATTAATTATTCTTATATTTTAAGGTTAAATTATTAATTATTCTTATATTTTAAGGTTAAATTATTAATTATTCTTATATTTTAAGGTTAAATTATTAATTTCGATAATATTTGACAAACAACAAGTATAGAATGCCGACTATTGAAGTCAAGACTACAGAGCCTATTATTCCACGTCTAGAAAGGCCTTCATCTTCGGGTAAATCCGCTTCAGGTAAGCCTAAAGCAACTATAATTCCAGATTTACTTCCGCCAGTGGCAACAAAGATTCTCATATCTCCATTGGCATCAGAGGCAATCGTAACTGCAGTATTTCCTGCGCCGTTCATAGGGATTTTCTTTAGCATTTCGCCAGTTTCTGAATCCAATGCATAGAAGTTGCCAGATATATCTAACAAATAAACAACTCCTGAACTAACGGTAATGCCACCCTGATATCTTGATTCAATTGGAAATGTCCATTTTATCTGACCGGTTGAAACATCAATAGCATGAACTGACGAGCTCTGTGCTGCCTGTGTGGTTTCAATTTGGTAACCATCAATTAGCTGATCTTTGTAAATAACCTGACCTTTTGTAAATTTTGTACAATAATTCTGGCTTGCTACAAACAATATGTTATCCGCAAATGCAGATGTTGTCGAGCTACCACCAAAAGCACCTGGACAATAAGTTTGGTCGACTATAACCTCTTGAGATAAAAGGAAATCTGCATCATTCCCTTTATTCGAATTATAAACATTGATTTTTTGTGCACCAAAGCTAATTGGTTCGTGGAGTAATTCACCGTTTGTTGCATCTAAAATATATGCGTAATCTCCTTTAGTTGTAGCCATTATAACTTTTCTTTCTTCACCGTCGATTGTTGCATTAGCTAATATTATGGATCTGGCAGGTTCATGTCCATTGATATCATGAGGAGTAGTCTGATAATACCAGATCATTTTGCCTGTTGATGCATCTAGAGCCACTATCGAGTTAGCATAAAGATTTGGACCTGGTCTCAATGAAGCATCATAAGATAGAGCGGGCGCACTTGTTGGGAAATATACTATTCCGGTTGATTCGTCTACCGTCATTAGTGAAAATATAGAACCGCCACCAATCAGATCATTTTTCCCCCAGTCACCGGGATAGGGTTTGATGTTACCTTTTGCTGCATTTTCGTTATCCCAATTATCATCGCCACCACTTGGAGGTATAGAAAACCATCTCCACAAAAGTCGACCGTTGTATTCATCATAGCCTGCAACAAAACTTCTTCCTCCTCCACCTCCAGCAGAAACTCGAGTGATGAGAATTGTTTCAAAAAATGTAGGAGAATAGTGACCTACATATTTACCTGTATTGCCAGGTATATCAGAACAAGTATTCAAAATTTCCTTTTTAATTTCACCATTAAAAGGATCAAACGCATAGATATTGCAATCGTTGGTTTGCATCCATATATAATCATGGAAGAAACTAATAGAATGCTGAGCTTCTAACATAGACCAATCTTTCGACAAAGCTAACTTAACAGGATCGTATTGAAACGACCAAAGTTCTTCGCCATTCAAAGTATTCAGTGCAATTAACCGGTTTGATTCAGTAACAAAGTACAACAGACCATAAACAGTAATTGGAGGTGCTTGCGTTCCAAATGCCATTCTTGCACCAGGTATAGGAGCTGGCCTTTCTGGGGCTTGGTATATCCATTTCAATTCAAGATTTTTTACATTTTCATTAGTAATGATTTGTTGAGGATTAGAACCGGTGTTAAAAAGATCAAAAGCTGGTTGTGTCCAATTAAGGCCTTCAGGTGATTGAGAAATAGATTGTGGACTAAATGAAGCTAGTAGAAGTGCAACAATTGACAAAATCACGATTTGTTGAAATTTCAACTATTCCAATAAGTCGGTAATAGTTTGTAAATTTAATGTTTTTCTAGTGATAATAATTTCAATATTAGGCGAAAAATTAAATAATCTAAACAGAAATACACTTTGTTTTCATGAAAACCAATTATCTCATTATTGGATTGGTATCAGTACTAATTGTGGTCATTGGAATTTATTTTTTGATTGGGGAAAATCAAGATAGATCAAACAATGTTCAAACAACCGTTGAACAAGGAACCTTTGATGTAAAGTTAAAAGAAAATGAGATTAAGGTTTTTCTGAATGAAAAGAATCAAGCTAATTTTATTCTTACGTCAAAAGCTGGATTTGATTCCAATGTCAGATTTATAACGAAAACACCTCTTATTGGTATAAAAGTTTCTTTTGATAATCCTGAATACCATGTTTCAGCTGGTGCAGAGACAAAAGCAACTATTTTCTTTGAGCCAATTAATGAAATTGCAGTAGGTCAACATAATGTTACTTTAACAATAAAGAGTCAAAAAACTACTAAAGATGTAAACTTAATTCTTGATGTTATTGGTGAAGGTGAAGTGCAGATTACAATTGAAAACTACAATTTCGATCCACAGATAATTACAGTTGTGAAAGGAACAAAAATTGTCTGGTATAATAAAGATGACGTAATTCATACAGTAACGGCAAATAACGGTATTTTTGATTTGGATTTAGAGAGGCAAGAATTTGAAAACATAATATTCAATGATATAGGGACCTTTACTTATTTGTGTAAACCGCATCCATATATGACTGGAATAATTAATGTCATTCCAAGCAGGTAATTTATTAACTTTATAGAAAATAATATTATTAATTTTATAGATAAATTTATTAACATGGCAGAGGAATAATATAAATTACATGTCATCTCAATATGAGAAATTAATACCGATACCTCTTCTTATTGCAACTGCTATTGTTGCGTATATGGCATTTTCTGGAGGCATTCCCATGTTGGGAATAGGCAATGAAGTCCAAAACGAAGTTCTTACAATCAATGCAGTTGGTGATCTTGCGCCTTTACTTCCAAATGCGCCAATGTTCAAATGTCCAGCATGGATGGATGCAGGTACATGTGTATCTCTATCTAACTCATGTGGCAATGGTGTTTGTGATACACATGAGCTTTGCAATACCTGCCAATTTGATTGTGGCTGTGGAGGAGCGCAAGTTTGTAATGCACAAACCGGACGTTGTCATTCTCCTGCAGGAGTTTGCCAAGCACCTCGTGGAGCAGGTTAGTTTATCTTTTTTATCTTTGGAAATTAACGATAAATTAATAAATTAATTAAAAAAAATACGGACATGCAAAATAATAAACTCATAGCTGTTGGATTAGCATTAATATTAAGTTCTATACTAGCTTATTCATTATTTGGTTCAGACCAAGAACAACAAGCAGAAATCGCTGAAATCGGAGCAGAAGAAACCGTAAAGGAATTTGATCTTAGTATTTTAGATAGAAAGCTAACATTGGATCCTCCAATAATTTCTGTGGATGTGAGCGATACAATTTTACTGCGAATACAATCAGATGAAGAGTTGATGTTTCACATTCATGAATATGATCATGAAGTCATGGTAATGCCTGGTAAAATTGAGGAGTTAAGTTTTCCAGTAATTATCCCTGAAGATTTGAAATGGTAATACATGGAGATGGTGATGATGGAGATGCCATCCTTGTTGGAATTCTAGAAGTCATGCCAAAGGCATAATTAAGTAAATAGTTCTAAAATAGTCAGGATTTTTTAACTAAAAATCTATTAATCGACTTATACAAATTGGTTAGCATATTTCTTTCTAAATGGTCAGCTAATAATCAAGTTAATTTCTGATCCATTCGGTTTTGGTTGGGATCTATTTGGAACAAAATCCTATGAAATAGTAAGAATAATAGATTTCCTATTTTTATGGAATTACCAGGTTCTTGTAATTATAATTGGTCACGTACTGTCAGTGTTTATTGCACATAAATTAGCACTTCGAATTTATAACGATAATAAAAAAGCAATGTGGAATCAGATTCCAATGCTAATATTAATGGTCATGTATACCATGTTTGGGCTATGGTTATTGCCTACACCAAGCATACTTTGATATCAATATTAAATTTTGACTAAATCATTAAAAGTAGAAAAATTCATTTGTAATTTTATAATTGAGCAGTGATGAAATTCAAGAATGGCCTGAAGTAGGGGAACTAGTACTAGCATTTACAAGAAAAGTTACCAAGCACGGAGTAAACGTAATTTTAGAAGAATATGAAGACATGCCTGGTTTTTTGCATATATCTGAAGTTGCTACAGGTTGGGTTAAAAATATTGGGAGATTTATAACCGTAAATCAAAAAATTGTGCTAAAGGTAACAAGAGTTAATGAGGGACGGGGAGAAATTGATTTATCATTAAGGCAAGTTGGAACGGAAGAAAGAAAAAAGAAGCTAATTTCAATAAAAAGATATGACAAATCTAGCGCAATTTTCGATTCAATGCAAATGAAATTGAAAATTACAGATGATGATAAAGAAAATTATTTTCAAATGGTTGAAGATGAATTTGAATTTGCCTATAATGGTCTTGAAAGTTTGGTGAAAAATGGAGAGTCTGCATTTAAAAATTTAGATATGCCCGACAAGATTGTTGACATGTTAAAAACAATTTCGAAAGATAAGATAATTATTCCTTTG
>ENA-ORDI01002131-ORDI01002131.1-marine-metagenome-genome-assembly--contig:-NODE-2131-length-9979-cov-3.221672_pt1 | contig 9979 bp, 7 predicted proteins | sample MGYA00248628_ERZ508525 | MGnify/ENA primary metagenome ERZ508525 (study PRJEB26195, sample SAMN05422138) | marine metagenome | isolation source: East of Porto Seguro, South Atlantic Ocean | place: Atlantic...
ACTCTGGCCCTGACGGAAATGCTCGTTCGCCTGAGAGTGCTCGGGGCCCAGCTCTACTTCGTCCAGCAGATCCTGCGGGCCCATCGTGATATAGCTGATGGTCTTGCTGGCGGGCAGAATGAACTGGTCGGCGTTCTCGTCGTAATAGGCCTGCAGCTGCGCATCGGTGGCGTCGGGCAGGGGCGCATCCAGATCATCTTGCGTCAGTTTGGCCCAGGTAAAGCTGCGCTGCTCGCCCACATAGGAGACAAGCGTGTCGGCATAGGCGTCGGGCATCGCAACCCCGCCGGTGATCGCTTCCTGCAACAGGGTGCGGCCCGCTTCCTCGCGCAGCGATTGTTCGAATTCATTCTCGTTCAGACCGGCCTGCTGTAGGGCAAAGCGATAGCCCTCGCGGTCAAAATTCCCGTCAACGCCTTGAAACGACGGGATTTCCACAACGCGTTCGCGCAGGTTCGCGTCGCCGATGGACAGGCCCATCTCGTCGGCCTCATTGTCGAGCGCGCGCAAACGGACCAGACGTTGCAGCACGGCACGGTCCAGCCCGATGGCTTGGGCTTCTTGAAAGCTAAGCTGTTCGCCGGACTGGCTTTCGATGGCGCGGATCTGCTGCTGCAGCTCGCGGGCGTAATCGTCAACCGAGATAGACTTGTCGCCCACTTCGCCGACGGTGCGTGCGCTGCCGTTCAGATTGACCGCGCCAAAACCGCCCAGACCCAGGATCAAAAGACCCATCAGCCCCCATACTGCGGTTTTCGTAAAGCTGTTGCCTTTGGCTTTCATGGTGTCATCCCTTAAACGCACGTTTTGCCCTGTCTATGCGGTGCGCGGCAGGGGGGCAAGAGCCGCGTTAGACCTGTGTCAGACGGTCAAACAGCACCTCGATGCCTGCGACATCCAGATTGGCAAAAGCGAGGCGCAGATGCCGCCCGCCGGTGATATCCTCTGCCGGATGGAACATGGTGCCGGGCAGGGTCAGCACGGCCGCCTCGCGCACCAGCCGCGGGGCCAATGTGGCAGAGCTTTCGTCAAAGGGATGCGAGAGATAGGCGAAATAGCCGCCAAGCCCCAAAAGCTTCCAGCCTTTCGCGTCCAAACGGTGCATACTGTCGGCAATCGCCTGTCGCCGCGCCAGGATCTCGCGCCGCTCGCCGGCCAGCCATGTGTCAAGGTTCTGCATCCCCCAAAGGGCGGCATGCTGACCGATCTGGCCGGGACAAATGGCAACGGTATCCAGGAACTTCTCAACCTCGGCGAGACGTGCCTGAGAGGCGACAATCGCGCCCACTCGGTGACCTGTCAGACGGTAGGCCTTTGAAAAAGAATACAAATGGATCAACGTATCGTGCCAGTCGGGGTTCTGAAACAGACGGTGCGGCGGGCCGGAACGACTGTCAAAGTCGCGATAGGTCTCGTCCAGGATCAGGGCGATACCGCGCGCACGGGCCAGATCGAAAAACGCCTGCACCAGCTCTTCGGGGTATTCAACGCCGCCGGGGTTGTTGGGCGTGACCAAAGCGATGGCACGGGTGCGGTCGGTGATCAGGGCGGCAGCCTGTTCCGGGTCGGGCAAGAGCGTATCGCCCACCGGCAGCGGCACGGCGGCGACACCCGACATATCCAGCCACATCTTGTGGTTAAAGTACCACGGCACCGGCAGGATCACCTCGTCCCCCTCGGCACAGAGCGTGGCAATCGCAGCGGCAAAGGCCTGATTGCAGCCCGATGTAATCGCCGCTTGCGCGGGCTCTACCGCGCCGGCGTAATGAGCGCTGACCTGCGCGGCCAGTTCGTCGCGCAATTCGGGCAGACCCAGCACCGGACCATAAAGATGCGCATCATCGTTGTTCAGCGCGACATCGGCCATGGCCTGCCGCATGGCCTGCGGTGGTGGATCGACAGGGGCGGCTTGGCTCACGTTGATCAGGGGGCGGTCGGCGTCAAAATGGACGCCCGTCAACCAGCGGCGCGCCTCCATCACCGGAGGAGAGAAAGTCGCGGCGGTACGCGGGGTCATGGTCAATGCTCCTGACTGGGCGAGGGAGGGGGCGCTTCGGCAAGCGGACCAGCGCAAAGTCTGACACGGCGCGGGGCCGCTGCTTCCAAATGGTCCTAAATCCTCGCCGAAGGCAGGTATCTGCGGGGGTGCCGTTTAGTCTTTGCCGCGGTAGGGCTCTACATATTGCAGCGCCATATCCCAGGGGAAGAAAATCCACGTATCCTGGCTGACTTCGGTAATGAAGGTATCCACCTGCGGGCGGCCCTTGGGCTTGGCATAGACGGTGGCCAGATGCGCATTGGGGTAAAGCTGGCGCACGACTTCAAGGGTTTTACCGGAATCTACCAGATCGTCGATGATCAGGATACCGGTGCCGTCGCCCATCAGCTCTGCATCGGGGGCCTTGAGCACGACCGCGTCCGATTGATCCTGATGGTCATAGGACTTGATCGAAATCGTGTCGACGGTGCGGATATCCAGCTCGCGGGCGGCGATCATCGCGGGGGCCATCCCGCCACGGGTGATCGCAACCACAGCGCGCCAGCCGCCGTCATCGGGGCCCATGCCGTCCAGACGCCACGCCAGCGCACGGCTGTCACGGTGGATCTGGTCCCAGCTGATGTGAAACCCTTTTTCATGGGGCAGGCGCGAGGCATCCTTGCTCATGTCGTTATTCCTTTGCCATGTCTGGGGCGTCGACGGCTTTCATGCCCACCACGTGATAGCCCGCGTCCACATGCAGGTTCTCGCCCGTCGTGCCCGAGCCAAGATCGCTCAGCAGGAACAGCGCGGATTTACCCACATCGTCGATGGTCACGTTGCGACGCAGGGGGGAGTTATACTCGTTCCATTTCATGATATAGCGGAAGTCGCCGATGCCGGATGCGGCCAATGTCTTGATCGGGCCGGCGCTGATGGCGTTAACGCGGATGCCGTCCTTGCCCAGATCCTCGGCCAGATATTTGACCGATGCTTCCAGAGCGGCCTTGGCGACACCCATCACATTATAATGCGGCATCACTTTTTCGGCGCCGTAATAGGTGAGCGTGACCGCGCTGCCGCCGGACTTCATCATCTTTTCCGCGCGCTGCATCACAGCGGTGAAGGAGTAGACAGAGATATCCATCGACATCGCGAAATTGGCGCGGCTGGTGTCGACATAGCGCCCGCGCAATTCGTTCTTGTCAGAGAACCCGATCGCGTGGACGATAAAGTCGATCCCGTCCCAACGTTCGCCCAAAGCGGTAAACAGCGCGTCAATCGACTCTTCCGACCCGACATCGCAGGGCAGGACCAGATCGCTGCCCAGTTGCGCCGCCAGCGGATCGACCCGCTTTTTCAGCGCGTCGCCTTGATACGAGAATGCCAGCTCTGCACCGGCATCCGCGAGGGTGCGTGCGATGCCCCAGGCAATCGACTTGTCATTGGCGAGGCCCATGATAAGCCCACGTTTGCCTGCCATCAGGTCATTTGCCATTGTACTTCCTTCGACTATGTCACTGAACTTTTATCCGGTTTATGCTATTGATAGTTTGGCATCAAGGCTGCACGGTGATCGCGGCACTTGAGAGGACGCCGTGATAGACCGCCCTGGCGGTTTTTAGGCGCGACAGTGTGTTTAGTTGTTCTAGTATGTCATTTGATGTAAGGCATTGTCGCAAGTTTGCGTCGATGCGCAAGGAAGGGGATCATGATCATGGAAGTGCGCAAAGGCATTTTTGCCGGTGACGATCCCTTTGTGATTGCGCGCCGCTGGCTGGATGAGGCAACGCAGACAGAGGTTAACGACCCAAATGCTATCGCGCTATCGACCGTGGATGCCGACGGTTTGCCCAATGCGCGCATGGTGTTGCTAAAAGAAATCGAAGACGCGGCATTCGTCTTTTACACAAACTACACCAGCGCGAAGGCGCAAGAACTGGATCACGCGGGCAAGGCTGCTTTCGTGATGCATTGGAAATCCCTGCGCCGCCAGATACGGGTGCGCGGCGTGGTTTCCAAAGAAGAAGGCCCGCAGGCGGACGCATATTACAAGTCGCGTTCGCTCAAAAGCCGGTTGGGGGCCTGGGCCTCTGACCAATCGTCCCCTTTAGCCAGCCGTGCGTCATTGGTCGCCGAAGTGGCAAAAGTCACCGCCAAAAAGGGGCCAAACCCAGACCGTCCACCTTTTTGGGGGGGCTACCGGATCACCCCGGTCGAAATCGAGTTCTGGGCCGACGGAGAGTATAGATTGCATGACCGTTTTGTCTGGCGACGTGCCGAACAAAACGGTGATTGGAGCGTAACGAGATTGAACCCATAAGGCGGCTTTTGCCGCTGATATTTTGTACGCGGGCACGCTGTTGCCTGACCTAGAGAAGACCAAAGGACATTTGTGTCAGAAGTATCCAGCAATAGCTCTGCCATTTCCGGCGTGGTGAAATGGTTTGACCCCGCAAAGGGGTTCGGTTTCGTTGTCTCAGACGCTGGCGGGCCTGATATCCTGTTGCACGTCAATGTGTTACGTAATTACGGACAAAGCTCTGTCGCGGACGGTGCGCGCATTGATCTGACGGTGCAAAAGACCGAACGCGGGGTGCAGGCGACCCAGGTCCATGCGGTACACCCGCCCGCTGCGGCTCAGGCGATGGCGTTGTCGGATATTGTGGGCATTGATCCCGCGCTGGTGGCCGCCGCACCGCTGGAACCCGCGCGGGTCAAATGGTTCGATAAATCCAAAGGCTTTGGTTTCGCGAATGTGTTTGGCAAAAGCGATGACATCTTTCTACATATAGAAGTGTTGCGCCAGTCGGGCCTGTCGGATTTGCAACCGGGCGAGGCATTGGCGCTGCGGGTCATTAACGGGGAACGCGGCCAGATGGCGGCAGAGGTACATGCATGGGAAACGGTACGACTCGATTCATCTGGCACCGCGCAAAGCTGATCCGCGCGGGTCTTTTGGCCTTTGCCACTCTGGCGATGGCGGGGGCGGCCGCTGCCAAATGCAGCGACACCAGCGTGACGTTGCGCGGCGACTGGGGGCAGGCGCGCTTTAGCGTCGAGATTGCCGATGATGCCGGTGAACGTGCCCAAGGATTGATGCATCGCACCTCACTGGCAGGCAGCGCGGGGATGCTCTTTATCTATGAAGAACCGCAGCCTCTCAGCTTTTGGATGCGCAACACTTTGATTCCCCTCGACCTATTGTTCATCGATTCCCGTGGTGTGGTGCAGCACATCCACCATAATGCGATTCCGCTCGACGAATCTCCGCTTGAGGGGGGCAGTGATGCGCTGCTGGCGGTGTTGGAAATCAACGGCGGGTTAAGCGCGCGGATGGGCATCACACCGGGGACAGAGCTGCGCCATCCCGCGTTTGCAGGGCGCAATCCGGCATGGCCCTGTTAGTTCGTCAGAAACTATCATTTTCTGTGAACTTAGGGCTTTTCAATCCGATTGCTTGGGGCTAAGTAGACCGCAGTCGGGGCGTGGCGCAGCCTGGTAGCGCACCTGTTTTGGGTACAGGGGGTCGGAAGTTCGAATCTTCTCGCCCCGACCACTTTAAGAACCACCACATATAGTGTTCCTGATCTGCTTTATGCAGATCAGAACGCTGTATTTGTGTGCAGTCGTTCTTTTTTGTCACAGAAGCACGCTCTAAATCTGGTGAGATAGCCGGGATTGCGAACCTATATCTGGTGGCTGCATAAATTTTTATCATCCACAGTTCCGCCATGTTTATCCCCAGCCCGCTGTTTGGGATTTTGTGGATAACTCAAGCGATACATGAGCCAGCCGCGCTAAACCTTAGCGTTTATTAACTTTATCCGCGGTGTGGAAAACCACCCTCGAGATCCGCTGTCTGTGCATATCATTTCGCTGAATCACCGCGCCGACCGAAGCTTCAAAAAATGCCGATCCGGTCAAGATGCAACTTCCCTTATTTCGATAATAAAGCCGTTGACCCAATAGGGCTGCATACGCCAGTTTGTGTAAATCGACGGGCGGGCCACTACATCTGGTGATTGATCGGGGTGGCGTGCTGATCGGGTGAAATTGGGTTTCGCACATTTGCGCCGGTTAAACGGCTTGATCCAAGACCAACCTGATGCGGGTGCGGGGGACGATGCACACCGGCGATAGGTTTGGCGGCCCGATCATGCCGCTGGTTGAGAGTTTGAAAATTTGGGGCAGCACTTATGAAAATCGAGAGAAAATTCACGCGATCCGGTCAGGATGCCTACGCAGAACTGGACTTTGTGAGCACAGCCTCCGAAATCCGCAATCCTGACGGGTCGGTGGTCTTTCGCCTCGATAACGTCGAAGTGCCCTCCAGCTGGAGCCAGGTCGCCTCTGATGTGATCGCCCAGAAATATTTCCGCAAGGCAGGCGTCCCGTCCGAGACCAAGAAGGTCAAGGAAAAGGGCGTGCCAGAATTCCTCTGGCGCTCGGTGCCGACCGATGACGCGACCATGGGCGGCGAGACGTCGTCGAAGCAAGTGTTCGACCGTTTGGCCGGCGCTTGGGCCTATTGGGGTTGGAAAGGTGGCTATTTCACCACCGAAGAAGACGCCCAAGCCTATTATGACGAGATGCGCCACATCCTAGCCAGCCAGCGCGGCGCACCCAACAGCCCGCAATGGTTCAACACTGGTCTGCATTGGGCTTACGGCATCGATGGTCCCGCGCAGGGGCATTACTATGTCGATTATAAATCCGGCAAGCTGACGCGGTCGACATCGTCTTACGAGCATCCTCAGCCCCACGCTTGTTTCATCCAGTCTGTCGCTGACGATCTGGTAGGGGACGGCGGCATTATGGACCTGTGGGTCCGCGAGGCGCGTCTGTTCAAATACGGTTCCGGCACCGGCACCAACTTCTCGAGCCTGCGGGCGGCGGGCGAGAAACTGTCGGGCGGGGGGAAATCCTCTGGCTTGATGGGTTTTCTGAAAATCGGTGACCGTGCGGCAGGCGCGATCAAATCGGGTGGCACCACACGGCGCGCGGCCAAGATGGTTATCGTTGATGCGGACCACCCCGATATCGAGGATTTCATCAACTGGAAGGTCATCGAAGAGCAAAAGGTGGCAAGCATCGTCGCTGGCTCGAAGATGCATGAACGCGAGCTGAACAAGCTGTTTGCCGCGATCAAAGCATGGGACGGCGCAGAGGCCGACGCCTATGACCCCGCCAAGAACGACCAGCTGAAGGCCGCGATCCGCAGCGCGAAAAAATGCGCGATCCCAGAGACATACGTCAAGCGCGTGCTGGATTATGCCAAGCAGGGTCATACCTCGATCGAATTCCCGACCTATGACACCGACTGGGATTCCGAAGCCTATTCCTCGGTCTCGGGCCAGAACTCCAACAACTCGATCCGGGTGACCAACGCTTTCCTGCACGCCGTCGAAAAAGACGCCGATTGGGAGCTGCTGGACCGCACCACCGGGCGCGTGTCGAAAACCATCCGCGCCCGTGACCTGTGGGAGCAAGTCGGCCACGCCGCATGGGCCTGCGCCGATCCCGGCATCCAGTATCACGATACGGTAAACGACTGGCACACATGCCCCGAAGACGGCGCGATCCGCGGGTCGAACCCGTGTTCCGAATACATGTTCCTCGACGACACGGCCTGTAACCTTGCGTCGATGAACCTGCTGACCTTCCTGCAAGACGGGGAGTTCATGGTCGAAGACTATATGCACGCCTCGCGTCTGTGGACCGTTACGCTCGAAATCTCGGTGATGATGGCGCAGTTCCCATCCAAGGAAATCGCGCAGCGGTCCTATGATTTCCGCACGCTGGGTCTGGGCTATGCCAACATCGGCGGTCTGCTGATGAACATGGGCTTTAGCTACGACAGTGACGAAGGCCGTGCGCTTTGCGGGGCGCTGACCGCGATCATGACAGGCGTTTCCTATGCCACCTCCGCCGAGATGGCGGGCGAGCTGGGGGCCTTCCCCGGCCACGCCAAGAACGCCGACCACATGCTGCGCGTCATCCGCAACCACCGTAATGCGGCCCACGGCAACACCGACGGCTACGAGGCGCTATCGGTCAAGCCCGTGCCACTGGATCACGCAAACTGCCCGCAAGCCAACCTGATCGACATCGCCACCGCGACCTGGGACGAAGCCCTGCGTCTTGGCGAAAAGCACGGGTACCGCAACGCGCAAACCTCTGTGATTGCGCCGACGGGCACCATCGGTCTGGTGATGGATTGCGACACCACGGGGATCGAGCCTGACTTTGCGCTGGTGAAATTCAAGAAGCTCGCGGGCGGTGGCTATTTCAAGATCATCAACCAGTCGGTGCCTGCAGCGCTTGAAAAGCTTGGCTACGGCTCCGCCCAGATCGAAGAAATCGTCGGCTATGCCGTCGGTCACGGCACCATCGGCAACGCGCCTGCGATCAACCACACCACGCTGGTCGGCCACGGTTTTGGCCCTAATGAGCTGGCCAAGATCGACGGGGCGCTGGCACAGGCCTTCGACATCCGCTTTGTCTTCAATCAATGGACATTGGGCGAGGAGTTCTGCACTCAAGTCCTTGGCATCCCTGCCGAAAAGCTGAACGACCCGACGTTTGACCTGCTGAAATCCCTGGGCTTTTCCAAGAAAGACATCGAAGCGGCCAACGACCATGTTTGCGGCACGATGACGCTGGAAGGCGCGCCGCACCTCAAGCCCGAACACTACGGCATCTTCGACTGCGCCAACCCCTGCGGCAAGAAGGGCAAACGTTACCTGTCCGTCAACAGCCACATCTACATGATGGCGGCGGCGCAAAGCTTCATCTCCGGCGCGATCTCGAAGACGATCAACATGCCGAATGACGCCACCATCGAGGATTGCCAGAACGCATACGAGCTGTCGTGGTCGCTTGGCGTCAAAGCCAACGCGCTGTACCGCGACGGGTCAAAACTGTCGCAGCCTCTGGCTTCTGCGCTGGTCGAGGATGATGACGAGGCCGCCGAAACGCTGGAAAGCGGCACCACCCACGAGAAAGCCACCGTGCTGGCCGAAAAGATCGTCGAGAAGGTCATCGTCAAAGAGATCATCAAATCGCACCGCGAAAAGATGCCTCAGCGCCGCAAGGGGTATACCCAAAAGGCAAATGTAGGCGGGCACAAGGTCTATTTGCGCACCGGTGAATACGAAGACGGCTCCTTGGGCGAGATCTTTATCGACATGCACAAGGAAGGCGCGGGCTTCCGTGCGATGATGAACAATTTTGCCATCGCCGTGTCCGTGGGGCTGCAATACGGCGTCCCGCTTGAGGAATTCGTCGACGCCTTCACCTTCACCAAGTTCGAACCCGCTGGCATGGTGCAGGGCAACGACAGCATCAAGAACGCGACCTCGATCCTTGACTATGTGTTCCGCGAGCTCGCCGTGTCCTATCTGGACCGTACCGATCTGGCGCATGTGCAACCCGAAGGGGCCAGCTTTGACAGCCTCGGCCGCGGCGATCAGGAAAGCGTTGCCAATGTGGCGGAGATCTCCGAAACCGCCGCCAACCGCTCGCTCGAGGTGCTCAAGCAGATCAGCTCGACCGGGTATCTGCGCAACCGTTTGCCGCAGGATCTGGTGCTGCTGCAAGGCGGGCAGGGGCAGGGCGACACGCAGACGCTTGACCGTGTGATGCCACAGGCAGGCCAAGCATCCGTCGCGGCAAGCATGGGGTCGACCACAGCGGTGTCCAGCGGCGCGGTCAGCATGGACGCCCGTACCAAAGCAAAGATGCAGGGCTACGAGGGCGAAGCCTGCGGGGAATGCGGCAACTACACGCTGGTCCGCAACGGCACCTGCATGAAGTGCAACACCTGCGGCGGAACGTCCGGCTGCAGCTAATACAAACGCCCCGGCCTTTGTGAAAAGCCAAGCATATGAAGCCCATTTCGAGTGTTTTGGCGGCCATTTACAGGGTGATTAACGCCCAGCTCGCGTAAGTTGTTGATTATATTGCCGCGGGCTGGGGCCAGATCCTTTATGAAGTTTG
>ENA-ORDI01002135-ORDI01002135.1-marine-metagenome-genome-assembly--contig:-NODE-2135-length-9972-cov-3.046993_pt1 | contig 9972 bp, 13 predicted proteins | sample MGYA00248628_ERZ508525 | MGnify/ENA primary metagenome ERZ508525 (study PRJEB26195, sample SAMN05422138) | marine metagenome | isolation source: East of Porto Seguro, South Atlantic Ocean | place: Atlantic...
AATTCGTTCGTTACAAAAAGCCTTAATGAAAGATGAAACAGCCCGAATCATTATGGAAATATCACAGGGGCCATTATTTACAAACACAGCTGACGAAGATGATTTGGCCAGTGGTACGATTTACGTTTTAAGAAGCCAGTCGCAGCACCCTTTTATTGCTGAACATCAAGCGCTGATACATAAAATTGGTGTAACAGGTGGAAAAGTAGAAACACGCATTGGCAATGCTGCTCAAGATGCTACTTACTTATTGGCTGAAGTTGATGTTGTAGCCACCTATAAGCTATCAGGCATCAATCGAACTAAACTTGAAAAATTACTTCATAAAGTTTTTTCTTCAGCACAGCTCGATCTAACTATAGAAGATCGTTTTGGTAAACCTGTTAAACCCAGAGAATGGTTCCTTGTCCCCATTTCCGTCATAGATCAAGCGGTTGAGGCCATCAAAGATGGTTCAATTACTCAATTAGTTTACGATCCTAGTCAGGGCAGACTCGTTAAGAACGTAAATTAATGCATATTATGTAGGTACAGTTACGGTACACACGTAAATTTTTACAATAAGCACTAAATTTCGTTAAATTACTGTTAATAGAATGTTTTTATATAACTTTCGTTACGCTTAGATAATATCGTTTTTTCTAGCCTTACAGTATCGCAGGCAAACTCATAATCCATTGGTCCTAGGTTCAAGTCCTAGTGGGCCCACCAATACAATCAAAGCCTTGGTATTAAGTTTTTCCAAGGCTTTTTTTATGCCAGACATTGATAAATAATTCACAAAAGATTGATTATAGTCATAGCATTAACATATCCATGTTGTGATAAAAAGATACGACAGGCATGGTGTTATTAATTGATTAATATGTGAGTAGTTATGAGTGATGATCTGGATTTGTCTGGTTTAAGAAGAAGCTACGAAAAAGACTCACTTGACGAGAGTATGAGTGCAGCATCACCACTTGAACAGTTTAAGGTGTGGTTATCAGACGCGCTGGAAAAAGGTGTGTGTGAAGCTAATGCAATGACCTTAGCCACAGCAGATGAACAGGGTAGACCATCAAGTAGACCTGTCTTGATAAAAGGGTTCGATGAAGATGGTATTGTCTGGTTTACTAATTACCAAAGTAGAAAAGGGCAAAATCTGGATGTTAATCCTTACGCCTCAGTACAATTCTTTTGGCCAGAGTTAGAGCGTGTTATCCGAATTGAAGGGAGAGTTGAGAAACTTGCTGCATCATTGTCAGATGAGTATTATGCTTCGAGGCCATTAACCCACCGTATCGGTGCTTGGGCATCACCACAAAGCCAAGTTATTAAAAGTCGGAAAGTGATCGTTGAAGACGCTGCGAAATACGCATTGAAGTTTGGACTAACACCACCAAGACCTGAGTCATGGGGAGGGTATAGACTCATGCCTCAGTATTGGGAGTTCTGGCAGGGACGTTCTAGTAGGCTACATGACCGCATTACTTATAACCTAAAAACAGATGGTCAATGGATAAAACAACGATTGGCGCCATAAAACTGATAGAAAATGTGATCTTGCTCATAATTTAGTGTCTTTATATTCAATTTTTTTATCTGTACGACGCTACACTTATTGTGAGGTGATTGGTTTCAGTTCTCACAATTATTGCTCCTTCTAATTGATTAAGCTAGGTATATACCTAGCTTTTTTTTGGGGTAAAAAAAAGCCCCAATTAAGGGGCTGAGAGTAAACCAGTAAGTTTTAATAGTTTTTATTTTCAGAGGCGGAATCTTCAATCGCATCGCCTGCTGATTCAACATCCTTGCCAACACCTTCCATCGTGTTACAAGCGGATAAGAAAAGTGCCAAAGATAATGGAATTAATAAGGTAGTAAGTTTCATAATTTGCTCCTCCAATTATTGTTGAGAGGGTTTATTAAGTCTGGTCCAGTCCGGATACGTATCAAGATAACTCCGATCAAAACCAGATAGATCAATTAATCCGTCTAAATCGTTTATTTCTATTTGACCATTTTTATTGTCAATTAGACCTAAATCACGTAAGTGTTTAAACGTACGACTTACATGAACTGAAGAAATACCAAGGGTATCACCGATAATCGCCTGATTCATAGGTAGGTGAAACTCACATGCCCGCTGATGTAATCTCACTTTCATTTCAACAATGAAATGTGCAAGACGTTCAGCAGCGTTTCGTCTGCCTATATTGACGATTCTCTCAATCAGCATGGCCTGTTCTCTGGCCATGATCAAAAAGAATAAATCGGTTAATCTTGGTGATTTTTCAAAAATCTCAGTCAATCTTTGTTTAGGGAATGGACAGGCTTCTATTGGTGTCAGCGCCCTAAACTCTGTGAGTGAATGACTCAGTCCAATTTCCCTTAATCCTATAATCTGACCTGGCAAAAAGATATCCAGAATTTGCCTTTGGCCATCTGCCATGGTCTTTATCGCACAGGCCCAGCCAGATTTTAGGGTGTAAAAACGATCACTGTATTCACCAACGAACGCTAGACGTTCACCAGAGCCAAACTTACGAGCATCTCTTTCTAGAGCGGCAAGAAGGTTTACTTCTGACTCTGACAACTCGACCATTTTTTCAAACTGACGAACAATACAACTTTCTGTATCGCTGATAACAGATTCCATGAAGACTCGCTCAAATAATGTAGTTCAAAAGAGACCTTCTTGAATACGCCATCATCGATTAAGAATGTCTATATTTTTCGTGAGAATATACGTCTACATAGGTGGACGTCTACCAGTAATGAAGAAAATGAGGGCGAGAACTAAACCAATAACAAATAAAATCCAAGCAATGTTGGTCGCTGTACCAGCAACACCACTTAAACCAAGCGCACCAGCAATGATACCGATGATTAAAAACGTCAATGCCCAACTTAACATATCTATCTTCCTTTATAGTGAATGGGAATGAATACGATATGTGTATTTGATTACCTCGTCTTTAACATAGGTTAAGGCAGTAGTCATTAATCAGCGATAGGTTAGATTAAGAAGAGCCGAACAATAAGTATTTCCGATAAATACTTTTTGCTATGAAAGCTCTTTTAATGTCAGTATTGATGAACAAACGCATTAATAAGTTTGTCAGTCTAGTTGAATAATGTTTTTATTCAGCCCAATTCTAAATGGAGATGTATGTATGAAATCAATGAGTGAATCAAAGTCTTTTTCAATGATCTGTAAAGCATTGCTAATTATGTTTGCTTTTGCAGGCGTTGGTATGCTTTCAGCTTGTGATAACGATGGTCCAGCAGAAGAAATGGGTGAAAAAATCGACAACACGGTTGAAGATGCTGGAGATGCAATTGACGATGCTGCAGATGACGCTGGTGATGCTATTGAAGATTCAGCAGATGAAGCTGAAGATGCAATGGATAAATAGTTGCCACGGATAATAGTCTCGAAGATACGTTTATAACAGATCAATAGGAGATAAGAATGGCTACACAAACGACAAATCAAGAATTACAAGAACAGTTAGATGCACTACGTAAAGATTTTGCCGAAGTTACCAGTACTTTAAAAAATCTAACTACAGAATATGCACAACAAGGGCAAGATAAAGTCAAAGCCACTGCACAGCAGGCACAGCAACAGGCAAAAGAGAGTATTGCTAGAGCACAAGGCGAAGTTGAAGCACACCCATACACAAGTATGGCCGTTGCTTTTGGTATTGGCTTGGTGATTGGTAAAGCGCTCGATAGAAAATAACTCTATTCACCCTAACTAAATAAGAAGGTTACGATGAGTTTGTTTTCAAGAATACAAGTAACAACCTTAGCGTTTGCACTGGCAATTATTCTCGGGTTATTTGCTATTGGTTTTGCCGGGATTGCTGGCTATATAGCTCTTCAGGCATCTTTTGATACGCCTCTAGCAGCTTTGTTAACAGCCATCGCGTACCTTCTGGTGGCGTTAATTATTTTAGCCGTTGTAAAAGTACTGAACCGTACTTCTGATAAAGCACCCTCTCGTAATAGAGAGGGGCGCGAGTACAATACTCAACAAGCTGAGGAGTTAACCGCACTTTTGGAAAAACTGTCTGACCCTGTGCTGGTTGATGTGATCAAAAAACACCCAGGCAAGTCTTTAGCAACTACTTTAGCTGCTGGTGTTTTATTTGGTTATAGTCAGGAAGCTAGGTCTGTTGTTAAGTCTGCATTTAAGCAATACTTCGACGAAAGTTAATGTCACTTAACATATATAAAAATAAAAAAGCCTCAATTCATTGAGGCTTTTTTATTAATAACCTTTATTCTCGCTGGCACTCTTTTCTAGAGCATCTCCTGCCGCACCCACATCTTTACCGATGCCCTCCATCGTATTACAGCCAGCTAGAAATAAGATGAAACAAACAGATAGTAATAAAGCCAATGGTTTCATAAACACTCCTATTATAAGACAGGCATAAAATTACCATAACTGATAAAAGATAGAGAAACCTTTATCTTTTTTACACCATGGCTTTTTGTCTAGGAACTAAATTTTTCAATAATGGTCATGTATAATTGAATAATAATTAGCTGGCTAACTAAGTGTGATTGTCAGGCGAAAAAAAAGATTACTCGAATCAGAATTAGGATGAATCAAATGAAGCTCATGATTAACGGTAAAAGCCGTCAGGTAGACGCACCTGAAGATACACCAATTCTATGGACACTGAGAGACATACTCGGTATGACAGGCACAAAGTTTGGATGCGGTAAAGCGCTTTGTGGTGCCTGTACAGTTATGCTTGATGGTAAACCAATCCGTTCATGTGTCACACCAATCAGTGCGGCAAAAGATAAAAAAATTACCACTATCGAAGCGGTATCAGAGGACAAAGTTGGGCAAGCAGTTCAGACGGCTTGGCAATCGATAAATGTGCCTCAGTGTGGTTATTGCCAATCAGGACAAATTGTTGCTGCAACGGCCTTGCTTCGTGACAACCCAAACCCGACAGATGAAGATATTGACACTGCCATGAGTGGCAATATTTGTCGTTGTGGTACCTATACGCGGATACGCGAAGCAATTAAGCAAGCAGCGCAACAGGGGGGTAAATAATGAATCATTCTGATCTTCCTGAAATAGCCAATGTGAGTCGGCGTAAACTTCTCAAGGGCTTCGCATTAAGCGGACTCGTACTAGCTGTTGGTATGCCGTCACAATTATTTGCTGCGGATGAAAGCCCAAAATATGGACGTGACGGGATGCCTAATGGCTGGGTTGATGATCCTCTCGTGTTTGTCTCAATTGCTGAAGATGGCACTGTCACGATTGTCGCTCATCGTTCTGAAATGGGCCAAGGCGTTAAAACAAGTTTACCTATGGTGGTTGCCGATGAAATGTCTGCTGACTGGGCAAAAGTAAAAGTTGTTCAGGCAGATGGTAATGAGAAGCGCTATGGCAACCAGAATACCGATGGCTCGAGAAGTATGCGCCATTTTTTCATGCCAATGCGTAACGTCGGGGCAGCAGCCAGGATGATGTTAGAAGCTGCCGCCGCGGCGATATGGTCGGTGCCTGTCAGTGAAGTAAAAGCAGCGAATCATCAGGTCGTTCATGCGGCTAGTGGACAATCACTAGGTTATGGTGAGCTTGCTCAGAAAGCGGCCGAAATGGATGTGCCCGAAAGCCAAAACCTGATTTATAAAACTGCAGATGAATTCAATTACATCGGCAAAAGTGACAATAGGCTCGTTGATGGGGCCGATATCGCTACTGGCCAAACAACGTATGGTATGGATGTACGCCTTGATGATATGGTCTATGCTGTTATCGCGCATCCTCCAGCTTATGGCGATACACTCAAATCCTACGATGATACGGAGACCTTAAAAGTACCTGGCGTACTCAAAGTTCTGACCTTGCCCAGTAGCCCGCCTCCAGCTGTATTTAATCCACTAGGTGGGGTAGTTGTTGTCGCGACCAACACTTGGGCGGCAATTCAAGGTAGAGAGAAATTATCTATCGAATGGAACGCGGGCCCTAACCGTCAGTATGATTCAGAAGCCTTTCGTAAGACTTTAGAGCGTTCCTCACAGCAAAAAGGGGGCAAGGTCATCAGAAGCAAAGGTCAAGCGTATGAAGCAATGGCCAATGCCAGCTCAACAATTTCTGCTGACTACTACATTCCTCACCTAGCACAAGCGCCAATGGAACCTCCTGCTGCGACGGCACGGTTTGTTGATGGTATATGTGAGATTTGGACTGCAACCCAGAACCCACAGGCTGGTGTTGATATCGTTGCGAAATGGCTGGAAGTAAAACCTGAGCAGGTTAAGGTCAACGTGACCCTATTGGGCGGCGGTTTTGGGCGGAAGTCGAAACCAGACTACCTGGTTGAAGCCGCGCTGATTTCCAAAGCATTGGATGGGCGCGCTGTGAAAACAGTATGGACACGTGAAGATGATATTCAGCATTCCTATTTTCATACTGTGTCTGCTGAACATATGGAAGCCGCGTTTGATGAGCAGGGCGATACCATCGCTTGGTTGCACCGTACAGTCGCTCCAACCATTGCTTCAACCTTTTCGGAAGGTGCCAAACATGAAATGCCGATGGAGTTGAGCATGGGGGTGGTGAATATTCCTTTTGATATAAAGAATATTCAAATCGAAAACCCAGAAGCACCAGCTCATACGCGTATTGGTTGGTATCGTTCGGTAGCGAATATTCCACATGCTTTTGCTATTCAATCATTTATTGCTGAGATGGCTCACCAACAGCAAAAAGACCATAAAGACTTCTTATTGTCTCTGATTGGGCCCGATCGAGAAATAGACCCGACCTCATTAAAAGATGAGTGGAACTATGGCGAGTCCCCCGAGCTTTACCCATTGAATACAAAACGTATAAAAGGCGTGATTAACATGGTGACGGACAAAGCTGAGTGGGGGAAATCACTACCGACACGTTCTGGTCAGGGAATGGCTGCTCATTATAGCTTCGTGACATACGTCGCGGTTGTCGTTGAAGTGACGGTGAATGACGATGGAGAAGTCAGCGTGCCCAGAGTGGATGTTGCTGTAGATTGCGGTCCTCAAGTGAATCCAGAACGCATTCGTTCACAGATTGAAGGGGCATGTATTATGGGCATGAGCCTTGCCCTGTCTAGCGAGATTACCTTTAAAGACGGCGTTACCGTTCAAGATAATTTTGATGGGTATCAGGTTGCTCGCATGGATGCTGCACCTAAGGAAATTAATGTGCACCTGATGCCGGCTAATGACTTTAGTGAACCGCTAGGTGGTGTTGGTGAGCCAGGTATGCCACCGATTGCACCCGCTCTGTGTAACGCCATTTTTAATGCAACAGGCAAACGTATCCGTGAACTGCCAATACGTTATCAACTAGAGTCGTAATGTTATGACGGGGCATGATACAAACGTGCTAAAACAGCTGCAAAGCTGGTATCAGCAAGGGCATAAGGTCTGGTTAGTGACGGTACTTAGCACTTACGGTTCCAGCCCTCGCCAGCCTGGCTCTATGTGTGTATTGCGTGATGACGGGCTGTTCACTGGCTCCGTTTCCGGCGGCTGTGTAGAAGATGATTTAGTGACACTTTTACATGATGGTGCACTTTCGTCAGCTTCAGCTCAAATAAAAACCTACGGCGCTAATCAGGAAGAGCAAGCACGTTTCAAGCTACCTTGTGGAGGGCAATTAAAATTACTGGTAGAGCCAGTCATTGATGACCAATGGCTTGATGATGTTATCACCGCCATTTCCTCCCAAAAGCTGATCAAAAGAGACGTTTCTCTGAGGTGTTTACAGGTAACCTGCTCCTTAGCACTAAGTCATGAGCCTCTGGTCTGCGAACGGCCAGAGTCCATCTCATTCGTCTACGGACCGCGTTTACGCTTACTCATTATTGGCGCTGTAGAAACGTCATATTATCTGGCCAATATAGCCACTGCGCTCGATTATCAAGTCTATGTTTGTGATCCAAGAGTTGAGATGCAGCAGACATGGACACATCAAGAAAGTACATTACTGACAATGATGCCCGATGATGCTGTGACCTCACTGCAGCCCGATCTAAATACGGCAGTGGTGGCTTTAACGCATGATCCGAAGTTAGACGATATGGCATTACTTGAGGCGCTCAAATCAGCGGCTTTTTATGTGGGGGCTTTGGGGGCCAAATCGAATAACAATAAGCGTCGGGAAAGACTCAAATTATTTGATCTGACTCAACAAGAGATTGATCGGCTGCATGGTCCGGTTGGTATGTCCATAGGTAGTAAAACGCCAGCAGAAATTGCGGTGGCGATAGCGGCCGAGTTAGTCGCTATTTATCGTCAACGTATTCGAGCACAACAGACTTCAGCTTCATTGGATAAGGTGCTCACCTAAACATGGCGCTTGAAAAGGTAGCGCCGATTATTCTCGCTGCTGGTAAGTCAACACGCTTTGGATCGAACAAGTTACTGGCAGAAGTCGAATTTAAAGGCATCAGACAAGCGTTGCTACTGCATACTTTATCACCCTGGTTGGATGTGTTTGAGCGCGTTTATCTGGTGACGCCCAAAGAGAATCAGCTTATTGAAGAAGCCTGTCATTCTATTGATCACAGCATTGAGTTTATCAAAGCAGAACAGAGTGAGTTGGGTATGGGGCATTCGCTTGCTGCCGGTGTGGAAGCTTGTCATTCATCACAAGGTTATTTGATAGGCTTGGCAGATATGCCAATGATTGAGCCAGAAATACTTGAAAATCTGGTCAATAAGCTTGAGCAAGGCTTTCCTATCGCTGCTCCCTATTTTGAGGGTAGACGTGGTCATCCAGTTGCTTTTTCTCAAATTTATCGTGATGCATTACTGGCATTATCAGGTGATGTAGGGGCTAAAAGTATTCTGCTCGAGAACGAGAAGCTGATTGAAAAAGTGAATGTGAAATCGTCTTCAGTTTTGACCGATATTGATCTAAAGTCGGACCTTTCAGTGCTGTCATGAATCCTGAACTAATACAGGCTTTATTACTTATTCAGGGATAAGTTTTTTCGCCAAAGCATTCAGGTGAAAAAAATGAAATCGACCGATCTTCACCGGCACAAGCACACAGTTGTTTTTTTCCATAAACTCACGCAGTTGTAACTGTTTGTTCGGCTTGTAGAGGACGGGCTTGCCCGTCAGCGAGTAGAGAATGCCAGAATCGGTAATGGCTGAGCCTTGCCGTGTTTTGAAATCATAGTGAAAGTCTGTCACTTTTTGCGTGATGATAAAAAAATCGTAATGGCTGGAGTGCCCAAAAATATGTCGTTCTTGGGTATCTTGGACTTCTACCAAGCCCCAACTTGATATGACGCCGCACTCTGATAACGATCTGGCTTCCAAAACACGATCCTTGTGTAAATTTGTGAAACAGTGCTCATTAATTTAGCAGTTTAATTCTCTTATAACAATGCTTTACGGATGCCAATTTTCGATAAGCAGTATAGATATGGTCATCACATTTTTTTCATCGATCTGTCGACAAAATCAGACAAACATACATGGAGAAAGAATATGAATAATTTGTTCAAAGCTGGCTTACTTATGATGGTAGCTTCTACTGTCCAAGCAAAAGATTGCCCACAATATATGGATTATGACTTGCCCAAACTTCACTCGAATGACACGGTGAATTTATGTGAAATAGCCAAAGATAAAACCTTATTAGTCGTTAATACCGCAAGTCACTGTGGCTATACGCGCCAATTTGGTGGTTTGGAGTCATTACATCAGCAATACCAAGATAAAGGTTTAGTGGTAATTGGTTTTGCGAGCAATGACTTTGATCAAGAAGCCAAAACAGAAGCGGAAGCAGCCAGAATTTGTAAAGAAAACTTTGGTGTGTCATTCACCATGGTAGCGCCAAGTTATGTAACAGGTTCGCGTGCTAACCCAGTTTTCAGGGAAATTAATCAACAAAGCCAAGCGCAAGATTGGAACTTTAATAAATACATCGTTGATGCTGATGGTCAG
>ENA-ORDI01002140-ORDI01002140.1-marine-metagenome-genome-assembly--contig:-NODE-2140-length-9949-cov-3.502330_pt1 | contig 9949 bp, 13 predicted proteins | sample MGYA00248628_ERZ508525 | MGnify/ENA primary metagenome ERZ508525 (study PRJEB26195, sample SAMN05422138) | marine metagenome | isolation source: East of Porto Seguro, South Atlantic Ocean | place: Atlantic...
GTAACTCCCATTAATACTCCACGCCAGCCCATCAGCGGCCATCGGTCAAGATTTGAAAATCTCATTACCATGGTGTCGGGTGTAAGAACCAGCACACCGATCAGGGCAAGAAAAGGTCCTAAGCTTTTCGGATATTTTTCCAAGATTCGATAAAATAAATACATTTTTTTACGCATAGCTGTTTTTTGAGCAGGAGAAAATCAAACGCTGTAACTTCATTATTATTGTTAATTCAAGCTCAGATAATGGAAGTCTGAAAACTGCCAAAGTTGATAGGGGATACGATGGGACAATTTTTATTAAGCAATATAAAATATTCAGGTACTCGCTATTACCTGCCTACTTTTCACCAACAGGAAAAGTTGTTGTTCCTTGACCGTGAGAGTCCGTCTTTGATAGACCGGACATACTTGAACTATCAGCGTAACTTCTGGTTCCTTAACAATTTTTCTTTCAATTTAATAGTTTCAAACTAATAGGATAGTTGGTGGTGGAAATATAAGCATATTAGTCATAAAGTATTGTTTTCCAGGGACTATCATTTTTGAACTCACCGACCACTTTACTTCCATCTTCAAAAAATATATTACCTTGTCCATGTTTTTTTCCATCCTTCCACTCCCCTTCATACTTATCTCCATTAGACCAGGTGTAAGTCCCCTGACCCTCCATTTTGTCATCCTTCCATTCCCCTTCATATTTATCTCCGGCAGGTTTAGTGAGAGTACCTTTACCATCTTTTAGTCCATCCTTCCATTCTCCTTCATAACTTTCTCCATTTTCATAAGCAATGCTTCCTTTACCATGCGGTTTCTCGTTTTTTAGTTCACCGACATAATCAACTTTATTTGTACATCCAACCAAAAAAACAATAAATAAAATCTGAATTGCAAATAGTAAATTTTTCATATCACCACTCTGATTTATAAATTTAATTAAATGGGGCATGCTGAAAAAGCAACTTATTCAATTTTATCAATGAGTAATTATTCTAATCATGATGTAATGTGCAAGGGATTCTTATGAAATAGCACAAAACCTTGCCGGAATTTTCACCAGATTTGTAACACGAATATTGACCGGAAAGCATGTAAACATGGTAAAGAGCTTGCCATTGATGCTTTGCTTCAGGAACCAGGCCCTTGAACGACAGTGACTCCGATCATCGAATCACGTTTAACGAGTGCACCGAGTTCATCCTCGCTGAGGTGGCCTGTACCTGCCGGACGTTGCGGCAGAACCAGGTAACGCAGATCAGCAGTGCTGTCGTGTACACGGACTTCTACTTCGTCCGGAATATCTGTGCCGAATTCCCGCAACACGGCCCTCGGTTCACGCACGGCACGTGAGCGGTATTCCCGGCTCTTGTACCAGTCCGGAGGGAGCCCAAGCAAAGTACGCGGATAACACGAGCAGAGGGTGCAGACGATCAGATTGTGGACCTCGGTCGTGTTCTCCACCACCAGCAGTTGTAGCGGGCCGATGTCGATACCAAGTGCCTTGACGGCGGCGGGTGCATCCTGCAGGAGCGACTGCTTGAACTGAGGGTCCACCCAGGCACGAGCTACAACTTGAGCACCAAGTTCCGGACCACGGGAATCCATCTCCTCGACAGCATTCCGGATGTCCTCCGCACTCAGCACACCCTTTTCGATCAGCAACTCCCGGACGGATATTTCCAGGAATTGGTAATAAGTGCTGGCTACGGCATGTTCGGAACCGGCTTCATTAGCATGGGCGGCTTTCATGTTATCTCCTGATTTGAGGGTTCTAACCAGAATTCGAAAATCTCGACTTCCAGGGTGTCGAGGGGATTACCCTGATAATCCGGCCAGACATCTTGCTGTCGGAAACGGACGCGATAAAGCGGAACAATGGGCGCATCGAAACGACCAAAGGCCAGTTCTTCCGGATTGCGGTACTCACCGGCAACACGTTCAATTACACCCTCACAGCCTCTCACATAAAAAGGGGTGCGGATATGTCCGGGAGGTGAGCCTCTGCCCTTGCTAAAAGGAAAAGGAGAAATTAGTCTTCGGGGTTTTGAGGAGGGGGTTGCAGGTGATTTGAAGAATTTTCAAAGTGAAATTGCCCATGAAATCGGAATTTCTGCTGCTGATTTGGGACGGCAACTTTACGGTGATTTACCTCCTTTTCAGCAAGTTTTGCACTTCCGGGAAATGACCGGTACGGGTCTGCTGCATCGTTACAACTGCGCGCAGATTCAGGGTCTGCTTTTGCGTTGTGAGGCAATGACTGTCTGCCTGCCTGAAAGCGGGGCAGCGAGGTTGCGACAACTGCTTAAATATTTGCGTTTTAACAAATTGTTGACGAGGATCAGCTTCCATCAAAAAATGGAAAAGACGCTGGTGTTGGAAATTGACGGTCCCTTGAGCATGTTTGTAAACACCCAGAAATATGGTTTTAATCTTGCCAATCTTTTTCCTGCCATTCTACATCAGCCCAGATGGGAACTAGATGCAGAAGTCAGAATACGCAAAAATCAACTTCACAGTTTACACCTTGATCAATCTTGTGGAATTCGCTCGCACTACCGCCAATTCCTGGCCTATATACCTGAAGAAATTCAATTGTTCAGTCAACAGCTTGCGAAAAAGTTACCCGACTGGGAACTGACTTCTTCGGCTGATTATGTGCCGTTAGCAGGGGAATCACTCTGTTTCCCGGACTATTTGTTGACTCATAGTTCCGGAAAAAATGTTGCTCTTGAGCTTTTCCACACCTGGCACGCCGCGCCCCTCCGGATACGTCTGCAACAACTGGACATACAAAAGGGGTCTCCTTTGCTGATAGGTGTAAATCGGAGCTTACTAAAAAATGAGGAATTGGCTGATCAAATCAATAACTCTCACTATTTTTCACATTTTGGTTTTTATTTCAGGGAAACCCCGACTGCCGCAAAAATTGTTCCGCTGCTGGATGCCTGGATTAAGGACTAAAAAAGGATAAACAATTTTTCCGCTTTCTATTTTTCTCGTATGTTATTCCAGGCGAAGCGTGCCGAATACCAGAATTCTAGGGTGCTGCTGAAAATCTTGTCCTTAATCTGATCGGTAATCTTGTTCCAGTTACAAATCCAGGTTGACAATGGAAACACTAAGGGAAGCCCCCACTACGTGGCGGGGAAACACAAGGCATTTAAAGAGTAAGAAAATTCAAAAACCATGTACGGGAAAACCGTAGGCACGGTTTGATGAGGGAGGGCAGAGGCAACCCTGTTTTCTACTCTATGCGGATCAAATTTCTCATAGCCTCAACTAAGCAAGATAGAGGACCACATAGAGAATAGAAAATATTTATCAGATGTAATTGAGCCAGCTGAAAATACTGATTATTACACTCAATATTCCTAAAACGACACTCAGCAGTGCATACCAGAACAAAATTTGTAAGTGTAATCAGGATGATTTAAGTTAGCCGAAAAAAATCTTTCATAAAAAGTTGTTGGGCGAATCTTCAAATCGCAGGAAGTGAATTTACCATCTACCTTACTACCTTTAGATTCAAGTTCCAGAAGGGAATCGTAATTCAATTCCATACAATCTCCAGTAAACCCTTCTTTGACAATACCTTTTGGTTGTCTATAAATTTTCTTTTTCTTGTCGGGATTGAAAATGCAAACTCATTCGTTAGGTCCGCGCTTGAAAGAGGTTCTTATCATTGTGCTGTGCAAACGACAGGTTGCACTTTCGTAATCGTACTCTTTGGTAAAATACCTGACTTTTTTGATTTCGTGAACCATTTTGGAAGTCAATTTTCCTCCTTTTTTTTAAAGAGGAAATGATGTTCCACATACGTCCGATCGCCTGACGGTGGCCTGGGGAATACAATCTTGCTGATTGCGGTTGTCAGGCATTGCTGGAATGCAGGATCCCCGAAACTATCCCTTACAACTCCGGCTCCAAAGACTTTCCCATCGTCGTCAATTTGCCAGTCCATTAACACTTTCCCGCTGCCATTTATTTCCGGCAAACTCTTCAGCAAATTCAGGTAGCAAGGCTGAATCAAACCCGCCTGTTTGACCAATGTGTTTTTTACGGCTTTGCTGAGGTATATCTCCTGGCTTTTGCTTCCTCCCTCTACTTTTTCCTGCAGCTTTAAAAGACGCTGAATCAGTACTTGATTTCTTTGCTGTGTTCCCCATAACTGATAGCCGAGGAAGAGCAGAAGGCTTATTGTGCCAAGGAGCAATAGACTGGCCGGAAAACCTGATCTGTTTTGCAACATCTTGCTTTGTGCTTATAGTATAATCTGAAATCCAGCTAAATATTATTGATCATAGACATAAACCGCACCGGAATCAGAACTACTGTTGTCACTGCTGGCACTCGTACCGTTAGTGATCGTCGTTTGGTTGCTATCCTCCCTAGACGCCCCCACGGCCACGGTGTCGTTGTCTATGGAAACCGACCAACCAAAACGTTCATCAGCATCATTGTTGGCAGCCTTGATGTATGCTTCCTGCGCCCAACTTGTTCCGGTGCGTTTGTAAACATAAACTGCGCCGGAACTAGCATTACTGTCGTCACTGCTGGCGCTCGTACCATTAGTGATCGTCGTTTGGTTGCTGTCCTCTAAACGTACCCCCACGGCCAGGGTGTCGCCGGATATGGAAACTGAATAACCAAAATTATCACCAGCATCATTGTTGACTGCCTTGAGATAAGATTCTTGTTTCCATATTTCTACTACAAAGGTACTGACAGTTAGGGCACTACTGATATTTCCTGCAGAATCCGTAACTTTGATCGTGCAGTCACTGTAAGTTCCTGCACCAGGAGTACTAAATATGATAGTATTGTTGCCCGATGTTGCCGAAGTGGTAGAACTGCTGCAGTTTCCACCATATGTGATTGTTCCCACTTAGGTAGAACTGAAGATGTATTCCGGGGTGGCTGTGTTTGTCGGAGTCGTGACCGCAGTGACTTCGGCGATAACCGGTGCAGTAGTATCAGTAGTGGTGGTGGTGTCAGTAGTGGTTGAACTACTTGATTTTGAATCATTTTTAGCACAGGAGATAATGGAGAGACTGAATAATGAAATAAAAATTATGAATAAGGCCTTTTTCAAAACATTTAATTGCAATGAAGCTGAGAAAATTATTTGAGTTAAATTTAACATAATCACCTCTTTAGTTTGTATTGATAATCATTGTCGTTTTTTATATCAAATCACTGAGGACAGCCCTTTTCGTTTACCCTGCGTTTCGGTACCAGAGCAATTGTTCCTCTTTCGTAAATTAATGGAGGAAACACTTCAGGGAGGAACCGCAAAGGAACAATAAAACAAAACAGGAATTGATTTTGATGAAAATGGAGAAAAATCGGAAACCCGGAAGAAAAACTTGACTTTTGAAAATGGGGGCAAAAATTTAGGCGCGTAAATTGCGTTGCGTTGCGTTGCGTTGCGTTGCGTGCATGATGGGGGCCATCAAAAAGGAAAAAATCAAGCTGAAAAGACACAATTTTGTCCTTATGCTTACGTAGTCTGGAAAAAGTTTCAAGGAAAAAATAAATTTTTTTAGATAACTTCTCAAATGAATCATGTTCCTGCATAATAAATATATACTCTGCAAATTCTGGACAAGTAACATGAGTTTGGATTCGCTTGCAACAACTGGACTCACTAAGACTTACGAATTTATTTTCAGGATTCCCCTGCTTGAAACTTCAACGCAGAGCTAAGCAAATTTATTAATTGCTTGATGTTTGTTTCCAACTGTCTAAAGTATTGCCTGTCGAGAGTGGTCTCCGTTACGGGTGGTCATCTCTAAAAACAGGTTTTTTGCTTTTACCGTCACTTAGTATTTCAAAATCACGTTTGTTTGCACTGAGAGAACATTTTAGAACAATAACCAAACGATTGATAATCCATCAATCAATCAATTTTCGAACCATTTTTCAGGGAGAAGAAAATGGATCGCCAAGGTGTTTCATCAGGTTCCATATATGAAGAACTTTACGGTCACTCCAGAGCAGTCGCTGTGGGTGACACTATCTACGTCGCCGGAACAGTAGGTTTCGAATATGATACTAAGACCATCTCTGACGATCCCGCAGAACAGACTCGTCAAACATTTCGTAATATTGAGAGTGCCTTAGCAGAAATAGGCTCCTCATTTTCAGATGTTGTCAGGATGATTACCTACTACACAGACCAAAATGACTGGGACGCAATTGGCGAAGTTCTGCGAGAACAGCTCAAAGACGTGAGACCCGTAAATGCCGGAGGTCGAGTGGGACTTATTGACCCGCGCAAGAAAGTTGAAATCTCAGCAATAGCAGTTAGAAAGAGACCCGCAAAGTAAAAAATGGATCACATACTAAATGGACTTTGTTAAGATAGCTTTTAGTTGAATTGCTCTCCCTGTGAAATCTCTTTTTCTTCTTCAGTTTCTATGGAATCACTTTGGATATAGAGGTAGTAAGAAAGCAAAGCCATCACAAAAAAGGTTCCATGTTCCCATAACTCTGTGCGATCCCCAAAAAGGATGTCTCCAGTGGCGAAAAACAAAAAGATTGCCGCACTCCCCTTGAAGGCCAATCGATGGAGAGTTCTGGTACCATACAGACTTTCCTTTTGAATTTTATGTTGTGGTAACAAGCTCTTGATGAAGATTAGCAGGAATGTCAGTCCAAGGATAATTTCGGCCACTGCTATACCATAGAGAGTGACGAAGAGCGACACCTGCCGGTAAATGGATTTGTTTGAAATAGTTGACGGTCTTGCTGTCACGATTGACTCCATACAAACCCATAGTCTCCATCCCGTGAAGCCTGTAAACAATTTCGCCACTGTTTGCGTCCACAACAACCCCTTTGGTTGACCAGGGAGCGGTTTGAGGCATGTATTGAACATTGAAAAACTTGTCACCCCCATTAAGTCCCCGGGAAACAGCCCAGAAAAGATACAATGTTGAAATTTTATCTATGAACAAGATTTTTAAATGCAGCAGGTGGATTTGGCTTTACAACTAACTTTGAAAAAATTTTAAATAAACAAAAGCCTGGAAGCTCTAGCAAATTTTCTATGATTTAAATACACATTAGAAATAAATATTTTTGTTTCTTTAGCTTTATCAAAATACGAGTACGATTGAAAAAAGAAAAAGATATAGGTTAATATATTGAGCTTTTTGACAATGATTTGGAAAAAATGTTGCTGAATGAATTAATGCTTCCATTCAAAATAAAGGAAAAACACAAAAGTCTTGAGGTTTTCACTTCAAATGTATTAAATATACTATGAATTTTGTTTCAGGCAGACCTTGTGGCAGGGCTGTCTTCATCTCTACGCAAATCAATATCTCTCCATGGAATCAACCATTGACGAACTTGGTAAACTGAAGTATTCGCTTGACCTCGAAATTTCCCTTAAAGAAATCAAACCCACATACGACACCATTTATCGGAAACTGAAAAGTACACGCCTCAATGGTTTTCGTCCCGGAAAGCACCCTAAAGGTTGGCTGGAAAAACGGTTTTTGTCTGCAATGCATCAAGAAGCAGTGGACCGGATCATTCCCGGATACATGGATAAAGCGCTGAAAAAGCATTCCCTGCGCCCGATTACCAAACCGGTAATTCAGAAAATTGATTTTGGAAGGAAAGTTCCGCTTTCCGCGACAATTCATTTTGAAATTTCACCTGAACTTCCTCCTCTTGATTATGGAAAAATACAACTGGAGAAAAAAGAAATAGATGAAGTGTCGGCAGCAGATATTTCTAAAGAACTGGAAATTCTTATGCAGCGAGAAGAAGTTCTTGCACTCAAAGAGGGAGATGATGTAAAAGTTGAAAATGACGATTGGGTCTTGATTAATTACGAAGGAAGAATTGAAGGTAAGGAATTTGATGACTCAAAAGCAAATGACATGCAATTCGCAATTGGTGGTTCAGATTTGGTGGAATTTCATTCCGGCCTTCTGGGAATGTCATCCGGAGATGAAAAAGAAGTGGAGATAGAACTTCCGGATCGTTTTGGTGAAAACGCGGGCAAAAAAGCAAATTTTATAATTAAATTAACAGAAATATCTTTTGTTAAAAGACCTGAGTTGGACGAAAGTTTTTTTGAGAAATACGGAGTTGTTGATGAAGCTGAATTAAAAGAAAATGTTGGTGTAACAATAATTTCGCGAAAAACCGCTGAACTTAAAAGTGAGTATCGCATAGCTGTTCGTACTCAACTATCAGATTTATATGATGAATTTGATTTGCCTGAAGAATTGATGGAATTCGAAAAGGAACAGGTTCAAAAAGAATTGGAAAAGATATCCGCGGAAAAAGAAATAACGGAGGAAGAAAAAGAAAAAAAACGACAAGAAGGTTATGAAAACGCAAAAAAGGATTTGAGGATGAAATTCATTCTTGACTCGATCAGTGAGCATGAGAAAATGAATTTTGATGAAAATGAAGCTGCTCGCGAATTTGTAGGTTTGGCACAAATTACGGGACAATCTCCAGACAAACTGATTCAAACGCCATTTGGACGGGATATGTATCAGCGTATTATTATCCGCAAACAAGGCGACTCAATTCTTGACAGAGTGGTTGCACGGGTGTTCGGTGATTCAATTGAAGAGATTTCCTCTGAAGCTCATGAACATGTGCACGATGAAAATTGTGAGCATGATCATACTTAAAATTTGAAAATATTTTATAAATTCCAATATATTATCTAGTTATCCATGTCTCTGATACCAATGGTTGTTGAGCAAAATAGTCGGGGCGAACGCGCTTACGACATTTATTCTCGACTGCTCAAAGACCGCATTATTTTTCTTGGTTCACCAATTGACGACAATGTCGCAAACGTGATGATCGCGCAATTTTTATTTTTGGAAGCAGAGGACCCTGACAATGACATTTCACTTTATTTAAACTGTCCAGGTGGTTTAGTTACTTCAGGAATGGCAATTTATGATACAATTCAATACTTGAAACCGGATGTGCAGACTATTTGCATTGGACAGGCAACCAGTATGGGTGCTGTTTTATTGGCCGCTGGAGCATCCGGAAAAAGACAGGCCTTGCCACACGCAAGAATTATGATTCATCAAATGATGGGTGGTTTTTCCGGACAAGCCGAAGATATTGATATTCAGGCAAAAGAAATTATCAAAATGACAGACGTGCTAAACGGAATCTTAGCACATCACACGGGACACAAGATTGAAAAAATAGCAGAAGATACACAACGTGATTATTACTTTTCAAGTCAGGAAGCCTTGGAATATGGCATTATAGACGAAGTGATGCAAAACAGAAAACTAAAAGCAGTCTAAAAAATTACGCTTATGAATACCGTTAAAGAGGCACTCTTACGTTGCTCATTCTGTGGAAAAACGCAGGACGAGGTAAAGAAAATAATTGCAGGTCCAACCGTCTATATTTGCGACGAGTGCATTGACCTCTGCAATGAAATCATGGAAGAGGAATATCAGAATGAGCATCCTGATGAATTGCAGCAGGGACTGCTTAAACCTGCAGAAATAAAAGAAGTTCTTGATAATTATGTTATTGGGCAGGAACAATCAAAAAAAGTACTCGCGGTAGCGGTTCACAATCACTACAAGCGAATAAGCGCAAATTTTGATAATTCTGATGTTGAACTGCAAAAAAGTAATATTTTGTTAATCGGTCCTACCGGAACAGGTAAGACTTTGTTGGCACAAACCCTGGCCAGGATATTAAATGTGCCTTTTGCAGTGGCTGATGCAACCTCTTTGACTGAGGCGGGTTATGTAGGTGAAGATGTTGAAAATATAGTGCTAAAACTTTTGCAGGCGGCTGATTATGATATAGAACGTGCTGAACAGGGAATTATTTATATTGATGAAATTGATAAAATTACCAGAAAAAGTGAAAACGTCTCGATCACACGTGATGTTTCCGGTGAGGGCGTACAGCAGGCACTGTTGAAAATAATC
>ENA-ORDI01002142-ORDI01002142.1-marine-metagenome-genome-assembly--contig:-NODE-2142-length-9946-cov-2.935657_pt1 | contig 9946 bp, 15 predicted proteins | sample MGYA00248628_ERZ508525 | MGnify/ENA primary metagenome ERZ508525 (study PRJEB26195, sample SAMN05422138) | marine metagenome | isolation source: East of Porto Seguro, South Atlantic Ocean | place: Atlantic...
CCCTATTCTATTAGTACAGAAAGAGATCATAAGTCACTTGAAAATGTTTCAGCATCTCGTCCTGCTCTTAATGCTAACGACAGCCAACTGAGTGGCTTTCGTCAATTTTTCTCCCAGTTTAGAACTGCTGATAATTGGTGGTTATCGGAAGTCAGAACGTGCGCTGAGATATGTTTCGCAAGTGGTAAGAACTGGGCGTAGATCATTCAACGCTCCCAACTTCACCGACATATCGACAGTACTCGCAATCGCTATCGGAATCAGGAATATCGGATCGATTTAATGTTTTATGGATTTCCTTGATGGTAGACGAGACCCACTTGTCCGACCCCTCATAGGGGATCACCTTCACTTTAAACTCTAGCCGACCGTCGAACGCGTCCAAATCACGTCGTCCGTTGCAGTAGACGAAATAGCCGGTGTCCGAAACACTCAGGCCGTTCTGCCGTATAAGCCACTGATAGAATTCCATTTGCCGTTTGTATGTGATCTGCCAATCGGCATCGAGGGTGACCTCGCTGTTCTTCGATGTCGCTTTATAGTCGACAACGATAAACCGACCGGTCCGATTGTCTCGCCAAAGATCATCTATGGCGCCGAAAAGGCTGAAGTTTGTCTTCGGGTGGACATATGAAACGCCCTTAAAATTGTTGCGCCACACATCGAGATCTTCATGGGCAGCTGGGATGGCATCGATGTCGTTCTCCACCATAAAGGGATGAGGCTCACCCGAAGTCCGATAGCGGTCAAACTCGACCTTAAGAAGATGATCGACCGCGGAGTTGAGATTAAACGGGAACCCGGGAGGTCGCGAGATTCCGAGGCGTCGATCCAAATAGAAACATCGACGGCAATTCAGGAATAAATCGACCTTCGACCGACTTAGACGGAAGGGATTATCGGATTTGGGATCATAAAGGTTTTTTTGTCGAGGCATCTTATCAGCTTCCCCTTGATGTGCGTGATCACCTTTCGCCGCAGAAAAAAATGCCGAACCACATTGAAATTATTGAAATTTGATAGTCTTCTATTTTTGAAAATACAAAGGCTAAAAAATACAACGTAAGACCCACTAATATTACAAGGAATAAAGGTTTCAATATTTCATTATAAAGACTAGTGGTCATATTGCGGCCCGGCGAAGTTGTCGTGTGCGTGTTTGGTGTTTAGTGCATTTTGTGACGGCGAGATGCTCTTGCCATTCGGCTGAGAATTCTCTCCCTATCGGAAGTATGTTCAGACTTGAGCGGGAAGGCCCAAAGGTGGACCGTCTGGTTGTCAACGACCAACGCACCGCCGGCGATCGTTCGGCTCTCGATGCGCAGGTCTTCGCCCAGCCCGACCGCGGGAAAGCTCTCAAACTTGCTTTCAGCCAGGCCCTGGAGAAACCGCTTGGCATTCTCGCGATCAGTACGATCATCGACAGGGTTCGCCGTTTCAATGGCGTCCAAAGCATAGCTTCTGACAAGCTTCGGCAAGACTTTCCCCAGCGTGTCAGGGCTATCGAACAAATCCAGCCCGGTTATTACGTTGTCTATCGAGAAGACGGCGCCAATTTGACCCTCGATGGGTCGAAAGCGTTCGACAAACTCTTTCATAGCCTGCTCTTTTTGTTCGTAGATATCGGACATTGCCCCCGTATCCGAAGCGACGGACATACGTTCCGATTTCCTTGCGATATCGTCCCAGAGCGCTCCCTGGTCTGAGAGCCGTGCTCCTGATTCCATCATAGATCTGGAGACTTGACCACTTTTGGCGGCCCTGGCCTTCGCGTACATGGTGCGGGGAGAAGATGAAAATTTGCGGGATCTGTAGGACCAGCTCCCGGCCTCGACACATGAGACGGGAATCGTGATGGATTCGTTTGCCGGCGCCAGGATGCTCAAGTTCAGCACCCGGTTCTGCTTGGCGCCGACTAGCTCCTCCCCATCCAAAAGCAGGACAGGAACGTCCCCTTCATTCAAAAACTGAAGCTCAGAGACTGTTCCCCCCTCTGAAACTTCGGTGACGCGAGCGGTTCCAGCCTCGAGGGCCTCGTCCAAGGTGAGGTAATCGCTCTCCGCCGCACCTTGGCGAAGGAGCGGAAACATGGTGATGTTTTTAAAGGCCTGAGACAGGCCGACTTCGATGGTGTTCAGTTCATCATTAATCGTGGTCAAGTTGGTCACCTCCTAAATTCCTGATTACAGTCCTAAAGCGCAGTAGTTTTTACTGCGCTTGTTTTTGCGGTCATATTTGACCTTGGAGCGAACAACCCGCTTCCGATATTTCGGGGTACGCAGGTCTTTCGCTATCGGATTATATTTGCGGGTCATTGGATTTACTCCGGGTTAGAGGGCGCGACTTTCCCTGTGCGGTCCTCAATTTCGGCATCATTTTGTGAGATGCATTATCTCAGATGGAGGTGACAGAAACGGACACCTTGTTTTCAGTGGGGTCTTCACCACGCGCCGGCCTTGAAGCTAATGTATTTATTTGATTAATTTTCGAAGAAACCGACCGGTGACCATGCCGGCACCCCGACGGAGAACCCGCTTTCCAACGGTACCCTTTTTGACGGCACTGACATCGCCCAAGATTCTGGCCAGGAAGTAAAACAAGCCTCGGATTTTGGATATCGTCATAATTGCTATGTCCGCTGGCCTTGATAGAGTCGATCAAAGTCCGATAATTCGCATTCTATCCACTAACCGGCTTATCCTTCCCCCCCCTTCACCGCATTCAGACTCACGCACCTCAAGGAGTTTAACCCTGCTCTTCACGGTTCTCTTCCCGAGCACATACCAGCCCCCATAGCCGGAGAAATTGCCTGACCCCATGCCGCAATTACTCCAGATTGCTCGCCCGAGGAAGATGCACTGTTCCGCAATGCCATCATCGTCGATGTCTGCGAAGCCCCGGTGCTTCAAACGCACCTCATCAGATGTGGTTTCAGTTTTGGTACCGCAGTCTACGGTCTCTTTTGATAGGGAGATTTCAACCACTCCTTTCTTGGAATGGGACACCTCAACAATCGGCAGGTCCCCCAAAATGGACCTTCCCAAAACTAGCAACCCCAGTGCTTCCTTTTCGTTCTCCCAACTCTCGTGGTTATAGACGCCGCTTCGTGTCGGCAGAACTTCGACGGGCAGCTCCTTCCACCAGGCTTCCTTGTCGTTGGAGAAATGGTTTTGGAGGGCTGGGTCGATTTCCAATTTGAAAACTGGATCAGACAAGACAGAAATACCTATGACCAGAGCACCCACCGCAGCTGAACAGGCCCCCAAAATGATCAGACGGTTTCGCACTGCCCAGCACCCCGTAATCGACGCCAAAGGTAAATAATGGCCACTGTTTGCACAGCGGTTAGGAGGGGCCAGACGACGCAAAGCGATATTAGGACAAACTCATGATAGCTAATGCCCAAGAACTTGGCCGACACACGAAAAAGCCATCTCCGGATCAAGAAATACCGCCGCCCGCGGGGCTGTTAACCGGCCCCATCGGTCGCCCCGTGACAGTGCTTGTACTTGCGCCCCGAGCCGCAGGGACAGGGGCTATTCCTTGAAATTCTCTCCGGCGCGGCGAGGACCTCCCCCTCCGACGCGGTGCCGCCGCCCAAGGAACTGCGCCCTTTGGCGGCAGTTCCTTGGGCGCCGAACTGCCGAGGCAGTCGATAATGTGATAGCTTCTGGTAATACTCCTTAAAGATTTTATTAGAAGTTCTTAACTTACCTAACAAGTAGAAGCAATATACTGTACTAATAATAGTATACAAAGGCCATACAACACATAAACTTATAAGAACAAACTCTTGGTAAGTAATACCTAATGCTTTGGCAGAAATTATAAACAGATCGTCAAAATCTAAGTACACTTGCATATACCATGCTTTAAAGGAGGAGTAATTTGATGTTTCCGTCATCTATCGGCCCTGCCGTGTTTAAATATTAAGTAGTTGTCGAGCTTTCAGTACAAATTTATGTACCACTCTTTGAAGGAACCCATTACAGGTTCATCCTTGCGACACTGGTTGGATGCCTAACTACCCTTTCAAGGTTTGGTTCTCACGCCATAACTTCACAATCACTGCTACCATCGCCAATGTCACCAATGGCCACGCCACACAGAATAGCCAGACATTGATTTCTTCGTAGGTGATGCCGAGAAGCTTAGCGCACTCAACTAGGGCGATGACGGACCAATCAAATACGTTGTCGATCCATGGAATGCCGCTGTTTGCCATTATGTTGCCTCTTGCTTTTCCAGTCTTATTCTAAGCCGGTGTCGTCGCAGCGATATGAACTCCACAACAGATTTGTAGGTACTTGGTCAACGATAAACACGCGCGTCCGGCAGCGACCTAACAAGGCGCCTTAACGCATCATCCACCACCGACTCCGCGATTTCCCGGTCAGACGAAAATTGCGCAGACGAATAGGTGTCGATGACAATGCCGATCGGAGAGAACGGCAAGCCGCCGTCCGACCTATCGGCAATGTGACGGGCCCTCCAGAGGACATGCCCGTCCGCCGCTCGCAACATCACGACTTCCAAACCAATCTGGATCTGGGACCAGACAACCAGATTGGTATGGCCGGGCCCGACAACCCGGGAATAGAGCAGGGTTTTGCACTCCGTTGCCTCGGCGAGTCCCTTCCTGTCTTTGGTACGCCCTACCTCGAGAGAGGCCTGTCTTGCGCGCATGTCGCGTTCGGTGCGGCCGACCACCCGTGACACCTTTTTCGTCATGTGGTGCCCTAGGGCCTCTTCGACGAGGGGCTTGAAATTCTCGAGGCCAGCGGCGGTTCGCGTCGGCATGATGATCGTGCAGTCGGGAAAATCGCTGAAATAGGCATCGTCAACTTCCACCGCGACGGTGCGCAAGGGAACGCCAGAAACGGACGCCGTCCCTTTGTCGAATCCCACGTAGCCTGTCCTCGCGCAGGCGGCCACGACAAATCCGATCGCCAAAACCGTGACAACCTTGTGCAAGGGTATGCCGTTCAATCGACGTGACGTAATCCGGATCATTTTAAGGCCCTCTCATACACTGGGTGCCATCGCTTGACGCAGCGGATATAGCCGCGGGTCTCGCGTGGTAGCGTTTGACCGCGATCGATACGGGTCGGACCAGCGTTGTATGCGGCGATGACGGTCGAGGTCTTGCCGTTGTACCTGTTTGCGAGGAGGCGCAGGTATGCGGTGCCGACCTTGATGTTAATGTCCGGATCCCAGAGATAGCTTGGTGGAATGCCGAACGTTCCCCGGGCCGTCTGAGGGAGCACCTGCATCAATCCCCACGCATTCGCCTTCGACCGCGCCCGATAATTCCAATTGCTCTCGCATTTTATGACGGCGGCGATCAAAGGCTCGGGGATGCCGTAAAGCCGTGAAGCCCGGCTGATCGTCCTTGAATACGGGACTCGATACCGGTTCGGCGTTGACAACGCCCCAAAAGAGGTCGATGCCGCGGCCCCGCTTCGGTGGTCGATGCGCCTGATCAAGTCAACCAAGGACCTCGCCTCGGTGAGCAGGAGATCGGTTCTTGGATCATCCGCTGCCATCGTCGAGCCGGAGACAAACACGGTTGCCGCAATGACAAGCCCAGCATTTGCTGCAACCTTGCAAATTTGGTGTCGAAGAATTGTCATAGCAGAGAAACCCGAAGCTTACGCTTCAACGGTATCTGCTGCTTCCCGTCCTTTGTGATCGCTTTGTTTAGCCACAAAAAAACGCCGTTCTTACCGTTAATGTACGCACCATTGATGAGACTGACCTGTTTCAGCGAAAAGCCATGTTTGCTGAGACTTTCGGAAATCGTGTCCCAAAGAAGGGCATCGAAAGGCTTGTAAAACATCAAAACGACACTGTCGTCGAGGGCCCCATCGGGAAGTTCGATCGTGGCAAGACGTTCCTGAATTTTCGGGTCGCTTACGAGATGGGGGCGGTCGGCCGCCAAACTATTCAAGTCGCTTTTGTGAATGGATAGGGCGCCATCGTTGAAAGAGACCTCCGGGCCGAGACTGGGGCCTTTCTCCGTCTGCAAGAGAACGAAGAACCGGCCAACGCGCTCGATCACGTCCAGGTAGCGGGCAAATCCAATCTCGTCGTACCCGACCTCGAGGACCGGCCGATCACCACCGCGGTTGGGCGTCGGTAGCGGTGAAGGCCGGCGTTTCTTGGTAGATGCCGCCTTCCTGGTTCTCTTGGGCTTTGGCTCGGCTTTCTGTTTCTTCGCTTTGCGGACGAAGATATCTCCCTTCGGATACAGGGGCACCAATTGCCCCCATGCCGTTGGGGTCGAGGTCGATGTGGGGTGCGACTTTTTGTCAGATTTCTTTGCCGCTTGAGCTGCGCTTGGTTGGTTGTGGGGCGTTCTCGCGTGGATCGAGATACGGTCGATCCATATCACGAAGACAATCGCGAGAACGAAGAACCAGAACGAACGCCAGCGCGGGCTCATTTGATCTCGTCTAAGAACCGGTTCGCCTGCTCATAGAAGACTTTTACGTCTGCATAGTTGGAGGTCGCGCGAACTCGCACTCTCGGTAAGGGGGGAATTTTGGGTTCTTCGAGCTTTTCCACCACCCGCACCGGCGACACGGGAACAGCCGGGATGTCGGGCAGTGGTGAAACGGCGGGTCTGGGCGCGATTACAACGGCAGGCGTACGGGAATCGGGATCCCAATTATGGGCAGGAAGTGGAGTGTCGTTTATGTCGTTTTTATTCGACGGAGAGGGAGCCTCGGTCTCCTTGAGGGTGTTCGCGGCTTTGGTGACGACCTCCTCCACATTCTTCCAAGTCGTCGAGTCGGACTGGGGCGGGAAACTATCGACAATAGGCGGATCGGCGCTGGCGATGACGTCTTGGGCCTGTTCCTGAAGATCGCGGGCGGCGTCCCATGCGGTCTGGTTGGGTTTCTTGACGGCGATGATGACCAGGGTGAAAAGAATGCCTAGCAAAAATAGCGTTTTCATTTTGGTGTTTCTCCTTCCAGGGCGACGGCGAGGCCCGCTTTGAGCCCGGCTTGCCGCAACGGTTGCTCGGCGTTGATATAGTTTTGGACCTTGGCCGTGCTGGCGATCAACAAGACTGGCGTCTTCCCCTCTGCCCGGACCATTTTCACGACGCCGTCCACGGAAAGACGCTTGCCGCTGGGGAGTTCGTAGGCCCAATCGTTCGTCCCGGTCCTTACGGGCTTCAGGGGCAACAGCTCCTTTGCCTTTTTCCCCGCTGTCTCATCCGCGGTGGGAAGATCAAAATCACGGGGAACGATTTGTTGGACGCTGGGGTCTCCCATTTGAAATGCGAACAGCATCAGGGCGCCGAACAAAAGATCGATCATCAAGGTGGGAGGGCGCAGGGTGGGAGCCAGGGACCGTCTTTTGCGTTTTGGCGGGTGGGAACGCGTTGGCCTTTCGTAGACGTCTACGGTCTCGTCCTGCAGTTCGGCATCGGAAATGGCATTCACCATGCTTCAGTCCTCCACCAACGGCTCTTGAGGAAGGACCCGATGAAGGGTGAAAGCGATTAGTGCCAAAATGCCCCCAGCAATACTGCTGCCGAAAGCGATCGCGAACTGGGTGATGAAAGCCGCTTGCGTCTCGGGCTTGCCGGGGCCGGCTTCTCCATAGACGAGCAGAGCCAAAAGAAGGCTCAGGAAAGTGGTTAGCAGCCCGACTAGCGGGCAAGCCTCGGCTGCCCAGTGCAGGGTATTGGAGATATCACTCCAATCCCTGGGAATTCCCAAGGCAAACGCTTCGACGATCCAGGCGCCGATCACGTAGTAGAGAAAAACCATTACGGCAAAGAAGAACGGCCAGGAGACGCCGACAAATTTCAAAAGCAGGGGATGCAGTTCCTGTGCCGCAACCTGGGGCGCTGCCCATTTCATCAGGATGTACGTCGTTACCCCGACAATCATCGCGATAAACAACGAATTAAATTCCCGCGCTAACCGGGTTCCCCTTCTCCGGGGACTGGAGATTACTTCGGTGTCACTGGACATGGGTTTTCTTTTTCTCCGCCTGAACCCGGAGCGTGCGACCCGCCAACGGTCGGTGAATTTCGAGATTGATGCCTGTTTTCCGTTGAAGAAGAACGGCGGGAACCTCCGACAGGCTCGTCTCGGCCAGAGAAACATCCGTTTTGACACCGAGGATAGCCAACCGAGCATGGCCCATGTAGCAGTCGGCCACGAGACCACGAACCTTCGGGTCCTGGACGCCGTGCTCCGATGCAAACCAAGCCGGGAGGATCGCTTTGCAGGTGTTCGTTGTGCGCTCAAGGAGCACCTTGTGGACGACGGCGTCGGTGCTTTCATCCGCTGCGGCACCCCCCATCGGCAATATCAAAAAGATGACAACTGCCGGAACGGATAAACGCATTGCCTTTTGAAATGAACTTTGAAGGGTCATAGATTGCCTCTCTTTTTTCTAGAAGTTCGAAAACCCGCCAATTTCGAGGGCGACGGGACTTCCGACGGGCGAAGTTTGGGGCAGCGCCGACTCGGGCGAGATGGCTTCGACGACCATCGAGTTGTTGAGATCGGTAATGACGACGGCCATGTCCTTGAGGGAATTCACACCCGTCGTCGTCGCCTTAATTCCATCGATCCGTGGGATGGCCCGATTGGCGATTTCCTGGGTCATCTCGAGACGGCTCAGCTGGATCACCATTCTCAATTCATCACGGAGGTCCCTCAGTGCATCCTTCTCGGCCGTCACCTCGGCATACATGTCGCCCAGCTGATCCACCGAACGATCAAGGGCTTCGAGCCGCTTGTTTCGAATGGCGCCAGTTGAGCCCACATGGCGGCTCTTGAGCCGTGTCTTATCGACGCTAACCCGGCGATCGAGGGCCATGGTAATCCGACGCAAACTTTGGAACCGGCCGACCATGGACGGGTCCTGCTTAGCCCAGGTCCGGAGTTGGATAAGTGCATTCCTCATGGACTGGCCGGCGGCGACGTTTTGCTGGATACGATTTTGCAGCCTCAGCGCACCGCCACTCGGGTCGGCCGATTTCCGGACGTCCTTGGCAAGTTTCGCAAGGTCGGACAGGTTGGCCGATATGACGGCAGCGGCCGAGTCAACGAGCCTGAACGACTGGCTCAAATATTCCGCCGACATGCTGATCAGCTGGCCGTGAAGCTTGCGACGGGCCTTGCCCAGGTTCTTGTCCGAGGAGTCTGTCGATAACGCGGCCAGCTTTCCCTGAAGCTTTTTGATATCGGAACCAATCTTGTCCAGACGGGCACGCGCTACGGCGATATCTTGCTCGTGGACGTTGGTGCGATCGTCGATCCTCTCGAAGACCTGAAAAATCTGGCTGTCGAGCGATGTCTGTTTCGCCTGTGCCGCCGAAGCGGTGCTCACAAAGAGCGCCATGGTGCCGAGCAGTATCAGTCTAATGGTCAATATCGATCTCATGGTCAGACCTCCGGCTTCACTTCGAAGCGCTCAGGGTTGGGAAGAATTCTTCCTTCAATTGGTGAAACTTGTCCGGCGCGTTGACGGGAAGGCTCTGGTTGTTGATGGTACGGTAGAGGCTGATGACCCCCACATAGGAGGGTGAGACCCTTACCGGGTTGCCGAGAGAGCTATCGAGCTGGCGTGCGAGCCGCTGGAAACTTCTGATGTTACCTTCCCTGAGGGCGAGTAATGCCATGGCGCAACTGACGGCCCGGTAGCCATCGCTCTTCGGGTCCTGTAATGCCCTGACGTCGGCCAGGATATGACGCGCCTCGACGAACCGCTTCTGGCGCGACAGCTCGATGGCATTGTGAACCGCGACCTCGACCTCGGTCCCGTTGGCGAGCACATTGGAATCTCTCGCGATGACAACACTTTCGCTCGCGAGCGGTTCAGCCGAATTGAACCAGCTGAGATTATTCGTTTCTAAATTGGAAAAGATATTGTCGTCGGTGACGCACCCGCCCAACAACACGGTCATTATGATGAG
>ENA-ORDI01002143-ORDI01002143.1-marine-metagenome-genome-assembly--contig:-NODE-2143-length-9941-cov-3.798662_pt1 | contig 9941 bp, 7 predicted proteins | sample MGYA00248628_ERZ508525 | MGnify/ENA primary metagenome ERZ508525 (study PRJEB26195, sample SAMN05422138) | marine metagenome | isolation source: East of Porto Seguro, South Atlantic Ocean | place: Atlantic...
GCAGTGCATCGACCGTCCGGGTGCGGAAGTCGTTGGCGTCGGGAAGCGCGGGCGTTGGGGTGAGAGCCGCATCGGACGAGCACGCCGCGGCCAGTGCGACGAGGAGCGGGGCGACGGCCGCGGGCAGCGCCACTGTGACCACCGCTTCGATGACCTGCACGCGCACGACCTGCAACGTCGATAACCCGCGCGACCGCAGCATCGCGGTTTCCAGTTCTCGCCTTCGGGCGATCAACCCCGAAACGAGGAACAGGTAATAGCCGACTACCGCCACTCCCAGCGCCGCCAAAAGTAGCGCTGGCAGGCGCAAAAACAGCATTTTCGTCGACATACGCCTGGTCGAAGCCCGCAACCCGAGCAGCGCGGTAGCCCTGGGCATGTCATCGGTGATCACCTGCTCAAAATGGTCAGTGGCCGAGACGATGACGCCCGCTTTAGTTAGCGAAATCCGTTCAGGGTCGGTAAACAGCACCCGCATGTAGTTCATCGGCAACCCGGCGTTGGAAGGACCCACGCCGGCCGCTATCGCGTCGTTCGCAGTGAACAGCACTATCGGGTTTTCTCGGCCGCCAAACTGCGTTGGCGGCACGGGTTCGAGGATCGTAGCGGGACTGCCGAGCCAGAACTCACCGCGGGGTTCGATTTCGATGAATTTGCCGACGATTTCACCCTTCACAATCCCGGCGCTCCTGGATATCGACGTCGCAAGAATAATGTCGCCGATATTCAAATCTTCTAGCACGTCGCCATGCCTGAGCTGGTTCGACCGCGGCTCGTACACTGCAACCTCAACGATCATGTCGCCGTTTTCATCGGTCCTCAGGTTGGTGTTCGGGGGCCTGCCTTCCACATATGTGACTTCGTCGAACATGCCTTCCATCTCGTGGAAGTAGGCCCTGGACACAAACTCACCTCGAGCGATTTCCGTATCGTTCAATCCCCAGAAGTGCGCCCGGGACTTGATACGGGTTGAGCGGCGCTGAATGATAGGCAGGAGAGCGTCGCTTACGGCAGAATTGACCTGTGCGTCGGCCTCTTCGATCGCCGTTGATTCGAGCGGTATCCAGCTGGAAACAACGGCAAGGTTCTTGTTGTGCACACCGAGAGTATCGACGACATCGGCCATGCCCACACGTTCGAGCGAACGCAGGTATATCGGACCACCTGCAGCAACGGTCGCGGCAAGAAATACGGCGATCAGCACTCCGATCGCGAGGAAGCGGTCGCCGCGGGCGCGGCGTTGTACCAATCGTAAAAAGTTCAAGATGAAGAAATACTCGGAACCCGAATTCAAGCTACTGAAGAACCTGAATTCATCGGTCAATACCGGAGATCACCCGCAGTCTATCGAACTTGTAGTGCCCGTTGGTTTGCCAGTAAGTCGGATATTGCGAGCATTCTCGGTACACGCTGTTGTGCGGGGCACTTATCTGCGGGGTCAGTCTCCGACGACTTCCACATTGGACCGCTCGAGAACGAAAATCGATGGGCTGATGTAGCCGCGTTTGAAAGAGAGTTTGAACGGCACCGTCTGTTTTATTCTCCAGTATTTACCAAGCGAGTCGGTTGCCTGCTGAATCGAGCGGTAGTCGACCGCGATCAGTGAAAATATCGCCTGCGATTTCGCAACCCGGGCCGCTTCCATCAGCACTTTCGGGTAAAACACCGCATTGTCGTCGTTACGGGCCACGAGCATCCCGAATGGCAAATCGGCAACGATTGCATCGAAACTGGCATTTGGAAAGGGCAGGTCGACGGCATCTGCGCAGACCAGTCTGGCGTCGATGCCGAGATTGCCAGCCGTTAGATTCTGTGCACTGCAATCGATCGCCGCCGGATCAATGTCCACTCCGACCGCCGATCGCACAAGACCGATTCGAAGCCGTTCGATCATGATCGTGGACGATCCGCATGCCAGGTTAAGGAAGTGCTGATGCGGCGCGGGGTTTGTCAGTTGCGCCACAACATGCGCGACCGTCGCGTTGATAGCCCCCGGCATGTTGCACACGCGCCAGAACCGGGTCGACAGCGGGCGGGGTGTGAGCCGTATCGAAACGTCCCAGCCGGGCTCGTCCTGCGACGAGCGCGTCAGGGCAATCGCAAGATCGCCCTGCCCTCCTTCATACGCAAGGCCCAGTTCGTCGCACAGTGAATCGATGATCCGGCGGATGACCTTCGTCTCTTTCCCGGACGCAGATATAGAAAGCGTGGTGAATGTGCCTGCCGGGTAGCGCTTCATCACATCGCGGGCTTTTGAAACCAGTGTCGTGAAATTGCCGTGACCGAGCAGTCCGGTCGGACGCCTGGTCGGGACTGACAGCGTTCCGTAAACCGCCACAGCAGAGCGAAGGTCGGTCAGACCGCCCGCGTCACCCGCATAATCGATTCGGATCCGACCGGGTTTCGTCCGCTTATGGAGAACCAAGCGGCCCCTGAGTTGCTGCCGTATCTCCGTCTCGACGTAGCTCTCAATTCCGAACACCGTTTCGATGTCGTAACGGTTCAAAGGTGCGACCGCCCGCGGTTGTACGCTCTTACGACGCGGTTTTTTCGATCGAATGGCCAAAGGCTTTCCATCCTATACCGCCAGACTTCGCGTTCCGCTGCGCCGACAAAACCTCGAAGTACGAATAAAACAGGTGCGAGTTAATGCACGACACCGCCAAAATGGCGGCGAAATAAGTTTGAGAAATACGTGAATGGTGGGCCCGGGATGACTCGAACATCCGACCTCTACTTTATCAGAGTAGCGCTCTAACCAACTGAGCTACGGGCCCGCGTATGGCGGTCTGTGGACTGTGGAGTACACCAGCCGCAACAGTGAATTTTACTACTGCTTGTGGACTAATTTGTGGTGATTTTTCCGCAATCTCACGAGTTCACACAATATCAGCAGTCCTGGCGACCGGCGCCTTCCAATTCCACGACTATTTCGACCGGAGCGTTTCGGGCAACGATGATGACGAGATCGTCCGTTTCCGATGTGTTGACTGGCTGGTGATTGGCGTCGGGTGGTACGAATATGAAGTCGCCGGCGTTGATCGGCTCTTCCTTCTCCAGTTGCTCACCGGACAGGAACGTTCCGCTGCCGCTGATCACGTATATCGCCGATTCGCAGTTGACGTGATAGTGCGCGGTTGAGCAGCGGCCGGGTGGAATATTGGCAATTGCCATGTGGATGCCGGTCGATCCCGTCAGAAGTTCAGAGACTCCGGCCAAGCGTGTCATGGGGCCTGAACTTACTTCCATTTCTAGATTGTCTGCAGTCGTAATAACTATTTCGTTGGCAGGGCCGTGTTCGTGTGTCATGTGGGCAGTGTACAGAGTCGGTACAAGGCTGAACTCTGCCCTATACCCCTCCTTCGGGAGGGGTCAGGGGCCGCGTAGCAGACCCCGCGAGCGACCAAGTCGTTCGACGACGCCCGGAGCTAACGAGATTGCAATTAAGGCCCAAGTCAGCCTCTAACGCCCGGCCCAAAAGAACGCCCGTAGCTGGTAACGCCCTCTCCCCCAGACCGGGGGAGACCGAGAGGGGGAGATATGCGACGCGCGAGCAAGTGCGCCTCGCACGCCCGGAGCTAAAACGCTCCCGGGCGCGAAAAGGCCCGGCAATGCCGGGCCCTGTTCAACGCACCTTAGCGGCTGAACAGTGAACAGAAAGAATATCGAGTTTCGAAGTTTTGAGACTCTGAAAAGAGTCTATGTTTTGGTGCAACAAACTTTTTATGGTTGTCTGTCTGAACTAACGAGCCACTTCCACTCCGCCGGGACCCAGGTGAATAAATCTCCTGGACGCCGGGTTCGGGAATCTCGCTCAAGAAAGTTCTCGCATCGAACCGTCTGTTGGTCGACCTAGGTAGCCTCGTTATGACACTAATTGTGCTGGCCATATTCTCGCCGTTTACCCACCGCGGGTACTAACGAAAAACGGTTGATCCAGCCCAAGTCATAAGAGGGTCTCCTTAGAAAGGAGGTGATCCAGCCGCACCTTCCGGTACAGCTACCTTGTTACGACTTCGTCCCAGTCATCGGTCCTACTCTCGGCACCTGTGCCCCTAATAAAAGGGTTCACCCAGCGACTTCAAGTATTACCAACTTCCATGACGTGACGGGCGGTGTGTACAAGGCCCGGGAACGTATTCAACGCAGTGTGCTGACCTGCGTTTACTAGCAACTCCACGTTCATGCAGGCGAGTTTCAGCCTGCAATCCCAACTGAGACCGATTTTTTGGGATTGGCTCCGGATTGCTCCTTGGCAACCCTCTGTACCGGCCATTGTAGCGTGTGTGTAGCCCAGGACGTAAGAGCCGTGCTGACTTGACGTCGTCCCCACCTTCCTCCCCCTCTTTAGGGGCAGTCTCGCTAGAAAAAGTAACTAACGACAAGGGTTGCGCTCGTTGCGGGACTTAACCCAACACCTCACGGCACGAGCTGACGACAGCCATGCAACATCTGTGCATCTGTCCCGAAGGAAAGGCTGCTTTCGCAGCCGGTCAAAAGCATGTCAAGCCCTGGTAAGGTTCTTCGCTTATCATCGAATTAAACCACACGCTCCGCTGCTTGTGCGGGCCCCCGTCAATTCCTTTGAGTTTTAGCCTTGCGGCCGTACTCCCCAGGCGGGATGCTTAACGCGTTAGCTTCGGCACGGAGGGGGTCGATACCCCCCATACCCAGCATCCATCGTTTAGGGCGTGGACTACCCGGGTATCTAATCCGGTTTGCTCCCCACGCTTTCGCGCCTCAGCGTCAGGTACAGCCCAGAGGGCCGCCTTCGCCACTGGTGTTCCTCCCGATATCTACGCATTTCACCACTACACCGGGAATTCCACCCTCCTCTGCTGCCCTCAAGCCCAAGAGTTTCCCCGGACCCCTCCCAGTTGAGCCGGGAGATTTCACCGGAGACTTCCTGGGCCGCCTACGCGCCCTTTACGCCCAGTAATTCCGGACAACGCTCGCCCCCTACGTATTACCGCGGCTGCTGGCACGTAGTTAGCCGGGGCTTATTCCTGGGGTACCGTCCTCTCTCTTCCCCCAGAAAAGGAGTTTACAACCCGAAGGCCTTCTTCCCCCACGCGGCGTCGCTGCGTCAGGCTTTCGCCCATTGCGCAAGATTCCCTGCTGCTGCCTCCCGTAGGAGTGGGGGCCGTGTCTCAGTCCCCCTCTGACCGATCGTGCTCTCACACCGGTTACCCGTCTTCGGCTTGGTAGGCTATTACCCCACCAACTACCTGATAGGCCGCAAACTCCTCCCAAAGTGGCCGAAACCTTTCTTCACTGGACCGTGATCCAATGAACTTACGAGGTATTAGGCCCGATTTCTCGGGGTTGTCCCTCACTTCGGGGCAGATCATTTACGTGTTACTCAGCCGTCTGCCACTAGCTAGGGGACCGAAGTCCCTTCGCCCGTTCGACTTGCATGCATTAGGCGCACCGCCAACGTTCGTCCTGAGCCAAGATCAAACTCTATGAAAATTGGGGTTTCCTTCTACTATCCAGTTGTTAAGGTGCTATCTGTAATTTTTGTTACAGGCAGTAATGTTAGAGGATGCCCCTACCGCTGTCAAGGCCAATTTCTGGCCCGCCAACGTCTGTCTGTAACTCGCTCCAAGAGTTTAGCATCTTGGCCCTTTATTAGAAAGGTCTTAGAGACTATTTTGGACGATTCTGTGAATGGTTTAAGCACCGTCCAATTCTGCCAGAACATTGTTGACGTAGTCGACGCTCTTGCGGTCTTTATATAGCTGGTCGCCGGTGTTGGCGCCCTCGATTGCCATGTAACCGTCAAAGTTGGCCTCGGTCATGGCCTCAAGGGCAAAGCGGTAGTCGATGTCGCCGTCAGACAGTGGAACCCGGATGTAGTAGGAGTGGTCGAGTTCCGGGATATGCACCTGATGGAGGTTCTTTGAGTGCCAGTACTTGGAGTGCGGGGCAAGAGCCGTGATGGCGTCCTCGCTAGTTTCTTCTGGTATCTCGTATGTCCACAGAATGTTCCCCAGATCAGGATTTGCGAACACGTGAGGACTGTCGGTTAGGTCAAGCAGGTGAAGGGCAGACCAGGAGTTGTCGGCGATGGAGTGCTGATGGACTTCGACGGTTATGTCCAGCCCGAGGCTGCCAGCCTGATCGCCGACCTCGTGAAGCACGTTGGCCGTGCGTATGAAGTCTTCTTCGGTGGCTTGAGCGCTGGAGCCGTGGGAGCTTGGCTCTCCATTGGGGCCGGTGTTCACGGTCTCGTCTCTTGGAGGGCTTCCGAGCGCTGTGTTGACGATCTCTGCGCCTATCCATCCCCCGATCTCGACGGCCTTCTGCAGACGGTTTCGGTTCTTGGACGCGACGTTTGGCTGAGACAGCCCGCCGCCAGCGCGAATTGCTACGCACGGCACTCCGGCATCGGCTAGTTCCTTCTGGAGTTCTTTGGCTTCCTGCTCGGCGGCGTCGAAGCCTCCGAAACTCTCAAAGCCAAGTTCTATGCCGTCGAACCCGATGTTCTTTACTCGGCCGAGGTATTTGGCTCTGGTCTCGCCGGCGGGTATGTTCCACCCCTGTCCGGCGATGAATGGGTAAAAAGTTCCTCGTCGAAATGCGTAACAGAATTTCACTGGCTGCTCCCTGACTTTTAGTGGGTTGGTTTGACGAGGGCCATTATACACCCGACGACAGTCAGTTACTCGCGAGGAGGCCGTGCCCTATCGCAATCTTGCAAAAGACTCGATGATCCCTTCATCGTCGTGCAGAACGGGGCAAAGCATCTGGTCGCATGGTGAGCGATTGCCACCTTAGACGACCAGATGCTTCGATTACGATCTCAGAATGGAGAAATCGCTGACGGCTGAAAGCTGATTGCTAATAACTCAGTTCAAACTAAACGACTTCTGCGCTATATCCACGATGTATCGGCTGATAGCCAACGATGACGTGGCCCCAGGAGATGGAGCGTTCAGGACATGGATAGCATTGTTTGTCTCGGCGATAGAGAAGTCCTGGAGAAGCTGGCCTTTGCGGTCCACGGCCTGCGCTCTGACGCCTGCGCCTGGTTGGTGGAGGTCATCTCCTGTAATCTCAGGGATCAGCGTCTGGAGGGATTTGACGAACACACCCTTCATCACCGAGCGATATTGCTCGTTGAACCCAACCTTCCAGTACTTCATGGACATGCGCCAGAACCCAGGATAGGTCAGCGTGCCCATTGCGTCTCCGAAGCTGAAGCTGGTCTTACTATACCCTTCGCGCTTCATCGACAGCACCGCGTTCGGCCCGGCCTCGACGCTGCCAGTTACTCGCTTGGTGAAGTGGACGCCCAGGAAGGGCAGAGACGGGTCAGGCACGGGATAGATCAGGCCGTTGACCAAGCTCTCTTTTTCTTTTTTTAGAGAGTAGTATTCGCCTCTGAAAGGAATTATGCGTACGCCGATGTCAACGCCCATCATACTCGCTACCTTATCGGCATGGAGTCCGGCGCAGTTGATAATGTGCTTTGCGGTAACGTCTCCGCTGGAGGTCTCGATGTGGATGCCGTCGTTGGAGCGGGCCATGCTCTTGACCTGAGCGTTGCTCATCAAGTCTCCGCCGCGCTCGCGCATCTCGGTGGAGTACGCCTGCGACACTTGCTTGAAGTCGATGATTCCGGTGTTGGGAGACCAGACGGCCTTAACTCCGGCGGCGTGAGGCTCAAGCTCTCGCAGTCGCTCCGGCCCGACCAGTTCCAGACCGAGAGCGCCGTTGGCAGTGCCTCGACGATACAATTCCTCCAGACGCGGAACCTCGGAGTCGTCGATAGCGACAATCAGCTTGCCGCACATTTCGTACTCGATGCCCCGCTCGTCGCAAAACTCGCGAAGGATGCCATTGCCCTCGGAGCAGAAATTGGCCTTCTGAGAGCCGGGGGCGTAGTAGATGCCCGCGTGGATGACTCCGCTGTTGTGACCGGTCTGGTGCTGGGCGACCTCGGCCTCCTTCTCGATAACCACAACCTTCTGGTTGGGGTGCTCCTGAGTGAGACGCATGGCCGTAGCCAGACCGATGATGCCTCCGCCGATGATGCCGATGTCATAGTTACGCGAGTTCATGTTTCCTTATTCTTTCGCCAGAGTGTCGTTGGTTGGAGTGTCGTCGCAGTCATCAAGAACGATCAGGCTGTTTAAGACGGATTTTACCACTTGTTAACAAGGGGGTCATCATTCAGGCAGACCTCGACTCCACGATAAGATAGGTCTGCACTCGAATCTTGTCGTCGGTGACAACGAAGGTCTCGGTCGCCATCAAGACGAACGGTTCTGCCTTCCAGGTGATGTATGCGACGTCGCCGTCGATGTCGCGGCGCACGACCTGGAAATTGTCCCTCATCCCCTCTGGAGTGTTGTTGATGAAAGACTCGATATCCGCTCGGATGGCGTCCTGTCCGTGGAGGGGCCTTCGGAAGTGTACACCACCGCGTCGTCCGCGAAATTGCGCATCACGCTGTCGGCGTCTCCGGCCATTATCGCGGCTACATGACGCTTCAGCGCCGCTTCCGTGCGTTTGGTTGCATCGGGTATCATGTTCGAGTTCCTTATCTGGTGTAGGGTTACCTCGTAATTCTATATCGTCAGTTTGCAAAATTCTCCCGCTGGAGCCAGGAGTCAACGCTTGGACGCCATGAACCCAGAGTCCGGCCAACCCCGCGATATCAGGCAGCGCGGTTGGTTCATGATCTCAGGCCTTGCCATCGGTCACTCGGTGTTTCACTGGCTCATCCAGAGCTTCGCGGTTGTGCTTCCCGAAGTCCAGCGCGCCTTTGGCCTGAACGCCGTTGGCGTGGGAGCGGTGATCACTGTCAGAGAAGTGGCGTCAGCGGTGGTGGCCCTGCCTGGAGGCGTCGTTGTGGACTCGCTGCGTCGCCACTGGGGGTTGCTCCTGTCCGGGTGCATTGTGGGATTCAGTATCGGCGCATTCTTGATCGGATTGTCTCCATTTTATCCACTGTTGCTGGTTGGAGTGGCGGTGGTCGCGATTTCCCATTCGCTCTGGCATCTTCCTGCGTCGGCTTCCCTGTCGTACCACTTCCCCAGGTCTCGCGGCATGGCGCTCTCTTTCCACGGTGTCGGAGGCAGTGTTGGAGATGTCCTGGGGCCTCTGGCAACCGGCGCGCTGCTGCTGACGCTGAGCTGGCGGGGCATCATCAGCATCTACGGCGCGGCGCCCATATTTCTGGCGTTGCTGGCCTTGTGGTCATTCAAAAATATCGGCAGGAAATCAGAGTCTTCAGTTGAAGGTGAGACTGCCACCGACCGGGCAGAGGTGACAAAGCAGTTACTAAGAGACCGCATACTCTGGGCGATCACTTTGGTCAAGGGAATGAGAAGCATGTCTCTAGCGGCGCTGGTCACAGTCCTGCCGCTGTATTTAAACAACGAATTAGGGCTGGAGCCGTTCGACAGAGGGTTCCATATCGGCTTGCTCATAATGGTCGGAATAGTGGCAAAACCCATCGCAGGATACCTCTCAGACCGTCTGGGCAGAAAGCAGGTGTTAACCCCTGGCCTAATCTGGTCCGGGGCGATCTGCATTTTGATGATTTTCAACGGCGAAGGGCTGATTCTCACCGTGTTCATCGCTCTGCTAGGGCTGTTCCTCTATCCAGACCAGCCGATACTGACGGCGGCAATCCTGGACCGGGTAGACCAGAGCGTCGCATCCACGGCTCTAGGGCTGTCCTCGTTCGTCACCTTTCTGATGAGCGCAACATCCCCTTTGATTGCAGGCGGTTTGTACGAGTTCATTGGGGTGGATGCTACACTCTACTATGTGGCAGGCTTGTTCTTTCTAGCGGCTGCCATTCTGGCGGTTTTACCCCTGCCTAGATCAGATTCCCAGTGATTCCCAAAACCAGGATGGGCCTGGATGCCTTCGATCCTCAAGGCTTCCTTGCCCGTGTCTGGCTCTCCAGCGGTAGCAGTCGCTCT
>ENA-ORDI01002144-ORDI01002144.1-marine-metagenome-genome-assembly--contig:-NODE-2144-length-9935-cov-2.878170_pt1 | contig 9935 bp, 12 predicted proteins | sample MGYA00248628_ERZ508525 | MGnify/ENA primary metagenome ERZ508525 (study PRJEB26195, sample SAMN05422138) | marine metagenome | isolation source: East of Porto Seguro, South Atlantic Ocean | place: Atlantic...
GATGTAGGGTTCTAGGATATTTGTCATTTAATATCGGAACATCGTATCCGTGTAGGACGAACTCAATCGCCCCTTCGTCTCGCTTCGACGTTTCGGGCAGCTTCAAATAGATAACCCCACTTAGCCATCCCCTGGGATGGTTATGAACTTTCTGATGACCCTGCTGCAAAAGACGAACGAACCAACCCCTCAAACGGAGTTCTTTCGGCCACAGCCCGGTAAACAAACAACTCGTAGATTTGTACTCGGAATAATAAGAATTTATCTCCGCCTTGATGATCTGGTCCAGCTTAGCCACGCAGCCTTTTGGGTTCAAAAACAAGTTCTCTCGCGTTTGAAAACCGAATTTTGTCGTGACCCCATACGGTTCCCAGACGGCGTATCGATGTCTGAGTTCTTCGATGAGCTCATCTATCAGATCATCCGTATAGTCGGCATTGTTGCTAATATTACCCACACGTAAAAAGTCGAGGGGATCTTTACAAAATGGATAGGGATCGTCATGGCCAAGTTGTTGCGAAGCAAATGCGCTAATCGCCGCCGCGCGAAGATTTGTACTTTCCGTCTTAATCAGCCTTTCGAGTTCGCGGTAAAAATCTTCATACCGCCCTAGGGCAAAAAGACACTCCAGTATTCTGGCCCGAGCCTCTGGAAGTTGCGCAAGATCATAACTCGCGAGCGCGTCTTCAATCCGTTCAAGCATTTGGAACGTGGTTCCAAGATTGTAGTGCGCCTCGGCATAATCGGGCTTGATGACGAGGGCCTTATTATAGCTGGCGACGGCCTCATCCAGTTTTCCCAGTTCTCTGAGCACATTTCCGAGGTTGCTATGTGCGTTAGCGAAATCTGGCTTTATGGCAAGGGCCTTCTGATAGCTTGCCACAGCCTCATCCAGACGCCCCAATTCTCTGAGCGCGCTACCAAGGTTACTATGCGCCTCGGCTAAATCGGGCTTGAGGGCTAGAGCCTTGTGGTAGTTGGCAATGGCATCTTCAAACTTGCCCAATTCCTGGAACGCATAGCCAAGATTGTAAAGGGCCTCAACATATTCGGGTTGAATGGCGGCGGCCCGCAGATAACTCTCAACCGCCTCGTTGAGAAACCCCTGCCTGCGCAAAAGAATGCCTAAATTGTAATGTGCGGCGGCATAACCCGGATCGACGGAGATCGCCTGCCGGAAGGCTTGAATGGCCTCGTCTATTTTGCCCTCTCTGGCAAGTTGTTCGCCTTTGAAACAATGGCTGGCGGCCTTTCCGCCCTTGCCGCTCTTATTCCTCCCCTTGATAGTCCCTTGGGCTTCCTTCGCCTGCCTACGGTGTTCTCTTCTGTTCATCCGATGCTATTCCCGTGTGACTTGCTAGCCCTAAAACCCTGAATGCCGCGACCTCAACGTGCTTTCCGATGATTTCCAGGGAGCGATTGGCAGCTGCAGCGTTGAAGGTAAATAAAGGGTGCCCCTGATCATCATATACCTGCTCTCGCGTCTTGGGGTTCCGGACAGGTTTGATTTCTTGCATGACCCTCTGATGAACCTCGACGGCCTGCTTTAGCACCCATTTGGCGTCGACCTTTGTGGCCTCGGAGCGCTCTTGTTTGGCCTTCGCGACAGCTTCCTGAATGTTAGGTTTTGCCAGGTTTTCAGATGCAATAGCTCGCGCCGTCTTTTTGCTATATCCGGCTCTGACGGCAGCCTGAGTGGCGTTCAAATCTAGGAGATATTCTTCGACGAAACGTTGCTGCTTCGGGGTCAGTTTTACAGTCATTGGAAGTTACTCCACTGAAACTTTCCCCGGCTATTCAAATGTAGAGGTTGCACCCCATAATTTCAAGCATAAGATATGTGGTTAATATGTGTGGTAATTAAAAAACGGAAGGATAAAAAGTGGCAGAAATATAGGAATTTTAGGCCTATAAAAAAATTGGCGGAGAGAGGGGGATTCGAACCCCCGAAACGGATTGTCTCCGTTTAACGGTTTAGCAAACCGCCGCCTTCAGCCACTCGGCCACCTCTCCATCCAAGTCGGGAAGGTTATAGCGTCCAAGGCCGGCCTTCAAGCAGGCCCCGCCCGTCCTCAGCCCGGCTCGGCGGCGTTTTCCATCGGCGCGTCGAGCTCGACCACGTTATCTGCGAGGCCGGCGTCCTTGAGCGCCTTCCTGACCTTTTTGACCGGTTCGGAATCGGCGATGGTCATGGCTGTCTCCTTTTGTCCGCCCGGGCATGGCGGGGCCTGCCCGGGCGCCTACTGGTTGTAGAACGGCACCTCCATGCCTTTCTTGACCGCCGGGCGTTCCCACAATTCCTCGTGCCACCGCTTGACGTTGGGGAATTCGGCCAGATCAACCTGGTGGCGCCGGAAGCGGTCGACCCAGGGAAAGGTGGCGATATCGGCGACGGTGTAATCGTCGCCGGCCAGATAGCGGTTGTCCTGCATCTGCGTGTTCATCACCTTATAGAGCCTTTTGGCTTCTTTATGGTAGCGCTCCTGGGCGTAGGGCACCACTTCGGATGGGTTGAACATGAAATGATGGGCCTGGCCGAACATCGGCCCGACGCCGCCCATCTGCCACATCAGCCACTGCAGCGTCGCCATGCGCTTTTTGAAGTCCTTGGGGTACAGTTCGCTTTCCGTCTTTTCCGCCAGATAGATCAGGATCGCCCCGGTTTCGAACATCGACAACGGCTCGCCGCCAAGACCGCCCGAACCATCGGAATCGACGATGCCGGGGATCTTGTTGTTGGGGCTGACGGTCAGGAATTCGGGCGTATGCTGTTCGCCCTTGGCGATGTTGATTTCGTGGACGTTGTAGTCCAGTCTCAGTTCCTCAAGCATGATGGAAACCTTGCGGCCGTTGGGCGTCGCCCAGGTGTAGAGATCGATCATTTTCCCTCCCAAGTATCGGCAATCGGCGGCCAGCATAGACTCTTGGCCGCGAAGCAGAAAGCGTGTTCCGGGCGGCGCTTTCGGTTATCATGGCTGGCCCTGAAACCGCCCCCAGGCCCGAGGAGGCCCCGATGAAACGTTGCGCTCCGCTGATGCCCATTTTGGCCCTGGCCTTCGTTATCGCGCTGCCGGCGGCGCCGGGGCCCGGACCTTCGTATGAGTCTGGGGCGTATGGGTCTGGGGCCGCCTTCGCCCAAGGCGGCCTTCTGCAATGCATGGAGCAATGCATCCGGCACGAGGGCGGCAACACCGCCACCAACAAGGAAACTTGTAAGTCGCGCTGCGCCAACGTGCCGATGAGCGCCCCGGGTCAGGGCGGCCCGCCTGACTGCATGGCCCGGTACAAGGACTGCCGCGGCGCCTGCGCCAAGAACAAATCCTGCCGTAAGGCGTGCAAGAAACGGCTGATGAGCTGTAAATAGGGCGGCGGGCCGCGGTAGCGCCGATATTTTGTTCCCCCCCCTTCCTTCACCCCCCGCCGGCCAGTTCCGCCAGCGCCAGTTCCAGGCTTTCGATCAGGTCCGCCATGAAGGCGTAATCGAGGGTTTCCGGCTTATCGCCCGGACCGTGGTAGTTGGGATTGCGGAAATACGCCGTGTCGGTGACCATCAATGCCGCCAAGCCCTTGTCCCAGAACGGCGCATGGTCGCTCAGGCGCGTATCGGCCAAGAGCCAGCCGTTGAACCAGACAAACAATGATTCCACCGGCAGCGCCGGGTTCCGCCTCATGCCGGCGAGCACTTTTTCCCCGAAGGTCCGGGACCGGCGGTTGCCGACGACGGCGATGAAGTCGCCGGTCTTGGGATAGCCCGCCCATTGCAGGAAAACCGGATACTCCTGCCGAGGAGTCGTCAGGCCCACCATTTCTAGGATGATGGCGCCAGCGGCACTGTCTCTCGCTTCGATCATCCGGCGGACGAAGACGCGGCTGCCCTGGTGGCGGGTGGCGTGGGTCGGCGGCTCCTCCAGCGTGAAGGCGACGAATCGCAACGCCACGCCGGGCGGCCGGGCGACGGCACGGCGCGCCAGTTCCAACATCACGGCAACGGCGCTGGCGTTGTCGTCGGCCCCAGGCGTCCCCATAACCGTGTCGTAATGGGCGCCGATAATGTAAGGAACGGCGTCCACCCCGGCGCCGGGAAGATCGGCGATCAGGTTGGCGACCCGCCTGCCCTTGTACTCGTAGGATTGTTCGCTGACGGCGAGGCCCGCCGCCTCAAAGGTCCGGCGCACGTAATCCTCGGCCTTTCTGAGGCCATCGCCGCGAAGTACCGAGCGTTCGCCGATGTCCCCGGCCAGCGCCCGCACGTGACGACCGAGCGCCACCTCGAGGGTATCGGTGTTGTCGCCGATCACCGGGGCGAGCCCGAAAACGAAGGCGGCGAACAGGGCGAGTGCCAGAAGCACGGCATGGAAGGCCCCTCTTTTCACCTCACGTAACTGGCGCCGTTGACGTCCACCGTCGTGCCGGTGGCGTGGGGCGCCAGGCCGGAAGCCAGAAAACAGACCACGTTGGCGACGTCCTCGGGCGGCGCCAGTTGGCCCATGGGAATCTCGGCGATGACCCGGGCGCGCGCCCCGGGATCGGTCAACACGGCGTCGGCCATGTCGGTGTCGACGTAGCCGGGCGCTACCGCATAGGCGAGCACGCCGTCGGCGGCCCAGGCGCGGGCGATGGTGCGGGTCAGCGCCACGACGCCGCCCTTTGACGCCGCATAGGCCATGTAGTCCAGCCCGTCGCCGCGAAAGGCGGCGCGGCTGGCGATGTTGACGATAATGCCGCCGCCCTGGTCCTTGAAGGCGCCGATCGCCGCCCGGCACAGGTCGCCGACGGCGGTCAGGTTGATCCTCAGCGTCCGTTCCCAGGTGTCGGCCCAGGCGCCGTCATCGCCGTCCACCGCCGCCGCCTCAAAGACGCCGGCGTTGTTGACCAGCACGTCGATGCGTTGGCGCCATTGCAGTGCCTGGTCCCACAGCGCCCGCCCCGCCCCGGGTTCGGCCAGGTCGGCGCGGACGAGGTGGCATCTGCCCTCGCTCAACCCGGCCGTCACGGCCTCGGCGGCCTTTCGGTTTTCGGCGTAATGCACGATAACGCCGGCGCCGGCGCCGCCGAGGACCGAGGCACAGGCGGCGCCGATGCCCCGGGAGGCCCCAGTAACGAGGACGGTTTTGCCCGACAAGTCGATCATGGCGGCGGTTTCCCCCGTTTTCTGCAGCCGGAAAATCACTTTACGGGATCGGGGGCGGCGCTTCCAGCGGCGGCCCAAACCCCGCGCCGTACCACCCCACCGGCATACCACGGTCCTGAAAAAAACCAACAAATTCTTTGACTTCTGACCGCCGTCACAGGTAGCAAGGGAAAGGCTGGGTTGCCCTTGGATTTATAAGGGATTAAACAGCCGCCGGTTTTCGCAGGGTGGGGATTGATGAAGATAAAATTGATAGAGCAATTGAACGTCCTGATCGTCGAGGGCGACCGGCACATGCGGATGCTGATCCGCGAAATGCTGTTTGCTCTCGGCGTCAAAGACGTCGCGGTAGCCTCCGACGGCAAGGCGGCGGTCGAGGAGATGCAGGTCTTCCGTTCCGACCTGGTGCTGGTGGATTTGAAAATGGAGCCCATCGGCGGGCTCGAATTCGTGCGCCGGCTCCGCGCCGACACCAAGAACCCCTACCGTTTCGTTCCCGTCATCATGATCACCGCATACGCCGACCTTGACACCGTGGCCATGGCCCGCGACGTCGGCATCACCGAATTCATGGCCAAGCCCATCTCGGCTACGATCCTGCAACAGCGCATTGAACGGGTGCTGAAGGATTCCCGGCGGTTCGTCGAAGCCCCTGAATTCACCGGCCCCGACCGCCGCCGCAGCAAGAAGACCGCCTTAGGAGGAAAAGAACGGCGCGAAATACCGCCGAAATTCGTCGACCCGCCGGAGGACCTTCCTGCCGCCCCCAAATCGCCTGAAACTAAACTTTAAAACCATTTGATCAACCGTGCCTGGCCACCGGTCAGCCGTCCGATTTCGGCTCGGCGCCGGGTAAATGTTTCGCCGCTTCCCTGACTGTTTCCTCCATCGTCCTCGACTTGTCCATGGTCTCGAGGGTTTCGGCGGCGAACGGCGTTTGCGCCAGCAACCGGAAAACCGCTGCCGCCCCTTCGTGGAAACCGGGCGTCACGCCGGCGTCGGCGAAGGTCTTGGCGATTTCCTCCATCTCGCCGATCCAGCGCCTCGAATCGGCGGGCAGCCGGGGAACGCGGGCCTCCATTTGCGCCAGCGCCTGGCCCTGGCTGTGCTCGAATTCGGCCCGGAGCACCGCCGTCAGCCCCTGCGCCTCGGCCGCCAGAAGCACCGCCGTATGCAGCGTCCAGGTCCCCTTGGTCAGGCCGGCGTAGCACATCTTCAAGGCCGACGCCCGGCCAGGGTCAGAGCCCAAGCCAACGACTTGAAACCCCTTGCCATCCAGGGACTCCCCAAGGGATTCCATCGGCCCGGTGTCGGCGCCGGAAACGTAGAACCGGGGGCCGGATCCGCTGCCCGGCTTGGTGCCGATGATCCCGGTGTCGATGAAAGGCGCGCCGGCGGCCTCGATCACCTGGGCAATGTCCCGGGCCGTCGCCGGGGAGATGGCGTTGCAGTCCACATAGACGGGCCGGGCGCCGCTTCGTTCCATCGCCGCCGCCATGTCCCCGGCCAGCCCCAACGCCGCCGCCGGCGGCAGGATGGAAAGCACCAGCGAGGCTTCGGCGGCCACGGCGTCGAGGCTGTCGAGGTCGCTGAGGCCCCCGGTTTCGGCCAAGGCCCGGGTGCGCTCGCTGCGCCCGGCAAGGCAGGTCACGACGTCGTATCCGGCGTCGGCCAGCACCCGGCCGACGGCGTGGCCCATGTCGCCGGGCATGAGGACGGCAATGATGACGGTGGTCATGTCGGTCGGCTTTCACAAAGGCGGCGACGGTCGCCGATCGAGAGGCCCCCGTCAAGGGAGCGGGAATTTTCAAGATTCATACGGTTCATACAAAGTTACACCCCGTTCACATCCCCTTCATACGACTTTCACGCCGAGGGTTTAAAAATGGCCAGACTAAACATGACGTTGATGAGGAGGCGGCCCGATGGCCAACAAAACCATCAGGATCGTCGAGGACGACGTACTTCACATGAAGTTGTTTAACGACGTGCTTGAATCCCGGGGCTATCAGACCCTTCGGACCACCGACGCCGACAGGACCGTTCCCTTGGCCCGCCAGCACCACCCCGACCTGATCATTATGGATATCCAGTTTCCCTTCATTTCGGGACTGGAATTGCTGAAGCGCCTGAAGGACGAAAATGACCTGGAGGATATTCCCGTCATCGCCGTCACCGTCCTCGCCGACGATTGGGATGAGGACGAATACCTTTCCTATGGGTTCGACGCCTACCTGGCCAAGTCTATCGCCATTTCGATTTTCCTCAACACCGTCGCCGGTTTTTTCGATCCGAGTCCCCTTGAAGTCCACCAGTGCGCCTGATCCCGGCTTGCAATCCCGAGCCCTCCCCGACCCCGCCTAGAATTGGCGCTTCATGCGGGCGTCCAGCGACTTCGGCCCGCCTCCCCGGACCGCGATCGCCAACGCCACAAGCCCCCAAAACAGCGGATATTCAAAACCGCCCTTGATCCACAGGAAACCGTTGGCGGCGTGAACGTAATAGGCGGACACCGCCATGAAGCCGACCACCAGCACCGCGATCGGCCGAGTGAACAGCCCCAGCGCCAGCAGCACGCCGCCGACGAGCTCCAATAGCGCGATGTAGACCGCCAGCGGATAGGCCGGCTCGAGGCCGATCTGGGCCATGAACCTGGCCGTTCCCTCCAGGCCGCCACCGATCAGTTTCATCCAGCCGTGGGGCACCAGCATCAGCCCCACCGTCACCCTTACCAAAGGCCAGGTATAAGGCGTCAGCTTTTCGTAAACGCCGCCCAGGGCCGGGAAGTAGAGTTCCGGCCCGCCGGTTTCGCTTTCCGTCATGTTTCCTGTCTCCTTGTTTGCCGGCCTCACATCGGCTGGCTTGACAGCCTGTCCTTTATTAGCCCGAAAAATTTGTCGCCGCCGCCGTCGCTTTGATAATGCCAGCCCAAGTGCCGGCCGCATCCCCGGCACAGGGCGAAGCACCAAAGATAGCCCGCAAACCAGGTGTGGTCGCCGGTCGGATCGCCCTCGGCCGATGCCCCGGGGGCGTCGGAGAAGCAGACCAAAATGAAGGTATGGCCGGCCGGGTTGGTGAATACCCGTTCCGCCCCGCCCATCAGGATTTTCCACCGCCCCCGCGTCACCAGATGCCCGCAGCCGGCGCAATAAAGCGCATCGTCGGTCTTTTCTTCCGCGTCGGCCGGGGTCTCGGTCTCGGGCGTGATCTGGAGCATCGGCCCGTCCTCGCCTTTTGTAGGTCCCTGTCCGGGCTTATGCCCGTCCTCGCCTCTTGAAGGGTCGGCTTATTGTCGGATTGGGGCGGGGGTCAAGGCAAGGGGGTGGCGGGAACGGTCCTCACCCCGACAGCTTTTTCCGCAACAGCTCGTTGACCATCTTCGGGTTGGCCTTTCCGCCGGTCACCTGCATTACCTGGCCGACGAACCAGCCGATGGTCTTTTCCTTGCCGTCCCGGACGTCCCGCGCCTGGTCCGGGTTCTCCGCGATGACCCGATCGACGGCGGCCTCGATCTCGGCCCCGTCGGTGATCTGCTCTAGGCCCTTTTCCTCGACGATGTCGGCGGCATCCTTGCCGGTGGCCATCATTTCCTCGAACACGTCCTTGGCCATGCGGCCCGAGATGGTGCCGTCCTCGACAAGGTCGAGAAGCTCGCCCAGGGATTCCGGCGCAACTGGGCTCTCGGTGATCTGAAGGCCAGCCTTGTTCAAGGCCCCGAAAAGGTTGCCGGTGACCCAGTTGACCGCCAGCTTGGGATCGCGTCCGTTGGCGACTTCCTCGAAATAGTCGGCGGTATCGATGTCGGCCACCAGAACGCCTGAGTCATAGGCGGAAAGCCCGAAATCGGCCACAAAGCGTTCTTTAATTTCGTCCGGCAGTTCCGGCAGGCCGCGGGCGACGTGGTCGATCAGGTCCTGGCTCAGCACCAACGGCAGCAGGTCCGGGTCGGGGAAATAGCGGTAATCGTGGGCGAATTCCTTGGCCCGCATGGGCCGGGTTTCGCCCTTGGTGGAATCGAACTGGCGCGTTTCCTGGACCACTTCGCCGCCGGATTCGTACGCCTCCACCTGACGTTCGACCTCGTACTCGATAGCCTGCATGACGAAACGCACCGAGTTGACGTTCTTGATCTCGGTGCGGGTGCGCAGGTCCTCGCCCGGGTGGCGGACGGAAACGTTGACGTCGGCGCGCATGGAGCCTTCATCCATGTTGCCGTCACACGTCCCCAGGTAGCGCAGGATCGTGCGTATCTTGCGCAGGTAAATCCCGGCTTCCTCGGGCGTCCGCAGGTCGGGCTTGGAAACGATCTCCATCAACGCGATGCCGGAACGGTTGAGGTCGATGAACGAACGCTTCGGGTCCTGGTCGTGCAGGGATTTGCCGGCGTCCTGTTCCATGTGCAGGCGCTCGATGCCGATTTCCCGGGTTTTGCCGTCGGGCATGTCCAGGATCACCGTGCCTTCGCCGACGATGGGCTCGGCATACTGGGAGATTTGGTAGCCCTGCGGCAAGTCGGCGTAGAAGTAGTTCTTGCGCTCGAAAACCGAATGCAGGTTGATCTTCGCCTTCAGCCCGAGGCCGGTCTTGATCGCCTGTGCAACGCAATGCTCGTTGATAACCGGCAACATCCCCGGCATCGCCGCGTCGACCAGCGACACCTGGGTGTTGGGCCCGGCGCCGAAAGCCGTGGCGGCGCCGGAAAAAAGCTTGGCCGAGGAAACGATCTGGGCGTGGATCTCGAGCCCGATCACCACCTCCCAATCGCCGCTTTCGCCTGCAATCAGGTAGCTCATGACGTGCCTCC
>ENA-ORDI01002145-ORDI01002145.1-marine-metagenome-genome-assembly--contig:-NODE-2145-length-9935-cov-1.967843_pt1 | contig 9935 bp, 6 predicted proteins | sample MGYA00248628_ERZ508525 | MGnify/ENA primary metagenome ERZ508525 (study PRJEB26195, sample SAMN05422138) | marine metagenome | isolation source: East of Porto Seguro, South Atlantic Ocean | place: Atlantic...
CGCCCAGAGCTGTATAGGAGTGAATAAATTCCGGGCTAATGTCTATCGACTTTTTGAAAACCCATACGGCCTTATGCAGAGCATCAATGTCATTTTCCTCCATACAGCCATAAGCGACCCCCATATTGTAAAACGCATCCATAAAATCAGGTTTAAAACCCTGGGCCATCCGGTAGGCATCCACCGCCCCTTGGTACCAACCCAGACCTTGGAGCCGCAAACCTTCTTTCAACCATTCATCCGCGGCTTTGTTTTTATCATGAACCTCCTCCTTGGACCGGTGTAACTGATGCGCCAGAGCCGCTCTCGGAAAATCATTCTGGCGGAGATAAAGTTGTTCCGCCATTTCCAGATATTTTACGGCCCGTTTCGGATTCCGCAGTTTTTTAAGGTGAAGCGTCCCGAGCTGGTAATAGCCTTCCGCGAATTCCGGCCACACCCGCACCGACTTCTTTAAGGCCTGGCGTGCTGAGGTATGATAACCGTACTCCATAAACGCGGTGCCAAGAAGCCCGCAAATCTGCGCAAAGGTTTGAGTCGATGTAACCGCATTTTTTTCAGAAACCCGATATTGGTCACGATTTCTTCCCAGCCGGTCAAAGATGAAAGTTAGCCAATAATCCGCCACCGCAAAATCTGCTGCCATGGGTATGGTTTTTTTTAGTGCCGCGAGCGATTTTTTTTCCTTGCCCGCAACCCAATAGGCCGTACTCAGATCAAAATAGATTTGTGGATAATTGGGTTTGAGCCGAACCGCCTTGCGGTAATGCTCAATTTCCTCGCGGGCATTTCCCATCGCCCCGTAAATATGTCCAAGAAGGTGGTGAACGGGATAAGCATTGGGGCTCAGGTGCAATACATCGTGGCAAACGCCAACCGCTTCCCAATAAAAGCCCTGGGCCGTGAGCTTGATCGCCTCCTCAAACAAATCAATGTCATCCCAGGGATAAGGCAGGAGGTCTTCGATCACCTGCACCAGCCTTGGCACCGTCAGCTCGATACCCTGAATGGCTTCAAACCACTCCACCAACTCAGGGTTACTACTTTTGAGCTTTTCCCCCAAAGTGGAAAGGCCCTCGCTCTTACTGTTAAAGGATGAGCGGTCCCGTTTCTTTCTGGTTCTCTTTGTACTCAATCCATGCCTCATCAAAATTAAATGATGGTCCAATTATAAGGGGTCGGAAACCTGATTGAAAGAGGGGGATTATTCGGGACACCCCTGGGCGTCCTGCAAAACATTTGTGAAGGAGGCCGATTTTTCCTGTCGCACAAATGGGGTGGCCGGACTTAGGGGGCGAACTCGTCCTTCCTCAAGAACCAGAACTCGGTCCGCTATGGATTGAGCCTGATCATGCTGGTGCGTGACCCACAAGATGGTATGGCTATTCTTTAAGGATTGAACCAATTTTTCAATCGCCGCCGTGGATTTGGGATCCAGGGAAGATGTTGGCTCATCCATCAGAAAAACTTTAAAACCCTTTAAAATTGGTTCTTTACAAGGCACCTTAGGTGCATTGAAAATGGGTCGGCAAAAAAACTCCTTTCTTAAGGATCATCGTGCAAAAAGTTCCTATTGTCATCGCCAAAGATTCCCCTTTCTTGACAACCGAAACCCGGCAGACGCGCTGGGCTATTCCTTATAGTTTTGCCTGCCTCAACGCCCGGATCGATAACCTGCTGACTCGCAACCTGGATTGTTTTAAGGGCAAAAGAATTCTCGATATCGGATCACATATGGGAACATTTGCCTACTCGGCTCTCGAGATGGGAGCAGAATTTGTTCAGGGAATCGACACGGAAGAAAAAACCATCGAGCGGGGGGAAGAACTATTCGAGCAGGCAAAGGTCGCAAAAACCCGCTATGACTTTAAGGTAGGCGATGCTTTCCGTTATTTAGAGAATCTGGAGGAGGGCAGTTTTGACACCGTGTTTTGTCTCGGCACACTTTATTACATGGTCGAACCTTATCGGTTGCTGAAACTAATGCAAAAGGTGGTAAAAGAAACGGTTCTGCTCGATACGTTCACCGCCGCCTATGCCGCCGTTCAAGGCAAAGACGCGCCACAGGTTTACCAATCCATCAATGAAGAAAGCCTTGAACTGCCGATGATGCTCACCGCCCTGACCCAGCCGGAAAAGAAGGACTATCGCCTGCCTCATTCTTTCCCACATCGCGACAAAGACCTCAGCCTCATCACCCTGCCCACCTCAGCACTTTTAGAAATCTGGTTCCAATCGCTGGGAATGCAGTTCACAAAAATCGACTGGCAAGAATACCAGACTCGTCCTTGCACGTATCACGACCTGGTCACTCCTGAGCAGAAAAAATCTTCGCACTGGGCCGATGTCTACTCCAGCGGTGTGAGAGTTTCCTACCTGCTTAAAAAATAGATACAGGTTGACCCCTGGATTATTAAAGAACCATGGTCCTATCAACGGGGAATATCGGTTAAAATAGCTGCGGGGGTATCATGCGAATCTTCAGTCTATCCAAAATCTCACAGCTATGGATTCAGGCTACAGTGATGATGTGTCTGGTTTTGTTTCCGGCTTGCGGTAAAGACCTGGAGAAAGAAACCTTCGATGTTTACCTCATCGACAAAAAGGGCCAGGAAAAAAAAGTCGACACCGTGACCGGCATCTCACAATGCCGGATGAAGGCGGAGAACCTTGCCTTGTATCAAAATTATATCGAATACGATTACTATTGCTGCCTCAAAACCCCTGACAACTCCTGCGCAGAAAAGATTAAATGACTGGTCAACGACTACCTTTGGTAACATTGGAATCAGGCATAACTGTATATAGCTTATTCGTTTCCTCGGCAATTTTGCCATGAAGATAGAGGATCAACCAGCGTTTACCACCTTCTTTGATGACTCCCATTGCCACATCACGAAACAGGATTGCGGGTTGTTTTTTCTGCAGAGTTTTAAAAATGGTTTTCGACCATTTTGCGGCAAGGCCCACCTGATATTTTTTGGCCCAGTCGAACAGCTTGCTTTCGGCGAAAGGAGCCACCATCTCTCTCGCCCCGGTTAAATAGCTCAACCTAAGGCCGAGCATTTTGTTCAGCACCGGTTTGCGGCTTAAATTTCCGGCCCACTCCAGATAACCGCTTTTCAGCAAATCATAAACCCGGACTTCATAGAAGGGCGCGGCGGATTCAGGATGCCAGACCTGAGCAATATTTTCAGCCAGCGAAATATAGATCGACTTCACTTCTTTCGATGGCAGAGGTTTAACCGCAAATAAAATCTTTTTCCTCGATCTTTCCACAATTTCGCGAACCTCATCCGGTAGAGACAGATCCGCTTCATCCTGCAACTGATCCATTTCGTCCAGCAGGGTTTCCGGCTCGGGAATCTCATCCGCCCGGTGTTCTGCATAAACTTTTATTGCCGATTCGCCCACAAACAGAATCCACTGAACCCACAGCGCCCGCACCGTAATCAGTCGGACTCGACGCTTGAAGAAAGCCGGGACAAACGATATACCGCTATTATTTTTATTCCCTTCAAAACCAGGCATCACCTCCCGCAGACGGAATTGAGTCAGCCTTTCCAGGCCGGGAATTTCCAGCATTTCCAGGATTTGCCGGTTCACCTCCAAAAAAGCTGAGAGCACGTTTCCGATCCGGGCTTTTTCCATCGGTGCCTTTTCATTGGGATAATAAATGGCGGCTACCTGAGAGATCAGGCGCAATGTATCGGGCAAAAACCGCAAACCCTCTTCATAGAAAAGTTTTTCTCTTTGGTAACGGGAACAAGTTTCCAACACCACTTCCAATGCCTGATTTTCCTGAGGAGAAACATTCTCAAACTTCCTGAGCTTGAATTGTTTTTTCCGGGCACCCATGGACCGCCAAAGGCAAAAAATTCCTCTGCCCTCCTGCCAGAAAAAAACAACGCCACAACCTGCAAGCATGAGCCCGGCAAACAGGGCCATCACTCCTAGATCAGACAAAGACATAATCGCTTTTTTCTATAAGTGCGAAGAAACATTGGTATTATACGAGCGGATTTTCATGCTTTTCATTTTCCACCATTTCTAATTGCGTTCAGCCCAGCCTCTGCTATGAACCGTCAAAAACTGTTTCTGAATTTTTTTACAATACTCCTTATGGGTATGATTTTAACCCAATGCGGAAATAAGAATAGTAAAGAATATGTCCAGGAAGGAATCGAGCATACCAAACAAGGACGATTTAGCAGCGCAAAAGAATCCTTTCTAAATGCCATCGAAAAAGATCCCAAAAATATCGAAGGCTATTACGGGTTGGGGGGAATTTATAATCTTGAAAAAAAATATGACGATGCGGAGAAGGCTTTCAAGTCAGTCATCCAGATGGACCCCACCCACCTTAATGCATGGTACAGCCTGGGTTACACCTATGAGTTGATGGGTAAAAAAGAGGATTCTGAAAAAAGCTATGAGAAATACCGCCGACTAAAGGGGAAACTGGATTCCATCATGAACAAGGAGAAGCCTTGAGGCCATTAATATTTTATATCCTCCTATTCGCGTGGGTCAGCGCTTGCGCCCCTGTCAGCCAAAAGCACCGCAAGCGAACCCAAAGGGCTTACCCGATTGACCAACGGGCCCAGAAACAAAAACAAAGTTCGCCACCCGCCAAATCGAAATCTATCCCCCAGAACCGGGATCCTATTTTACGCGGTTCGGTTAAATCGTCTTTGCTTCCCACTATTTTGAACAAACAGGACAAGACTTTAATGATTCTGATCAATGCGGGAAAGTGCCTTGTAGGTAAGAAAAAGCTTTCACCTCATGGAACTTTAGTCAAAAACAAAGCCCCATTTACAAATCTGGCGGCATTTTATATTGATCGAACGGAAATCACCGTCACTCAGTTCCGCAAATACCGACTCAGTTATGATGAAAAACCCTATACCGGCGGAAAAGACTGCCCCAACTGCCCGGCAATGGGTATCAACTGGATTCAAGCGAGTAAGTATTGCCGATGGGCAGGAAAACGTTTGCCCCGAGAAGAAGAATGGGAAGCCGCCGCTCGGGGTGTCACCAGCTTTTTCTACCCCTGGGGGGAGGTGTTCCTTCCCCTCCGCTCCAATTTACTGGGGGAAGAAGACGGATACCTTTTTTCTGCGCCGGTGGGCTCTTTTCAATCTGGCTCCAGTGCCAGCGGCGTGATGGATATGGCCGGGAACGTCTGGGAATGGGTGGACTCAAAAAAATCCGAAAGACCTCAGCCTGAAACCCGCATTGTCAAAGGTGGGGGATGGACCAGCGATGAAAAGCAGGCGCGCATTTCATTTCGCAACCATGTCGACCTCAAAATGAAGAATCCTACCTTCGGGCTTCGTTGCGCAAAATCACTGATTAAAGAAAAAAGAAATCGGACTGAAAAATAAAGGGACCGGGTAAAAGCAGAGAAGCCAGCGAAGAACTCGCTGGCTGGACTCCTGCAAATATTCTATTCAGGTGGGTGGTATCAGGAGCAACCTGATGTCGCTCCACAGGTCATGCACTTCAAACAGGTTCCGTTGCGAACCAATGTCAAGCTCCCGCATTCCTGGCAGGCATCGCCTTCATAACCTTTCAGCTTGGCGATCACTGTCGTGGAAGTCGCAACTCCTACAGACTGGGCTGCCATGGAACTTTTCTGGGCAATAGGAGCCATGGAACCATTTCCGTTGCCATTTCCGTTGCCATTGGATGAAACCGTACTGGTTGCTGGAGAGATTTCTTTCCCCATTTCGGTTTTTGTGGAAACCCCCAGCGACTCATTCGAGTTAAATTCAACCTCATTGTCACTGGACTGCTGATTCTTTTTACCGATAGAATCGGCCCGTAAATCATCCGGGGTCACTTGGGCTAGATCGGTCCTGTCCAGATAACTGATAGCCAGTTCCCGGAAAATATAGTCAATGGTTGAAGTAGACATGGTGATTGCCTTATTGCCGGTAACAATCCCGTTTGGTTCAAACCGGGTAAACACAAACGCATCGGTAAACTCTTCCAGCGGTACCCCATGTTGCAGTCCCAGCGAAATCGCGATGGCGAAGCAGTTCATCAAACTGCGGTATGCCGCGCCTTCTTTATGCATGTCGATAAAAATCTCGCCCAGAGTACCGTCCTCATATTCACCGGTTCTGAGATAAACCTTGTGCCCGCCAATGGAGGCTTTCTGGGTATACCCTTTTCTTCGATGCGGCAGGACTTTGCGCCTGTGCTCACGGACCACTTCAACAATCTGTTTAGCCACCTGCATGGCCGGGGCTTCATCTTCTATCTTCAACTGGTTAAAGCTGCCAACCGCCACACTATTTAATGGCTGGCTCAGTTTGGAACCATCACGGTAGATGGCAGTTCCCTTCAACATCAGTTTCCAGCTCAGTATATGAGCCCGTTCCACATCCGCAATGGTGGCATCGTTGGGCATATTGATGGTTTTGGATATCGCGCCGGAAAGGAATGGCTGGGCCGCCGCCATCATGCGGATGTGCGCCTCCGGCCGGATAAAACGTTTGCCATACTTTCCACACTGGTTGGCACAATCGAAAACCGGATAATGGCGCTCCTTAAGGTGGGGAGCGTTTTCAACCGTCATCCTTCCGCAAATGCTGTCATTGGACACCTGGATTTCCTCATCCGTAAAACCCAGAAAACCCAGCAGGCTGAAGCTTATGGAGTTCAATTGTTCATCGGTCAACTTCAACACATCCTTGCAGAACCGTTCCCCCAAAACAAATTTATTGAACGCGAAACTGATGTCGAAAACCCTGGGCAGTTCGAGCTGAATATTATCGAGCACTTCATCGGTAAAGCCTTTTTGACGCAGGGAATTCCGGTTGATGTAAGGAGCGGACTCAAGGCTTCCCGTGCCCACGCAATATTCGACGATATCCTTGATCTCATCGGGTTTGTAACCCAGCCTGCGAAGCGCACCGGGAACCGACTGGTTGATAATCTTGAAATAACCACCCCCTGCCAGTTTTTTGTATTTGATGAGTGCGTAGTCCGGTTCAATGCCCGTGGTATCGCAATCCATCAACAATCCGATCGTACCCGTTGGCGCAATACAAGTGGTCTGGGCATTACGGAATCCGTTGCGTTCTCCCAGTGCCAGTGCATCCGCCCATTCCTTCTGGGCCGCATTGAGGAGATAGGAGGGGCAATGTTCTGCATGGATACCCTGCGGAAAAGTGGTGAGGCCTTCATACTCACGAACTTCCACGTTATGCGCCGCGCGCCAGTGGTTTTTCAGAACCTGAAGCATGGAGCTCCGGTTCTTCTCAAAGTTCGCAAAGGAGCCAAGCTCACCAGCCATTTCCGCAGACATGACATAAGCGGCTCCCGTAGTCATAGCGGAAATCGCGCCGCAGATAGCCCGGCCGTTTTCCGAGTCATAAGGAATTCCCATCACCATGAGCAAGGCCCCCAGGTTGGCATAACCGAGACCGAGAGTGCGGAAATCGAAACTCTTTTTGGCAATGGCCTTATTAGGAAATTGCGCCATGATCACCGAAATTTCCAGAGTGAGGGTCCACATGCGGCAGGCATGCCGGTAGTTTTCTACCTCAAAAACACCCTTCTCTTCATCGTAAAAGCGCATCAAGTTGATGGAAGCGAGATTGCAGGCGGTATCATCCAGGAACATGTATTCGGAGCAGGGATTGGAAGCTCGGATCGGCCCGTCTTCCGGACAGGTATGCCACTCATTGATCGTTGTGTGAAACTGGAGCCCCGGATCAGCACTGGACCAGGCGGAATCATTGATCTTTTCCCACAAATTCTTGGCCGGCAGGGTCTTAGCCACTTTCCCATCGGTTCTGCGGATAAGGTTCCAGTCTCCATCGCATTCGACAGCACGCAGGAACTCATTGGTGAGCCGAACCGAGTTGTTGGAGTTCTGGCCTGAAACAGTCAAGTAGGCTTCCGAGGTCCAATTGGTGTCATACTCTTCAAACTCAATATCCTTGACCCCTTGCCGGGCCAGTTGTATGACACAATAAATATAATTCTCAGAAATATAGCAATCCAATGCCTTGCGAATGGCTTTTCTCAAAGGTTTATTTTTCTGGACATCAAACCGGGTTTCTTCTCCTTCATCCTGGGACCAACATGCCTTGAGGATATCTTTCAGACTCCGGCGGATAATCCGGCTTCCTGCCGCGAGCGCGGCAACTTTACGCTCTTCCTTGGCCTTCCATTCGATGAACTCTTCAATATCGGGATGGTCCATGTCGAGAGTGACCATCTTTGCGGCGCGCCGGGTGGTTCCGCCAGACTTGATCGCTCCAGCCGCCCGGTCACCGATCTTGAGAAAACTCATTAGCCCGGAAGACTTTCCACCGCCTGAAAGAGACTCGCCATTGCCACGAAGGTTGGAGAAGTTACTCCCGGTCCCCGACCCGAATTTGAATAGCCGGGCTTCCTGCCGCCACAAATCCATGATCCCGCCCTCCCCAACCAGGTCATCTTCAACGGAAAGAATGAAGCAGGCATGCGGCTGCGGCCGTTCATAGGCATTTTTGGATTTTTGCAGTCCCCCGGCCTCCTTATCAAAATAATAATGCCCCTGTGCGGGTCCTTCCAGACCGTAAGCCCAGTTCAAGCCGGTGTTGAACCACTGCGGAGAGTTGGGCGCCGCCAACTGCCGGGCCAGCATATAACGCATCTCGTCATAATAATTACGCGCGTCTTTTTCACTGGTAAAACAATTGTTTTTCCATCCCCAATACGTCCAGCATCCGGCCAGACGATGAAAAACTTGCTGGGATGTGGTTTCGCGGGTGAACTGCGCTGATTCAGGAAGCTGGTTCAATCCCTCTTCATCCGGTACCGATGGGCAGAGCCATTCAGGCAACCCGGGCTCAAATTTCTTTTTTAATCGGGCCGGAACCCCCGCCTTACGGAAGTATTTCTGCGCCATAATGTCCACAGCCACTTGCGACCATGTGTCCGGCACTGAAACGTCCTTGATTTCAGCAACCAAAGAACCATCGGCATTAGTGATTTTAGAATCCCGCTCGACGAAAAGAATTCCCTCATAGGGATCCTGATGATCTTTGGTAAATATCCGGTCAATTAGCATAGTAAGGCTCCGTATCGCTAAAGAAAGTTATCACAACAAATTGAATAAGTTATCGGTCAAAAGTTTGAAGGATAATTCCAACACCAAACTACCCTTTTCCCTTAAAAATTTTAGGTGACTCTAATCACAAAATGCCTATATTTTGTGTTGCTCACTAAAGTATATACAACATATAGTGTTGTCAACGAAATTCTAGGGTCCCTGAAAAACTTTCTTTCAAGGCCGTAAAACATAACGGTTTCACCTCCCTTACCCCCTTCAAATATAGGCGAATAAAAAGCAAAAATCAATCCCGCAATTAAAAAAAAATTATTTTTTGCGGAGAACCTCCGCGGGTGAGTTGCAATACCTTTACCCGACAGGCAACCTTTTTTCTCGGCCCAACGAGTCGTTGCTAACCACCCACTCCCGTGAGAGGAAACTGGGCAAGGGCTTTTTGACCCGAGATAACTTTTTGCCAGCAGACAAGTATATTGCTAGTTGCCACCGGCCGCTTGGCCAGGCCTTGTGGCTGCTAGCCGCAGGGGCGTGAGGTTCAATGGGATAAGTGGTAAGTGACGCAATCACTTCCCACATAAAAAGGATATATGGACCTATCAGATATATTAGATTTATTTAAACCTGAACTTACTAGCTGAGAAACTAGCCCACATATTGCATGAGAGATTGTAAATCACCCCAAGCCCCTCTTTAAATAAAGAGGGGTCCATTGAAACATCCCCCTTCCACAAAGAGGCAATTGGCAGGAACTCTTCCAGCCGAGAGTATCGTTGCTCGCCAGCAAAAGCTATTGCTAGTCGGCCCCACGCCTAGTGGTGGCCGGTTAGGTCAGAAAGTCAACCGCTCCACCTGGCCCTGA
>ENA-ORDI01002147-ORDI01002147.1-marine-metagenome-genome-assembly--contig:-NODE-2147-length-9930-cov-2.443621_pt1 | contig 9930 bp, 8 predicted proteins | sample MGYA00248628_ERZ508525 | MGnify/ENA primary metagenome ERZ508525 (study PRJEB26195, sample SAMN05422138) | marine metagenome | isolation source: East of Porto Seguro, South Atlantic Ocean | place: Atlantic...
GTAACAGCCGGTGGTAACTGGCAAAAGCTTTTTTACCGCTAGCAAAGAGTTGTCACGGCTTAACGAGTCCTTGCTCAGTTACCAACAGATAGCAAAAGTTTATCAAGCCTAGCTAACGCATTGTTTGCCCTTTATGTTATTGCTCGTTGCCACCGGCGGCTCGCCTGCGCCGAGTGGGGGTAGTGTATTTTCTATCTTTTAGGGGTTTCGGCAGATATTCCTGTTTCGCAGAAGGATCATCGTGAGGATATTTGTAATCCACACCAAATCCATATTTGGATTTGGCATCTTTATAGTGGGTGTCCTTCAGGTGATCCGGAACGGGATAAGAGAGCCCCTTTTTCTGAATATCGTCCAAAGCCTGATCAATAGCCACAATAGCCGAATTATCCTTCGGTGCCCGGGCAATATAAATCACCGCCTGAGCAAGGGGAATCCGGGCTTCTGGAAACCCCAATTTTTCCACTGCATTTGCTACTGCTTGCACTAATAGGAATGCGTTAGGGTCTGCATTGCCCACATCCTCAGCCGCTGTGACCAGCAGTCGCCGGACAATAAAACGAGGGTCCTCCCCACCCGCAATCATTTTTGCCAGCCAGTAAATGGCCGCATCGGCATCTGAACCACGCAGACTTTTCTGGAATGCGGAGGCATGGTCGTAATGCTCGGTTCCATTTTTATCGTAAAGCGTGGCGGCTTGTTGAATGATGCCTTCAACGATTTCCAATTTAACCTGATTTTCATTACGGTTAGTGACCACATCATGAGCCGCCTCCAGCACATTGAGAGCACGGCGAGCATCACCATTGGCATGGCTGACAATCATATTCATTGCCTCTGCGGCAATTTGCAGGGCGGATTTTCCCAAACCCTTTTCTGAATCCTTCAATGCTCGGTCCAGAATATCCCTGATTTCTCCACGTCCTAAAGGTTCCAGGCGAAAAGTCTGGCATCGCGAGCGAAGCGCAGGTATTACTTCAAAAGAAGGGTTTTCCGTGGTACTGCCAATCAGGCGAACCGTCCCATTCTCTATATGTGGGAGAACAGCATCCTGCTGGGCCTTGTTGAACCTGTGAATTTCATCGATAAATAAGACCGCTCCCCTGCGTTTTACTTTCCAAGCTTGACGAGCACCTTCGATTATCTTACGGATATCAGCGACGCCAGCATTCACTGCGCTGATCTCATAAAACTCGCTTTCGGTCAACCGGGCCGAAATCCGGGCAAGGGTTGTCTTACCGGTACCCGGTGGTCCCCATAATAAAAAGGACAACCGTGAGCCGGATTCCACCAGTTCCCTCAGCGGCAGACCCTCACCGACCAGATGTTCTTGTCCGGCAAATTTTTCCCAGTCTTCAGGGCGCATCCGGTCCGCCAATGGCGCAACCGGACTTTGCATTTCCTTTTCAAATTCCGGAAATAATTCCATAACAATTTATTAGGATATCTCTGATTATTCGACAATTTTGCCTCGGGCAACCTCGCAGACCCTTATTTCATAAGGGCCGCTCATGGCCAAAAAAAATTTCCAGAGATTCCCTTAATTGATATCCCGTGCATTCAAGGAACGGATTCCCAACCGCAACGGAATATGGGCGATTGCCCAGGTGAGAATAAAAATCAGAGCATAACAAACGGGAACTTCCAACCCGCCAATGGACTTAAAAAGAAATTTTTCATTAAAATGGACATAAAGCGGACGGGCTCCCAACATTAACACTACCCCAATATAACTCAATGCTAGAATCATAAATAGAACACCGCCCGTGCTGGATGAAATTTCCGCAATATTTTCATAGTCAAATTTAGGGTACAGGGTGCCGAGTCCCAACCCCAGGCTGGTCAGCCCAAATGTTAAAAGAAAAACACCTACGACGGAAACACTCATTACATAAGCATCCACCTCCAGCAACTGATTCGACACCACAACCAGCAACTCGGCGATAAATAAAAGTGGCGGGAAAAACATCCAGAACTTGCCCGCCAAAAACTTCTGCATAGTCACGGGTCGGGTATAAATTAACCAGAAACTTTTTCCTTCCACACTGGGTGAAGAGAACACGAATCTGGATATCAGTGCCGCCATGACAAACCCCACCAGGCCAACATTCAAAACGGAAACCACATCTCTCAAAACTTTATTTTCCAGGGGAAGATGCATGATATTAAAAATATAAACGCACACCAAAGCAAATAATATAAAGAGTTGCGACCATTGTTCCGGATCGCGAACAAAAATTTTAAAATCCTTGTTCAACAAAGCCTTGCCAGGAGCAGACAGGGGTAGATTTTGAAAAAAGGTTCTCCTCTTAGTCTCCCGCCCACGCCTCTCCAAGGGAGTACTTCGCACCACCTGAACCAGGCACCACCCCTGAAAATAAATCCGCGAACCTACCCACAAATGCAAAACGAAAAATCCTCCAGCCACCCCCCACAATATTAAAGTCTGCATAAATGGCATTTCTCTTTTTCCCTCAACCCAGCCTGAAAGCCCACGGGTTATCCAGTTGCTGGGAAGAAATGGATAATCGGGAGCCTTCAGGCTAGCAACAAAAGCGATGATCTGCTCATCAGAAACATCCTGACCAAAAAATTTATCCTGTGACATAAACCGTAAATACACCACCACTCCAACCAGAAAAAATAACCCCAGAAAAGTCATTATCTGATGCGTTTTGTGGGTGGGGTAAAGTTTCATTAAAACCATTATCGCCAAAATTGCGACCAAGCAGGGAATGGCTATGAAAGGAACCAGGTTGAATATCAAATACAGATAATAATCCCATGAAACCTTGAAATACGAACCGTATGCAGTAAACATGGGTAGGGAAAATAATAAAACCATCCAGGAGCTGTTTCCCATGCACTGGAAGTAACGGGCGGTAACTATCCCCGAAATGGAAATTGGTAGGGAATGGAGAAGTTCCAGATCATGCGATAAATAGTAGACAGAGAGGGAAACGATCAAACTGGAAAACAGGACCATCATAAACAGGGTGATGAACACCAGGTTGATCAACTGAATGATCAACTCATCACCTACCCTGAATGGCAATCCGTCCAGATAGACTATCACTCTATGAAAAAACCAATAGTCGCCGATGACAAAAAGCATCCCCAACGTCAAAATAGAAATCGGGCGCATGGCCTTTTTGAAACCGACCCCCTTGAAACCGTTGGCAAGGGCCTTCAACCTGTACTTTAAAAGAAGACCTCCCTGGCCCTGCATCATGGCTTGTCCCCGGTATTCTGCACCACTACCCGTGGGGAAAACTTGCCAACACCAAGCGGAGGCTTTTGTTTTGGGTTCGAGCTTTTCCCTCCCGTGCTTAATTCCCGAATCCATTCCAATATGGCATAGTCCATCCACCGCCGGTCTCCATGAGGGGTGACATTTCTTGCGATATATCCCATATGGCCCCCCTTTTTCGGTTTATGCAATGTCACCCTTTCACTCATCTCAACCTGATCAAATATTTTGCATGGAACAAAAGGATCATCTTCGGCACACAAAATGGAAGTGGGAATTTCAATTCTCTTTAAATAATACCTAGAACTACATTGATCATAATAATCATCGACATCTTTGTATCCGCCAGAGGGAGCAGTATAACTGACATCAAAATCCCAAATCGTTTTGAAGTTTTTGAGCGGACTGAAAGCAGATGGAAACTGTTTCACGAGAGCAACAGCCTGATTTCGAATCAATTTCATATAATACTGATTGAATACCGCGCAACTCCATTTTCTCGATATGATGGCACTTGCAATCCTCAAATCAATAGGCGGATTTACAGCCAGAACTCCTAAAACCTTACTGGGAATAATCTGGCCCTCTCCCAAATATTTCAAAAGAATGTTACCACTTAAAGAAAAACCGATCGGCACCAGGAACTTATCTGGATTCCGCTGAATCACAAAATCAATCATTTTTGCCAAATCATCGCTGGCGCCCCCATTCCACAGCCGCGGACTCAAACCCATACCCGGTCCACTACCTCGATGATTGATCAGGAACACCCCATAACCCTGCATCCAGAGCTTGGTGGAAATCCGTTTCATATAACCGGACTCGGAACACCCTCCCATACCATGAGCCAGCATAATGATTGGCTTGGATTGATCTTTCGCTTCAATTTCGTACAGGATGGCCCTGCTCTGTTCATCCAAATGCAGTTCATGCCGGATTCGGGGAGGACAGGGCAACTCCATACCCTTAAGCTGGGCACCGACAATGGTCTGGAAAATTCCTCCCGGAACACCCCAATGCGCTTCAAATGATTCCATGTATTGTGTGGATTTCAAATTCATCATTCTTCAAAATTAAGGGCACTTCTAAAAATTGCTTTTGGCCATGAGAAGGCCTTAAAAAATAAGGGCCTGCGCATTGCCTTATAGAAAATTACTGAATAAATAGAGCTCCCCTTAACATTTTCCGCAAACGAAAATTTTACGTGTCGGTGGAATTTTTAACCCCTTGCAAGTATCTAACAGAAGTTGACACTCCCTTTGGGTATTGTTACATTGCAAAACTCAACCATCATATTACCAAAGTGAAAACAATTAAATCCCCCATAAAATATAGCCTGAGTTTTCTGGTTTTCTGCTTGATCCTGTTTTTTGGCTGCCCAGCGGTATTTGGGGCTTCTGATAAGGAAGCAAAAGCCCACTATCAAGAAGCAATGAAACTGAGCCAGAAAAAGGAGTGGAACAATGCCGTAGCTGAATTCACGAAAGCCGCCGAACTCGCCCCGCAGGATAGCTTGATTCAAGCGAATCTTGGTGTCGCCTTCAGCCAGACAGGAAGGCACAAGGAAGCCCTGCTCTCCTTTGAAATGGCTTTGCGGTTGGGATACGACTCTTCCGGCCTGCGCTACAACCGCGGAGTTTCCTTTGCCCGCGTCAAATTGCTGGATGAGGCCATTCAGGAACTGGAAACAGCCTTAAACATGGACCACAGAATGGTAAAAGCAGAATATGACCTTGGGGTTATATACAATTTGCAGGGAAAGCGTGAGAAAGCCCTGGAAAAAGTTGAAATTTTATTCAAAAGAAACAACAAACTTTCAAAAAAACTATTTGACCAGATTGGATCCCATTACACGGTCGTTTCTGTAGACGATGGAGGAACTTTAAAAGGCCGTGTCACACTTTCTGGCCGGATTCCCAAGGCTCGTTCTTTTCACCTGATCAATGCACCGAATATCGAATTCTGCTCAAGGATATCGGATGGGAGGGGCCACCGTCTACTGTTTGATTTCACCGTTTCACAAAATCGAGGGCTGAAAGATACGATCATCCATTTGTCGAACATTGAAAAAGGAAAACCGTTTTCGCCTAAAATGCAAATCTTTCACATCGACCGTTGCCGGGCCAACCGTTATGTAATCGGCGCTAAAAACGGTGAAAACATTTTATTGGAAAACACAGATCCTATTCAGCATGAGATAGCGACTTATGAAGTCCGTAACAATTATTCAGACCAGACCAGTAACCGTCCGCTAACCGAGAAATCCAGCCAAGTGCGAAGTGTTTTTGTGCGTAAAGACGCGGAGGAATTTATCATCAAATGCAATCTCCACCCTTTCCTCCAAACTCATGCATACCTGGTGCAAAATCCCTATTACACGGTTTCAGACTCGAAAGGCAACTTCAGTATCGAAAAGATTCCCCCCGGAAACTACGAGGTGATTGCCTGGCATCCTTATATTCCGGAACAAAGAGCAATGATCACCATCCCCCAAAAGGGAGAAGCCAATCTAAACTTCGATTTTAAAGGAGAAGACGAAAGAAGAAAGCTATATCAAGACGATATTGAAGGCTATCGGTTCAACACCTGGTTTGACAGCAAGAAAAAATTTTATGGCGGACCAAGAATTGATGATCCGGTAGAAGAGTTACAGGCATTCTGTGATGCCGACCACCTCTGCTGACAACGGCAAAATCCGTTTGCAACAACCTGCTAATTGGTCTTACGGACCACTACCGCGTTTAATTTGTACTCACTTCTGGCCAAGCGGGCCGCCTCCTGCGCTTTTTCCTCATCTGCATACCTTCCCAGAAAAACCCGGTGCCAGGTTCCAGCATGATTGGCAAGTTCCGCTTGCATTAAAAAAGCATCGAAACCTTTTTCCTGGAGACGCATTTTCAAAGCACCCGCACGCCCCGCATCGCGGAACGAACTCACCTGAACAGCATAACGAGGCCGTCCCTCATTTTCAGTTCTAATATTTCGATCAAGTTTAATTTCAGGTTCAGCCAGCGGTTCTGACTTCACCTGTTTTTCAACAGGAGGGATAGTCGCTGTACTTTTGGCAGGCACAATAACCGTTCTCTCTGGAGAAAGAGGCAACAACTCGCCATTGAGCCCAACATACTGAGTCATGGTAGTATCATTCAAGGTCTCAAAAAAAGTATATACCTGTTTATCGGATGCAACCTGAGCAACCTTGTCACGGATGAATTTGGGCTTAACGGCTCTTAATTTTTTAACAGACGCCTCCTTTTTCTGGAATCCACCTAATAAATTGATTCCAGAAAAATGCAATCCCACCGCCGAAGCCACCAAAAAAATCATTACAAGGAGAAGTCTCATAAATTAATAGCACCTATTATTAGCAGTGGCTACTAGTCGCAGGGGAAACTCGTCAAGCCGAGCTAACCCCTTGTTTGCCCTGCATGCTATTACTCATTGCCACCGGCGGCTACGCCGGGTTACATTTTTTCTGGAGAAGATATACCCATCAATTCGAAACCATTGCGGATGGTAATTCGTATAGCATCCAGCAAAAATAAACGCGCAAGTGTAAGCGCCTTGTCATCAGAGATAACTCGATGCCTGCTGTAATACCCATGAAATCGGGAAACCATATCAAGCAGGTAATGGGAAATCCGATGCACCTCCAAAGCCCGAGCGCTTTTTTCCACTATTTCAGGAAAAGCAAGAACGGCGCGGATAATGCCGAACTCCTCCTCTTCAACCAGAAGTGAGAGATCCACTTCGTTAGATCTGTCCCACACCACGCCTTTTTCTTCAGCGGTACGAAAAATACTGCATATCCGGGCATGCGCATATTGAATATAAAAAACCGGGTTTTCCGAGGTTTCTTGTTTGGCCAGCTCCAGGTCAAAATCCAGGTGCGTGTCGGAACTGCGCATCAAAAAATAGTATCGTGCTACATCGACACCCACCTCACTCACCACATCCCTCAGCGTTTCAAACTCACCGGCCCGGGTGGACATGGAAATTTTTTCTCCTGCCCGCAAAAGACTGACAAATTGAATCAGAAGAATCTTGAAGATTTTATTGTCATACCCCATTGCCTGCAGAACCGCTTCCATGCGCGGCACGTAACCATGATGGTCGGCACCCATCAGATTGATGATTTTTTTAAACCCACGGTTGATTTTATTCTGATGATAAGCGATATCGGAGCAAAAATAGGTTTTCTCCCCTGTTTTTTTGACAAGGACCCGGTCCTTATCATCATTGAAGGCAGAAGACTTCAACCAAACGGCTCCGTCTTTTTCATAGATATGGCCTTTGCCCTTCAACCATTCAATGGCCTTCTCTACTGAGTTATCATCATAAAGAGATTGTTCGCTGAACCAGTTATCGAAAGTCACCCGAAATTCTGCAAGGTCTTTTTGAATTCCTTGAAGAATATTATCCGTTGCATACTTTCTGAAAAAAGGAATGCATTCCTCTTCCGGCAAATTTAAAAACTCGTCCCTTTTCTGTTCGATTATTTCGTTGGCAATATCTTTAATATATTCACCCCGGTAATGGTCAGCGGGAAACTCTATAACCTCCCCCAGCAGTTCTCGGTAACGAAGCCAGGTAGACCGGCCCAGAAAGTTCATCTGGTTTCCCACATCATTGATGTAGTATTCGGTGCTCAAATCGTACCCGGCTTTTTTTAGAATCCTTCCTAGAGCGTCCCCGACTGCCGCCCCCCTCCCATGCCCGACATGCAAGGGACCCGTGGGGTTCGCGCTGACAAACTCGATCATAACCTTAGTGCCCTGCCCAACATCCGTTTGACCAAAATCATCCCCCTGTTTAACAGCACTCCTTAACCGTTGCAGAAAAAACTCATTGGACATTTTGAGATTGATGAATCCCGGCCCGGCAATTTCCACCTGGCTTAAATCATTGGAACCATTTTTAAGGTAACGGGCAACACTTTCCGCAATCACTTTCGGGTTCTTGCGCTCACTCCGCGCCAGCGTCATGGCAACATTGGTTGAAAAATCTCCCATTTTTTCGTCTTTGGGTTTTTCCACCACAATTTCCGGAAACGGGGAAAGCTCCAGCTCTCCTGCTTGCCGGGCATTCTCCAAGGCATCGTGGATAATTATTTTTATGGCGGTTTTCATTCAGGCTTTATCGTAAAAAAATAAAAATGCAGGCAATGAGAAAAATAAGACAGGGAAACGATAGGGGTTGATTTCAGGGGCCAGGCAGGTAACAGGGTTAATTTTTTCGGTTACGGACAGCTTCCACTTCTTTTTCCATTCGCTCTTCCAAAGCTTTCTTCTCAAATCGAAACTGCTTCTCTAATTCTGCTTTTATCGCTCCAATCTCTTCAGGAGAAACCCCATCCGACAATTTGCGAATCTTGTCGTGGGAAGTCACATCCAGATCGGCAATCTTGGCGGTATATTCGTTTCGAACCTCGGCAATTTCCTGTTTTTGTTTTTTAGTCAGTTTTTTCTGGCTTTTGAGCTCAGGAACCAGCTTATTCGAACGTTCCAGGCTCAATTCCCAAGCGCTTTTTAATCCCGACATATCCATCTCTCAAAAAAGTTTAACTGCTTAATTATAAAGGAATTATAAACCATACTCAATAGGCATATCACTCCAGTTGGAACTAATTTTTTAATGAGTTTTTTTCCATTTTCGTTACTTTTCTATAGGGACTTGTACCCCAAGTTAATCCAAGCCACCATTTAAATGAAGCACTTGTATCCGATGGTTGCCCCAATCCACAACATAGATACCCCCTTGATCATCTACAGTAATATCAGTAGGACCTTTGAGTTGACCGATTTTCTCCCCTTCTTCACCCCATTCGGTTAAAAAAGAACCCTCTTCGGTGAACATTTGAATACGATTATAATAAAAATCCGCCACATATAAATGTCCCTTTATATCAACCGCTATTCCTGAAGACACCCGAAAACTTCCTCCCAAAAATCCGCTGCCTCCAAATTGAAAAAGAAATTTTCCATCTTTTGAAAAAGCCTGGACGCGGTTATTGTATGCATCGGACACATAAATAGTACTGTTTGGTCCAGCCGCAATCCGGGTCGGATAATTAAAATTACCTTCCGCTTCAGGACTAATCAAAAAATTAAAAAAAGATCTTACCGTAGAAATAGGCTGATGCTCACCCCATTCATGTAAAAATTTGCCCTGCAAATTGAATTTTTGCACTCTGTGATTATAGGTATCGGTTACATAAAGATAATTATGGGAATCAATGGCTATCCCGGTAGGTGAATCAAACTGTCCAGGATTTTTTCCAGGGGTTCCCCACTGCATTAAAAAATTGCCCTGGGGGGTGAACTTCTGGATACGGTCTAAATCATAATCGGACACAAAGATGTCGCCATCATTATTAACCGCAATCCCGGAAGGTTTTTCAAAATCTCCCGGACCATTACCATGTTTCCCCATTGTCCTAAAAATTTACCTTTTTGATCAAATATTTGGATCCGATGATTTCGGGCATCCGCTACGTAAACTCTTTCTGACTGATCAACAGCTATAGCAAAAGGCTCATTAAACTTTCCCTGATCGTTTCCTTTCGCACCCCAAACCTTGATTTTGGAATTGGAAAAGTTTTCACTAGAGGCAGTATTAAATAATGCCAAAAGTGATAGTGAAAAAGTTAAAGGTATTACTATTGCTAAATGAGCGATTTT
>ENA-ORDI01002148-ORDI01002148.1-marine-metagenome-genome-assembly--contig:-NODE-2148-length-9922-cov-3.018283_pt1 | contig 9922 bp, 10 predicted proteins | sample MGYA00248628_ERZ508525 | MGnify/ENA primary metagenome ERZ508525 (study PRJEB26195, sample SAMN05422138) | marine metagenome | isolation source: East of Porto Seguro, South Atlantic Ocean | place: Atlantic...
GAATCGACATGGTGGGTTTCGCCGGTGACACCGCTGGAAAGGTTGGACAAAAGGTACATCCCGGCGCCGCCGATGTCGTCGTGGGTGACGTTGCGGCGCAGCGGCGAATTGTACTCGTTCCACTTAAGGATATAGCGGAAATCCCCGATGCCCGACGCCGCCAGGGTCTTCATCGGCCCCGCCGAAATGGCGTTGACGCGGATATTTTCCTTGCCCAGGTCCTCGGCCAGGTAGCGAACGCTGGCTTCCAGCGCCGCCTTGGCGACGCCCATGACGTTGTAATGGGGCATCACCCGCTCGGCGCCGAAATAGGTCAGCGTCAACAGGCTGCCGCCGTCGGTCATCAGCGGCCGGGCCCGTTGGCACAGCGCCGTGAACGAATAACACGAGATGTTCATGGTCGAAGCGAAATTATCTGGCGTGGTGTCGATGTATTGGCCCTTCAGCTCGTCCTTGTCGGAAAAGGCGATGGCATGGACCAGGAAATCGAGCTGGCCCCAGCGCTCCTTGATAGCGGCGAACACCGCGTCCATGGAAGACGGTTCGCTGACATCGCAGGGAACAACGAAGTCCGAGCCCAGCGAATCGGCCAACGGATCGACGCGTTTTTTCAGCGCATCGCCCTGAAAGGAAAAAGCCAGTTCGGCGCCCTGATTGTGGACGGCCTTGGCGATGCCCCAGGCGATCGACCGTTCATTGGCGACCCCCATGACCAGGCCTTTTTTCCCAGCCATCAAGGTGCCGGGTTCGATTTTCGAATCCTCGTCCTTGGATTTTTGCTCAGGCATCAATTGCAGGAGGTCGTTCATAGGTCCCTCGTCGCTGTTTTTTAATTCCGCCCCTCCGGGGTGTGGTTCGCAATCTACATAATAGCCGCCAAAAGGCCAAAGGCCTCCCGATCACGTTTCGTTGCAAATTGTAACGGCCCCGGTGCTGGATTGGGCGTCACCACCCGCCGCCTGGTTACTTGGTTACTTGCCGCCGCTTTTTTTGACTGCGGTCCTGGGGCGCGCCTTAGTGCCGCGATCCGGTGACCATTCCTCCAGGAACCGGATCAGATCCTTATCCGGCTTGTTCGGCAAAACCACCCGCAGATGCACGAACTGATCCCCCCGGGGCCCGGTTCCCTTGTCGCCAGATTTCAGTCCCTTGCCCTTGAGCCGGAGTTGGGTGCCGGTGTTGGAGCCCTTGGGCACGGTGACGTTGACCATGCCGTCGATAGTCGGCGCTTCGATCCTGCCGCCGAGGACGGCTTCGGAAAGGGTGACCGGCACATCGACGTGGATATCGTTCTTTTGGCGCCGGAACACCGGGTCGGGGTCGACCAGGACTTCGACATAGGCGTTGCCGTCGGCGCCGCCGCCGAACCCGGCCATGCCCTGTCCCTTGAGGCGCAGGATCCGGCCGTCTTCGGTGCCTGGAGGGATAGTGACCTTGAGCCGTTTGCCGTTTGCCATGCCGATGTGACGGATGGCCCCCTTGGCGGCTTCCATGAAATCGACACGAAGATCGTATTCGATGTCGGGGCCGTTGATCTTGAGGCCCGCGATTTTGGAGCGTTTTTTCCCCGCCGGGCCGTTGGCGGAAGGCCTTTTCGCTTTTGCCTTCCTAGCTGTTTTCCGGGGGCGTGCGGGTTTTGATTTCGATGGCGACGGCGTCCGCCGGGTGCCGTCGCCGCTGATCTCGCCCCGGTCATAGCGCCGTCGACGGCCGGGGTCGGACAGCAGGTCATAGGCCGAGGACAATTCCTTGAATTCGTTCTCGGCCCAGGGATTGCTGGGATCGCTGTCGGGGTGGCACTCGCGGGCCAGCCGGCGGTAGGCCTTTTTCAACTCCTCGGCGCTGGCGCCGGGCGATACGTCAAGGATTTCATAAGGATCCTTCATCGCCCGGGACTATGGCACAGGGCCCAGGTCGCACCAAGACCGCACCAAGGCAGACTGGCTTGGCGGTTCGGGCTCCGATGGGCCTACTGGATGATCTGCCAGGTGCCGTCGGTGCGCCGGCAGGCGCGGCCGGAGCCGGTTTCTTGTTTGCCGTCGACGTAGATGGTGGTCTCGAAATCGCGGCAATTCTTGCCTTCCGCCGTGCGGTAGGTTCGGGTCGGTGTAATGGTGCCGGAATGTCCGGAATCCGGGTTCCGCCAGGCCTTGCTTTGGCCGATCTGGCTGTATTCCAAGCCGTCCTGGACGTTGCGCTGTTCATAAAGCCGGTCGGCCTTGTCCAGGGACTTGCCGATTTCGCTGCCGGCCCAGGCCCCGGCCAGGGCACCGACGGCGACGGCGGCCAATTTTCCCTTGCCGCTGCCGATTTGCGAACCGATAAGGGCGCCGAGACCGCCGCCGAGCAAGGTTCCGCCGGCCTGCTTGGGATTGTCCTGCAGGGTCTGGCAGGCGACCAGCGTCACGGCGAGAACGATGGCGGCGGTGGTTTTATAGACGCTTTTCATAACAGGCATTTTACTGACCTCTGATAAGCTGGTGCTTGACAAAACGGGTGGGCGAAACTTTCCTAGGCATTCACCCTTGCCCACTAATATGGCAAAAATTTAGGACTTTTTCGACTCATAAACGCGAAAACTTCCAAGCCGTCCCCGGTAAGGTAGCGACGCTTCGTTAATAACCCATTGATGCAACATTTGGCTGTGATGACCGTCACCGAACCCCAAGACCCGATCGCCGAATTCAAGGGATGGCTGGCCGAGGCCGAGGCGCAAGAACCCATTAACCCCAACGCCGTGGCGCTGGCGACGGCAACCCCCGACGGCCGCCCGTCCGTGCGCATGGTGTTGCTGAAGGCGGTCGACGAAAACGGGTTCGTGTTTTACTCCAACACCGAAAGCCGCAAGGGCCAGGAACTGGCCGTCAACCCGCGGGCGTCGCTTTGTTTTTACTGGAAGTCCCTGGGCCGCCAGGTCCGCGTCGATGGGCCCGTCGAGCCGGTCAGCGACGAAGAGGCCGACGCCTATTTCCAATCCCGCGACCGGGCGGCCCGGATCGGCGCCTGGGCGTCGAAACAGTCCTGGCCCATGGAAGGGCGCTTCGAGCTGGAGAAAAAGGCCGCTGAGTTCACCGCCAAGTTCAACGTCGGCCCGGTGCCGCGGCCGGATTTCTGGTCCGGATACCGGATCCTTCCCGAAATGATCGAATTCTGGACCCAGCGAAAGTTCCGTTTGCATGACCGCTTGGTGTATCATCAGGCCGACGACGGTTGGACAACGGAGCGACTTTTCCCTTAAGCCCAGGCCCGCCATGCCCGACGCGACCACCGATTCAAACAAGCCAACGACGACGACCGGCGCCCGGATGGCGTCCGACCAGGCCAACAGCCTGATGCGCCTGGCGACCTATGCCTCGGTGACGGTGGCGGTTGTGCTGATCGTCACCAAGTTCGTGGCCTGGCTGATGACCGACGCCGTCAGCCTGCTGTCGACCCTGATCGATTCGTTTTTGGACGCCGGGGCCTCGCTGTTGAACTTGCTGGCCGTCCGCCAAGCGCTGGAACCCCCCGACAAGGAACACCGCTTCGGCCACGGCAAGGCCGAACCGCTGGCCGGGCTGGCGCAGGCGGCGTTTATTTGCGGGTCGGCGGTTTTCCTGGTCATCGAAGCCGGCGAAAGGCTGTTCAACCCCCGGACCATCGAAAACACCGCCATCGGCTATGCGGTTATGGTGTTGGCCATCGTCCTGACCCTGTTTCTGTTAGCGTTTCAGCGTTATGTGGTCGGCAAAACCGGCTCCATCGCCATTACCGCCGATTCCGCCCATTACCAGATGGACGTCCTGGTCAACGCCGGTGTCATCGTTTCCCTGTGGCTGGTCAGCGCCTTCGGCTGGACCCTGGCCGACCCTCTCATCGCCCTGATCATCGCCGGCTACATCTTTTGGGGCGCCCGGCGGATCGGGATTACCGCCTATCAAATGCTCATGGACCGGGAACTGGAGGATGACGAGCGCCAGAAGATCCTCGACATCGCGTTGTCTCACCCGGGGGTCAAAGGGCTTCACGACTTGCGTACCCGGTCATCCGGGAACCGGGTCTTCATCCAGATGCACCTGGAAATGGACGGCGACATATCGCTGCTCGATGCCCATACGATTTCCGACGCCGTCGAAGCCAGCGTCCTCGAAGCCTTTGCCAACGCCGAGGTCCTGATCCACGAAGACCCCGAGGGCCTGGAAGAAGAAAAGGCGGTCTTTCATTGACCTCGGCGTCCGGCAATGGCGGCTCCCAACCCGGTTCCCAGCCCGGCTCTGAGGACGAAATCATCCGGTTGCTTTCCGACCCTGCGGTTTTCGGCCCCGTGGACAGGGTCGAAACCCATGTGTCGCTGGTGTTTTTGGGGCCCCGGCGCGTTTACAAGCTAAAACGCGCCGTCACCTTTCCCTATCTTGATTTTTCGACGCCCGAGAAGCGCCGCCTGGCATGCGAGGCCGAAATCCGGATCAACCGCCGCACCGCGCCGTCGATTTATCTGGGCGTGGTGGCAATAACCCGCCAAGCGAACGGAACCCTGGCCTTGGACGGCGACGGCGAGGCCGTCGACTGGGTGGTCGAAATGGAACGTTTCGACGAACACACGCTTTTCGACCGCCTGGCCCGGAAAGGCGGCCTCGACCGCGCGATGATGGAAGACCTGGCCGACGCCATCGCCGACTTTCACCACATGGCCGAGTCCCGCACCGATGGCGGCGGCGACGGCATCGCCATGATTATCGACAGCAACGCCGAATGCTTCGCCGGGGTCGAACAAGGCATCCTCGACCAGGCCGAGGCGGAAACCCTGACCGAGTTTTCGCTCCAAGCGCTAAAAGCCTTGGCGCCGGTGCTTGACCGCCGCCGCGATTCAGGCCGGGTCCGGCACTGTCACGGCGACCTGCATTTGCGCAATATTTGCATCGTCGAAGGCCGGCCGACCCTTTTCGACGCCATCGAATTCAACGATGCCTTCGCCACCATCGACGTCCTTTACGATCTAGCGTTCCTGCTCATGGACCTCGACCACCGGGGTCTCAGGCGGCTCGCCAATATCGTTTTCAACCGCTATCTGGACGTCACCGGCAATGGTACCGGGGAAGCCGGCGGCTTGCGGGTGATGGCGTTGTTTTTATCCATGCGCGCGGCCATCCGTTCGCACGTCGATGCGGCCCAGGCGCAGACCTTGTCGGACCGCGAAAAGGCCCGGGCCCGGGCCGAGGAATCAAACGATTACCTGAACATGGCGCTGAATTACCTGGCCCCGGAAGCGCCTCGCCTGATTGCCGTCGGCGGTCTTTCCGGCAGCGGCAAGTCTCGCATGGCCCGGGAATTGGCGCCGTTCCTGGGGGTGGCGCCGGGGGCCCGGGTGGTGCGCAGCGATTCCACCCGCAAGCGCCTGGCCGGTGTGCCGCTGACCCGGCGATTGGGCAACCAGGGCTATTTGGCCGAAATGACCGAACGCACATTCGAAGCCCTGTACGAAGAAGCGCTGGCCGCCCTGCGGGCCGGGCAGTCGGTACTCGCCGACGCCGTTTTCGCCAAACCTGAAAGCCGCCGCGCCATAGAGCGCGTCGCCGACAAGGCTGGCGTGCCGTTCACCGGCCTGTGGCTGGAAGCCCCGGCGGAAATCATGGCCCGGCGGGTGACCGAGCGCCAACGCAACGTTTCGGACGCCGACGCCAAGATTTTAGGGCAGCAGTTGACCTATGACCTGGGCGAGATCGAATGGTTTCGCATCGACAGTTCGGGGCCACGGCAGGAAACCCTGAAAGCCGGGCTCGGCCTGATTGGCCTGGAAACGGGCGTTGCGTAGCGTAAACCGGCATAAACCCTTTATGTTTGCCTTATCTGCGGCCATGATAGGAGCACCAGGAAAGAGGACGGGAATGAGGGGGACATGACCATTCGGACCATACTCGTTCCCTTTGACGGATCGGAAGCGGCCAAACTGGTGATGGAATTGGGTCTCAGGTTCGGCAAGGACCACGGCGCCAACGTTCGGGTCCTCAATGTGCGGTCCGACCCCAAGGACACCATTCCGCTACTCGGCGAAGGCATGTCGGTGTCGATGATCGAGGACATGATCCAGGCGGCCGAGAAGGATGGCGGCGAGAGGGCGGTCAGGGGACGGAAAATGTTCGACGCCCTGGTCAAGGAGTTGTCCCTTAAGGTCAGCGACGAACCCCGAGCGTCGGGGGCCTCGGCGTCGTGGAGCGAGGAAGTCGGCCGCGAGGACGAAGTCACGGCCCGCCAGGGCAGGCTTGCCGATCTGATCGTCGTCGGCCGGCCGACGGCGACATCGGACGTTTCCACGACCCTGACCCTGAACGCGGCGCTTTTCAACACCGGACGCCCGGTGCTAGTGGTGCCTTTCGGCGGCGCCGCTTCTTTCGGCAAGCACGTCGCCATATCCTGGAACGGCAGCCCGCAATCGGCCCGCGCCGTCGCCTCGGCGTTGGGGCTGATCCAGGCCGCCGATAAGGTAACGGTGATGACCGTCGGCAGCGAACGCACGTCCGCCGCCCGGGCACCGGAACTGGCGGAATACCTGGAATGGCATGGGATTTCTCCGGCCACCCGAACGTTCGATTCTGAAAGCCGGCATCCCGTCGGCGCGCCATTGCTCAAGGAATGCGCCGACGCCGGCATCGATTTACTGGTCATGGGGGCCTATACCCACAGCCGCATGCGTCAATTGATCCTCGGCGGCGTCACCCGCCACGTCTTGGAAGAAGCCGCCATTCCCCTGTTCATGGCCCATTGAACCGAAACCTTTCCGGCCATGGTTCACAGGAAAATCATCGATCCGGTGCTGAAGAATCTTGGCCCAAGCCGGGCCGATTATTTCAACCGCCTCGTCGACAGGGTCGAGCGCGACCCGCGCACCGAAACCGTGCCCAACCTGGTCTATCTGGTGCTCAGGGAAACGATCCCGTACCTGCCCGCCGATCTGCCGCAGGAAGAACTGGCCGACCGGTTGTTGGACTTTGTCATCGGCAGTCAGGGGTGGCTCAACCGGGTCATCCATGACCGCCGGTTTATAGAAGACCCCGGCCGGCTGGCCGAGGTGACCAAGGAATTTGTCCTTCAGGTGCTGGCATTGGCCATGGACCAACACCAGGTCAACAAAATCCAGGCCGCCAAGGTGCGCCAAGCGAAGACCTACCGGTTTTCGTACCCCGAAGGCGACGAAGACGACTTTCCCTACCGGGACGACGAATAAGCGTTTAGTGGATTTTATCCACTAGAGAACAAATCCGGCTGGCCGGCCGGGGGTGGGGTTTCCTCTTCGGCCCGCAGCGGTTGGGCCTCATAGGGAACCAGCAAACCAGAGACTTTATCGAAAGGGGTGCCGCGGTCGATCCACAGGGGCTCGGCTCGGCGCTCCAGGATCACCGGCATGCGGTCGTGGATGTGGGCGATATCGGCGGCCGGCGGGCAGGTGATGATGGTGAAGCGCTCGCCGTCGGTCAGCCCGGCGAAGGCGAAGACGCCCCTGCTTTTCGTTCCGATGCGGTTCTTGCGGAGGGCGGGACCGTCCTTGCGCCACTCGAAATAGGTCGTTACAGGAACCAGGCATCGGTTCTCCAGTAGCGGCAGGAAGGTCTTTTTCTCCCTTAATGTTTCGGCACGGGCGTTAATCAGCGGCTTGGCGTTCCATTCGACGGCCAGACCCCAACCCGACAGACGCGGTTTTGCCCCGCCTTCGATGATCAGCGCCATATCAGTGGGCCTGATCTCGGGCGCGCCCGGCACCGGCGGCGGGTCCGCCAACCCGAAACGTTCGGCGAGGTCGCCCGGCTGAGCGTCGATTTCAAAACGCGAACACATGGACGCAGTTTACACCATCGGGGTTAGTGGCCTGTATCACCTAAATTGTACCCCTACGACGGCGCTGCAAGGTTTCCGGCTAGGAGTGCGTTGCGCCTGCCTGCGCGAAGCCGGAGCTCCGCTTCGGCGAAGGCAGGCGCCGTGGTGCCAACACACCACAAACGGCGCGCGACGACGTCCGAAAGCCTCGCAACACCGCCCTTTCGGGTCGCTTTTCCCGTCCCCTCGGGGCGTCGGAAGGGCTTGCCGGTGGGCAGGCATCGCCTGCGCTCTCCCCCCTACCGAGGAAACGGGAAAAGCGATCGTAGGGGTGCAATTTAGGTGATACAGGCCACTAGAAAGATGACGCCCAATGGCCTAACGTCGGGGCCATGGCGGAGGACAGAAAAACCGTAATCATCACCGGTGCCAGCAGGGGCATCGGCCACACCACGGCACGGTTGTTTCTGGACCGCGGCTGGCAGATCATAACCTGTTCGCGCGACGACACGCCCGAGGAATGCAAGCGCGACCCCAACTGGACGTGCCATTTCCCGACAGACCTGGGCGACGCCGACAGCCTCGCCCAATTCATCGAAACCGCCAACGAGGAACTCGCCGACGCGCCGTTGCACGCCCTGGTCAACAACGCCGGCATGTCGCCGAAGACGCCTTATAAGGAGCGCCTGGGCTGCCTCAACGGCGACCTGGAAGCCTGGCGCGACGTGTTCGAGCTCAACCTGTTCGCGCCGCTGAAGCTCAGCCGCGGTTTTGCCTCGGCCCTGCATCGGGGCGAAGGCGCGATCGTCAACGTGACTTCCATCGCCGGTCATTTGATCCATCCCTTCGCCGGCTCGGCCTATTCCATTTCGAAGACCGCGCTTTCCGGCCTGACGCGGGAAATGGCCAACGAATTCGCCTCCCTCAACGTGCGCGTCAACGCGGTTGCCCCCGGCGAAATCGAAACCGAGATGGTCGGAAGCGAATACGAGGTGCTGATCCCGCGCATCCCGCTCAACCGCATGGGCACGCCCGAAGACGTGGCCAGGACGATCTATTATCTGTGTTCCGAGGACGCCGGTTACGTCACCGGCAGCGAACTTTGGGTCACCGGCGGGCAGCACCTGTTTTAACCAAACCGGGGGGCCAAGGGCCGGGGATAAGACCGGCCACAAGGCGTTCGGCGCGATGGCAAAAAAACGTAGAAAACTCCAAAACGCCGTCCTGTTTCATCATCCGGACGCCGTCGATACCAGCTGCCCGCGGTTGATGGGCCGCCACGCCGCTGGCGAAGGGTTCCTCAAGGCGTTCGTCCGCCATTCCGGCGTCAACGGTTTCCACGGCCTCGGATTCGAACAAAGCCATTTCGACGATTTCCAAAGCCGCATCGGCGCCCTGGACGATCAAAACCGTCCCTGCCATTGGGTTGGCCTGGGCGATATGGCCGGCGCCGGCCCGTCGACGCTGATGCTTCCCGATCCGTCGCTGGCGCCGTTCGCGTGGCGGCGCCGCGGCACCGGCAACCGCGGCTACAGCCTGTGCGGTCTCAACAACCTGTTGTTCGATGACCTGACCGACGGCGGTGCGGTCTGGCGCATCGTCGAGGAAGTCAGCGGACTTTAACTTTGCGGCGCCCCCTGGGCCTCGGCCAGCAACCAGTCCATGAAACGCTGGGCGTTCGGGCGCGGCGGCTGGTTCGCGGGGTGGACAAGATAAAATGAAAAATCAGATTTCAAGGCCGCGTCAATGGGCCGAACCAACTCGCCGCGTTCGATAAGATCGTCGGCAAAACGTTCGCCGCAAAGGGCCAGGCCTTCGCCGCGGATGGCGGCATGAATGAGAATCATGTAGTTGTCGAAGGACAGGCCCCGTTCCTCCGGGGACCATTCGTCGGCGCCGAAGCCTTCAAACCAGGAATCCCACGTCACCCAGTTCTTATCGAATTGCGTCAGGTAAAGAAGCGTCTGGTCGGTGAGATCCGAAACCTCCTTCAGGGGGCCATGCTCTTCTAAATACGATGGCGAGCAGACGGGAAAAATCTCGTTGTCGAACATGTGGCTGGCGATGACGTTGTCCCATTGGCCGCGGCCATAGCGGACGCCGAAATCAACGCCGAGGGCGGCAAGGTCTCGTC
>ENA-ORDI01002153-ORDI01002153.1-marine-metagenome-genome-assembly--contig:-NODE-2153-length-9909-cov-3.316721_pt1 | contig 9909 bp, 7 predicted proteins | sample MGYA00248628_ERZ508525 | MGnify/ENA primary metagenome ERZ508525 (study PRJEB26195, sample SAMN05422138) | marine metagenome | isolation source: East of Porto Seguro, South Atlantic Ocean | place: Atlantic...
GAGCCAAGCGCCAGCGCGGCCAATGCCAGAACGACACCAAGGGCGAGCATCCACTTGCGCTGTCGGCCTTTACCGGCAGAACAGAGGCCTTCCGCATCGGTATTGGAGCGTGCGGAAATGGCGGTAACGGGCACCGGGGCTCGGGACGACGGAATAGTCATGTCGTATCCTTCATCGAATCAACCAATGCACATTAAGTAGGGCTTCCCATCATTGGAAGGTCAAGACACTTTGTGGGGATTTTCCCGGCTTTCAGCCAGCCACCTTGCATTCCCATCATTGGAAGGTTAAAGCGCCCGCATGAAACATTCACACACGATTGGCGAGGCGGCTGCAGCGAGCGGGGTTTCTGCCAAGATGATCCGACATTATGAAAAGATCGGTTTGATCGAGGCGGCGGACCGGACCGATGCCGGGTACCGCCTCTACACTCCGGCAGATATTCATACGCTCCGGTTTGTGCGGCGCGCCCGCAATCTGGGCTTTTCGGTCGACGATATTTCCGAACTGCTCGATTTATGGAAAGATAGTGCCCGAGCGAGCAAGGACGTGCGCCGAGTAGCGGATGGCCATCTTTCGGCCCTGCGATCGAAGGCTGCCGAAATCCATTCGATGATAGACGCGCTCGAACATCTTTTCGAGAATTGCACGAATGACGAACGTCCCGACTGTCCCATCCTCAAGGACCTCGCGGACGATGCCAATCCGGCTCGTGCCAAGGACGTTGGTCACAAGTTTGGCTTCGAGCGCGTTTGCTAGGCTTCGGACGGTGCTCAGTATCGCGCAAAGACGCTCGTGGTACGATCCGTTCTTACGCCCGTAATCGTCCACGTGCCTGTCTTGGCACCGCCCATGCCCGGCGAACCTGCAGGCATGCCGGGAAGCGTGATGCCTGAAATCCGCGGGCGTTCCTCCAGCAGGCGGTCAACGCTGTCGGTCGGCACATGTCCATCGACGAAGTAGCCGCCGATGAGCATCGTGTGGCATCCCTCGAGCCCGGCGGGCACACCCTGGCGTTCCTTGATTAGGGCGAGGTCGTGGGTCGCGACCATCTTCACCTCATATCCGCTGGCTTCGAGATAGTCGCCGTAGCTCTCACAGCAACCGCACTGAGGGTTCTTGAAGATCGTGGCAAACGGTCTTGCTTCCTGTGCCGCCGCTGCCGAGGGCAGCAGCGCGAGGGCCGAAAACGACATCAAAACCTTGGGTAACAAACGCATCAGTTTTTCCTTTCAGTTAACTCGAATGGTGGCCATCATCCCTGCGGCCTGGTGTTCGAGAATATGGCAATGAAACATCCAGTCGCCCGGGTTGTCCGCTACGAACGCGATCTCGACGCGTTCTTCGGGCGCCATGAGGACGGTGTCCTGCCACTCTTGATATCGTGTCGGCTGTCCATTGCGCGACAAGACGCGGAAACTGTGGCCATGCAGATGGATCGGGTGCCACCACGCAGTCTCATTGGTCATGTCGAGGAGAAGCGTGGTTCCTCGCACGGCAGATATAATCGGATCGTGAACATGGCCGCTCGCCGAAACGCCGTTGACGGTCCAGCCCATCATTCCTCCGGACATCATTCCCGAACCTCCCATCCGCCCCATCATCATGCCGGAGCCGGTTCGTTGTTCGTTCCGCGCGTCAGAGCCGCTGGCTGTTCGCCCCATCATGCCCATCATCCCGCCCCCGAATATGATCCGGTGACGCTCGGCCGTTGCCAGTTCGGGTTCGGCGAGAGGGTTGGGCGGCAGCGGCGCTGGGTCGGACAGACGCCTTTCCCTGACCTCTTTGCCCTGACACTCGAATGTGGTGAGTTCGTATTCCAGTCCATCATAGAAGACATCGCGCAGTGAATGCCGGGTCCCGGCGGGATAATCGAAATCGACGATCAGATCCGCCCGCATTGCCGGCCCGAGAAGCAGGGGCGCGCTTAGACGGTGAGGCTCGACGGGCTGGCCGTCGAGCGCGACGACCATTGGATCGAGGTCACCGAAATCGAGCCCGAAGATGCGGGCATTGGCAGCGTTCACGAGCCGCAGCCTGATCCGCTCATTCGGCCTCGCAATCAGTGGTGCCGCCGGCTTTCCGTTGATAGTGATCGTGTTGCCGATCCGGCCTGCCATCATCGCGTCGTGCCGACTGCCGAACCCTCCACTTATTTGCCCCTGGTCATTGAGCCTCCAGTCGTCGAGCATCCAGACGAGGTCGCGATCGACCTGCGGCGGATCTGCCTCTTCGATAATGAGCGGTCCGTAGAGGCCGCGACCGACCTGCTCGAAGCTGCGCTGATGGGGATGGTACCAGAAAGTGCCCGCATCCTCCGGCGTAAAGGCATATCTGAACCTTTCGCCGGGCTCCACGGGGGGCTGGGTGAGGTGGGGAACGCCATCCATCGCGTTGGGAACACGAACGCCGTGCCAATGGATGGTTGTTTTTTCCTCGAGAGCGTTTTCCAGCAGGACCTCGAAGGCCTCTCCCTGCCCAAGCCTGAGAGCAGGACCCGGTACCGAGCCATTGTAACCCCACACCGGTATTTGAGAGGCTTCGCCGACGAGTGGCGCGCTGGTCGTTCCGGTTTTGAGGACGCGGCGGCCGGCGGTTGTGCTGGCACCCACCGGCGTTCTACCTCCGGCTCCCAGAACGGCGGCCAATCCGCCGCCAATGGCCAGAGCACCGGAACCGGCGAGGACCGCGCGGCGCGTCAATCGTGATTCTTTTGATTGCATAGAAAGCATCTCCGCATCGCCAGATTAAGGTTCGACCGACAATGTAGTCCTTCCCATCATGGGAAGGTCAAGGCCGCCTATTGGACATAGACCGTTAAAGGCACGGAAGACCCCGAAACTTCTCTGTATGAAGGACGCGCAGGCAGGTGCAGGACAATTGTCCTCAACCCCGAACTTCGCGCCTACCGTTCGCCGGAGTCCAGCGCCGCTTCTCTTGATATGCGGGTTCAGATTTGGCGCATGGTCATCGTCGCCGTTAGCTTCTTGGCTGCTGCGATCTCTTGGCCAGCTCTTTCCAACGACCGGGGCGTGGCAGCAGCATTGGAACCTTGCGCATATAAGCGCGATACTCGTCGCCAAATTTACGGATCATGTCGCGTTCTTCCTTGCGGGCGAGAAGATAGTAGGCGAGCACGATCACCGGGAACAGAACGGCCGAAAAGATTGTCGGCCAGTGAATGACGCCTTCTCCGAACAGAGCAAGAAACAACCCGGTATACTGCGGGTGCCGTACGAAACGATATAGTCCATCGGTGACAAGCCGTTCATCGTGACGCGCCTTATAGACCGCGCGCCATCCGTGAATGAACATTCCCACGCCGATGATCGCTAGCGAGTAGCCTATCAGCATCGAGACAAACATCCCGGTTTCGCCTAGACCCACGAGTGTCGACCACAGGTTGGCGCTGACATACTCCCGATCGATCCCGAATGATCGTATGAGAAGGTATACGGTCAAAGGGAAGCCGAACATTTCAGCATAGAGGGCGATGATGAAAGCCTGCACAAGGCCGGCGCCGGTCCATTCGCGCCATCCGCGCGGGGCGAAGTACCGGTAGAAAACCCACGATACGATGACGACCATGATCGCCGCTAAACCCCAAGCCATCGGTTTTTCCCCTTCGCTTGCCTATGCCGACAGGGTTTCCTGTCTTGCGTAATGCAGCCCGCTGCCACGCAGTTCTGGCATCGCCACAGACCGGGGATATGCTGCGGCTCATTCCGCAGCTCCACACCGAACAGCCTGCGACGGTCCACTCTCCGGGGCCCGGCACCAAGGTGCCGCTTACCATCGTTGGAGGGTCAAGAGGTATTTGCATCAAGCACGAATAAAGGTCTCGATTGAGACAAACCCATCCTTGGTCGTTACAGCCTTGGGCCAAGGAACGGACCCGGCACCAAATTGTTGAAAGTCTGGAATCTTGCGAGCCGGCCTTGACCTTCCCATGATGTCAAACATTAGGTTTGCTGGACCCGACGATTCGATGCGGCGGTCACGTCCTCCATTTGATTTGGCGGAGATGGCTTCCCATCGAACGGAACGCCAAACTTTTGGAGAGACAGATGAAAACCAGCGAAATTATGACTAGCGATCCGGCATGCTGCAAGGAAGACCAAAGTCTTCAGGACGCTGCCACACTTATGGTCGAAAATGATTGCGGGCAAATCCCGGTCGTCGACGATGAGGGTGGTCTTGTCGGCGTGATCACGGATCGCGACGTGTGTTGCCGGGCCATCGCTGAGGGAATGTCGGCGGAGACACGCGTCGGAGACGTGATGACCCGGTCGGTTGTAAGCGTTACCCCCGACACCTCTCTGGAAGACTGTCTAGCATCCATGGAGAAAAACCAGGTTCGCCGTGTCCCGGTTATCGGCGATGACGGGAAATGCTGCGGCATGGTTTCGCAAGCCGATGTCGCCCGTACCGGTAACGATGCAAAGACGGCCGAGCTCGTGCAGGAAGTTTCCCAGTCACGCGCAGATGGGAAATCCTCCGGCTGTTGTTAGGGCGACGATATACAGCAGCCGCTCTTTGAAAGGGGGCGGCTGCCGTCTGCTTCGTACCGAAGTGGAACATCTTCCGGCTATTAAATCGAAGGCACTCCCATGGACAAGCGTATCGTTCTGATTACTGGCGCGAACGGATATATTGGCCGCGCGCTGACGCAGCGCCTTGGCAGCGCATATCGCGTCATTGGTCTCGACCGGTCTCCCGTCGAGGACAATCCCGGTCTCACAGCCTCCTATTCCATGGATCTCGGCGATGACGCGTCCGTGGCTGCTGCCCTCGAAAAGGTCAGGGGCGATTTCGGAAACGAGCTTGCTGCCTGTATCCATCTGGCCGCCTATTTCGATATCACCGGCGAGCCCAATCCTCTCTACGAGAAGGTCAACGTTGAGGGTTCACGCCGACTGATCACGGCGCTGCAGGCCTTCGACATCGAACAGTTCATCTATGCAAGCTCAATGCTTGTACACGAGCCCAAACCGCTGCCGGGCGTACGTATCGACGAATCCAGTCCGCTTGGACCGACCTGGCCTTACCCTCAATCGAAGGCCGATGCGGAACAGGTACTGCGCGAGAACCGTGGCGACATTCCGGTTGTGTTCCTGCGGTTTGCCGGGGTCTACGACGACAAGGGGCATTCCGCCTTTCTCGCCGAACAGATTGCCGGCGTCTATGAGCACCGCGTGTCGGCGCATCTGTATCCGGGGATGTTGTGCGCTGCACAATCGGCACTGCATCTTGAAGATCTGACCAAGGCGGTCGAGCAGACTATCGCGCGTCGCGCTGACCTCGAGGGCGAGACGCCGATACTTGTCGGCGAGCCCGAAACGCTGGGCTACGCCGAGATTCAGGACATCGTCCATTGCCGGATCCACGGCGAGGAATGGACGACAGTGCGCATTCCAAAGAGCGTGGCGAAACTGGGCACGTGGATCGAGGAAGAAGTCCTTGGCCATGACGGATTCATCAAGCAATGGATGGTCGATGATGCCAATGCTCACTACATCCTTGATATCTCCCGTGCCCGGAACCTGTTGGGGTGGGAGCCAGAACATTCGCTCCGCGACACGCTTCCGACCATCATCGACGCGTTGAAAGCCGACCCGCAGGACTGGTACGAAACGAATAAGCTGAACACGTCCCGCGTGGCTTGGCATCCAAAGAGTTCGGATGCAGGGAAGACCGAACCGGCGCGGCCCCAATCGCATGACACCGATATGGCTCATGATGGGCACCAGATGGACGGCGACATGCACGACATGGACGGCGATATGCAGCATATGGACGGACCCCAGCGCGGTACCCGCTGGACGCAGTTTGCTGTCATCGGACTCGGCCTCTGGCTTGCTGCAAGTCCGGGTGTTTATGACGTCGTATCCGCCGATACTGCCCGTGCGTCGGTCGTAGCGGTCACTCTCGAGCGGGGTTTGCCGTCGATCGAATGGCGGGCCAACGCTCTTGCTCTGAGCGATATGCTGAGCGGGATCGCATTGATGATTTTCGGCGCGATGTCGCTTTCGAAGCGTACCGCATGGCTAGGGCAGTGGGCGACAGCCTTTATCGGTATCTGGCTGCTTTTCGCGCCCTTGTTCTTCTGGAGTCCGAGCGCGGCCCAATATCTGACCAATATGCTTGTCGGTTCATTGGCAATCGCATTTTCCGTGCTGGTGCCGATGATGCCCGGAATGAGCATGGAAGGGATGATGGACAAGAAGTCCATCCCGCCCGGGTGGACCTACAGTCCCTCGACCGATGCCCAGCGATTCCCGATTGTTGCGATGGGCATTATCGGCCTTTTGATATCGCGCATGCTCACCTCCTACCAGCTTGGCCATATCGATATGGCGTGGGAGCCGTTTTTCTCCGGATCGCTCGCAGATCCCAAAAACGGGACCGAGGAAATCATCACTTCAGATGTATCCAAGGCCTGGCCGATCCCGGATGCCGGGCTTGGAGCGGTCAGCTATGTGCTTGAAATCCTGATGGCGGTCATGGGAACCCGCGCACGCTGGCGCACCATGCCGTGGATGGTCACCTTCTTCGGCATTCTGGTCATTCCGCTGGGTGTGGTCAGTATCTATTTCGTGATCATTCAGCCGATCGTGATCGGAACGTGGAGTACGCCGGCGCTGATTGCTGCCCTTGCGATGCTTATCATGATCCCGTTCTCTCTCGATGAAGTCATCGCCATGGGGCAGTATCTCTACTGGTCGAAAAAGGAAGGAAAACCGCTCGTCCGAACCTTCTTCAAGGGCGGCGCGGTGGCACACGGCGAAATCGACGATACCGACTATATGACCGATGCGCGCTCGATCTGGAACAACACGGTGCGCGGCGTGACCTTCCCGTGGACCCTGATGGCCAGCACGGCTCTGGGAGCCTGGCTGATGCTGACAAGGATCACGCTTGGCAGCGAGGGCGCGATGGCCAACAGCGATCACGTGGTGGGTGCTTTGGTGATTACGGTGGCAATCATCGCGACTGCGGAAGTCGCGCGCGCCCTCCGCTTCATCAATGCTGCATTCGGTGCCTGGCTTGTCGCGGCGCCATTCCTCCTTGCGGGGGCGTCGTCTGCCGGAACGGTGGCGTCGGTTGTGGCCGGCCTGCTCTTGATCGGACTGAGCCTGCCTCAAGGCAAGCGTAGCGGTGAGCATTATGCTGGCTGGGATCGGTTTGTCGTATGACCGGTTGACCCGAGCAAAGCGGATCTGGCGCTCTTCCTTTAGGAACAGGATGAAGACGAGGTCGGACCCGCATTCTTCTCAGAGCATCGCTAGAAATGTGCCCTGAGTTCCCACAAGATAAGTAGGAGTATTTACATGACCCTTTCAATTGGCTCGACAGCCCCCAATTTCACAGCCCAGACCACACAAGGCAGCATTCATTTCCATGATTGGATGGGTGACAGCTGGGCAATCCTCTTTTCCCATCCCAAGGCATTTACACCGGTTTGCACGACCGAGCTTGGTTATATGGCCGGGCTTGGCGAGGAATTTGCCAAACGCGACACCAAGATTATTGGCCTTTCGGTCGACAGCAGCCAGGATAATCGCGATTGGCTTCCCGATATCGAGGAGGTGAGTGGAAATAAGGTCGACTATCCCGTGGTCGGCGACAGCGACCTTCAGGTCGCCAAGCTTTATAATATGCTGCCGGCCGACGAAGCGGGTAATGCGGAGAGGCGAACCGCAGCCGATAACGCCACCGTCCGCGCTGTCTATATCATCGGGCCAGACAAGAAAATTCGCGCCATGCTGCTTTATCCGATGAGCAGCGGGCGGAATTTCGATGAAGTGCTCCGGCTGCTGGATTCGGTGCAACTCACCGAACGCAAGGGTGTAGCGACACCGGTTAATTGGCAGAAGGGTGATGATGTGATCATTCCGCCTTCCTTGTCGGACGAAGATGCGAAAGCCAAATATCCCGATGGCTGGGACGAAAAGAAACCGTATTTGCGTGTGATCCAAGAACCGATCGACTAATTGCGCGAGCAGGTTGCCAGCAATTGCATGTCGGCGTGAATATAGCATGCTCATGCTAGGATTTGAGCGCGTCGCCACACCTGCGAGTGGATCTATCTGTTCGATATATAGATTGGCAAGAAGCGTAAGCGATTAGGTGTACGGTAAAACCAAATCCGGTCCCGATCGGTTTTCTCCTCGTTAATCGAATGGCGGCCCCACCTCCCCCTGAACCCTGCGGATCGCAGGTGTCCCGGGGCCGTTCAGGAACCCCGCGCTTCACCCAACCCTGGCGCGGGGTTCCGCCTTTCAGGTACAATAGCTGTTGAGCGCGGCTATGTTGGTCAAAGGACTGCGGCGTCCGCCGAGCTTGGACACCTCAGCTGCGTGACGGGGTTGAGGAGCTGTCAGAAAGTTTGACGCAATTGACCTCGACCTTCATTTGGTGGAGGGCTATGCCACATCCGCGAAATACAATGAACCCTCGCGTGTGAAGCCTCTGTTCGAAAGAGTACTATGGCAGACCTATTTGAAGACTTCATATGGGTAAGGGCCGTTCGTGGTTGCTAGTCGCTTGATGGCCGAACCGACTCATGCTGTCGAACCACTACCTTTGCACGACGGCAAGACGACCGTTGTTAGCATCATAAGCAGTTCGGCTGCTGTTTTGGCAGCTTGCTCTTGCTGCATTCTACCGATGGTGCTGGTTGCCGCCGGGCTGAGTGCGAGCCTGAGCAGTGTTTTGGCACCTCTGGGTTCGCTCCATTGGCCAATGACCGCATTTTCGATGATTGCGGTGGCGGCTAGTTGGCTCATTTTTCTACGGAAATATCGGCGCAAATGTCATTGCGATTCCCAAGCCGCACATAAATGGTTCTTGAACCCTCAGATAATTATGCTCCTAGTTGCAACTGCGTTGACCTTCATCGCTGCCGCTTGGGGCTTGTTCGAGCCAACTCTTATGAAAGCATTTATGTAGTCTCATGCTCTGAGAGAACGCCACTCGCATGTATGCTCCGTTTGATGCGATAGCTGAAGCCAGCGTAGAGATTCGATGGGCCATTGCGCAACGATGGTTCCAGACGCTTTTCGGCCTGCCATGTCATGCAGGCTGATGCTGCCTGGCAAGGTTTGAGGGGAAGCGTTTCCGTTATCGAGCGGATCCAAGGCGATCTTGATTTCGACGGATTTGGAAAAACTCATCGATCCCGAAGCATAGCAGTTCGATTTGCCATCCAGACATGGTTCTGGTGATCGTCTCCCAGTTCGATCAAATGATGGGTGCGCGCGGATAGCGCGCAATAACCGGCGCAGGCTTTCGTGCGATCTATGGCAGGCCAACCTATCCCTGCGGCGACTTCCCGCCGAGCTCATGCAATTGCTCAACCGCTTCTTCGACGCAATCTCCGCATTTCAGATTGGCAGGCACGGCCACGTCGATCTGAATAGCCCCTAGTTTTCTAGACGCCCTCGGTGCTCATCATCTGCTGCCGCTCTTCCAGAGACAGGGTGTACCAGGCCCGTGTCTTGACGAAGGGATAGACGATCAGGTATGGCGTGTCGCCGGGTTTCATGCCGAGCCTTGTGCCCTCCTGACCCTTATGCCTGTGGTCGTCAACGTAATCGGAGCGCCGCGTCATGGCCAGGTAGGAGTAGGGTATCTCCAAGTACTTGCCCAGCTGGGTGCTCCACAGGCGCGTCGCCAGCTCCTGGAGTTGCTCCAGGTCCCAGGCCACCTTCCACAGAAGAAAGTCGCAGTCGCCCCGAATGCCCACCAGGCTGTAGGGCAGTACGGAGACGTCTGAAGATAGCTCGTCCAAAACGGCTAGGAACTCCTGCTTGTGCTCCTCCTTTTCGTGGGAGGGGAGCCGACGCCACTGGGGATCGAGCTTATAAAAGTCGTACTTGACGAACTGGCTACGCTGTTCTTCCATAA
>ENA-ORDI01002154-ORDI01002154.1-marine-metagenome-genome-assembly--contig:-NODE-2154-length-9908-cov-2.425389_pt1 | contig 9908 bp, 11 predicted proteins | sample MGYA00248628_ERZ508525 | MGnify/ENA primary metagenome ERZ508525 (study PRJEB26195, sample SAMN05422138) | marine metagenome | isolation source: East of Porto Seguro, South Atlantic Ocean | place: Atlantic...
AGGTTTTGCCCCTACATATAAGGGCATAGATGCATCCATAATAACACTATATGGAGTAGTTATGACTTCATCGCCTTCTTTTATGTCATCGTCTCGACCAAGCAGAACCGCCCCGACATTGTCTTCTTCAAGGTTCAAAACCATGCCAACGAGGCCACCGGGAAATTCCAAAAGTTCACCGGACATGGCATTTCCCAGGCCGTAAATACGCGCGATTCCATCCCCTACCGAAATCACCCGACCGGTTTCCTTGAGCTCGATCCCTTCTTCAAAGCCTTCAATCTGCTTTTGAATCAAGGAACTGATTTCATCGGCTCGTAAATTCACTTAGGCTACCTCCTCTTTTTCTATTGTTCGTTTCAACATCTCCAAGCGGTTGCGAATGGAATCATCTGCCACCTGGTCCCCGATGCGCAACATAATGCCGCCAATCAGCGACTCATCCACCTCGGTGTCGATCAAAATGGTTTTCCCTAAAATCTTGTTCAGCGCGATTTTTAAACGGTCAATGTTTTCATTGGTCAACGGATAGGCAGAAGTGACATGGACGCGTGCTCGGTTCAACCGACGGTCCACCGCCTTTTCAAAGTATTCGACAATTTTCTCCAAATACAGAATCTTGCCTCGCTCATTGAGCAAAACCAGCAAATTGGATACTTTGTCTCCTACCTGAAGCCGGCTGCATATCTCCTGAACTACGGTTTTTTTCTTTTCCGTAGCTATGGAAGGGTGCTTAAAAAAACTCTCCAATTGTTTTTCGATTTTAAGGGCATCTCCAAAGGCCTGCAAACTTTCCAGAGCCTTTTCCAGCGCACCCGTGTCCGCAATATTCCCGGACAACGCCTCAGCATATCTTTTTCCAATTTGATTTTCCAGCATGGTTCAGCCCTAATTTTAAACGTCAATTATTCTGACGTTTTTCCAGTTCCTCAATCACCTGCTCAATAGACTCTTCCACAAGCCTTTTTTTATCCGCGTCATCCAGAACCTTTTTCAGGAACTTCTCTGTGGAGGCAATCGTCAATGCCGCGGTGTAACTGCGGATTTCCTGGAGTAACTTGTTGCGTGAGCTTTGAATTTCCTGCTCCGCATCTTTTTGAATCTGCCGGACTTTTGCCTCGGTTTCCTGGAGGCTTTTCTCCTGAAGCTTCTTGCCCTCATCATGGGCCAACTGCAAAATCGTCTCGGCCTTGCCATGCGCGGCTTTTAGTGTTTCTTCCAGTTCTTTTTTAATCTCTTGCGCTTCTTCTTTCAGCTTCTCGGAGTTTTCAATATCACTGCGAATCTTTTTTTCACGTTCTTCCAGAGCTTCGAGAATAGGAGGAAAGGCAAATTTCTTAAGAATAAAAAACAAAAGTCCGAAGGAAATCAGCGACCAGAAAATCAGCGAGCCAAAAACAGAAACCTGTTCAAATTGAGGCATATCCCATCCTTAATTAAAGTTCATCCAACAGGAAAGTGGCACCCAGCCACTCGGCGTGGGGCCAATGAGCAATGGCTCATCAAAGAGCCGAGAGAATGTTTGCCCACAAAATAAAGCCATTGCAATTTGCCAGCGGAGGCTCTCCGCCTCCTTTACGGCATAATGATAAAGGCAATAACCAGAGCATACAGTGCAATTGCTTCTACCAGCGCGAAACCGATCCAGCAATATTTGGCAACCCGCGCCTCACAATTAGGCTGACGCCCAACGGTTTCGATGGTTTTCGCAAAAATATAAGCGATCCCCAGGGCAGCACCAAAAAAACCAGCGGCACACAATCCCATTCCAATTAATGCAGCAGCTTCAGAACCCATTCTTCCCTCCTACGAAAAGTTTGTGACAAAAAAATTAATGTAACTTGACCACATCGCCAATGTAAACACAGGTCAGCGTTGTGAAAATATAAGCTTGAATAAACGCAATGGCGATTTCCAATCCGTTAATGATTATTGTGAATCCAAAAGGCATCCAGCTCACCCACAGTGGCGATGTCATAGCAAGCCCGAACAGCACCGCAAGAATAGTATGCCCCGCCGTCATATTGGCGAACAACCGCACCGCCAGCGAGATAGGACGCGCCAGCATACTGACTATTTCAATGGGAATCATCAAAGGAATCATAATTTTAGGAACCCCTGGCGGCACCAGAATTCCAAAAAAACCCATGCCGTGCTTGCTAAACCCAATCACCAGAGTCATGATAAAAATGCCGCAAGCAAAAGTTCCAGTCACCACCACCTGGCTGGTAATCGTGTAAGAGCCCGGCACCAGCCCGATCAGGTTGCAGGCCAGAATAAAGAGAAACAGGCTGGCAATGAACGGAACATATTTTTTGCCCTCTTCTTTCCCGATAAACTCAAAGACCAAATTGCGTATGAATTCCAGGGCAATTTCCAGAATGCTCTGCAGTTTTCCAGGTATGGGAGAAATGCCCCGGCTCACCACAAGCATGAAAGCTCCGACAATGATGGCCAAACCCACCCACATCGCCACCACGGCATTGTTGATAGAAAGGTCCAGCCCCCCTATATGAATAGGAATAAGGGTATGAACTTCAAAATGATGTAACGGGCTTTCCATAATTTAAATCTGATCCAAGTCAAGAATTATTATTGTCATCGTCTTCCATATCCAACAACATCGCCGTCCGATAAACGTTCAAACACCCTGCGGCCCCTCCCACTATAACCCCGACCGCTAAACCCCAAGGCCGCGTGTCGAAAAATCGATCCACGCCATGACCCAGTAAAGCACCTATTAACGTGGCTACCGTCAGTTCAGTTCCCAATCTGAACGCTATCTGCATACCTTGACGGAGGCCGTTGTTTTTACTCATCAAATTAATACTTGGGAGGAATTGACTAGCAGGAAATCGGGCCCATAATACCTCAACGTTTTGAGGTTGTCCAAAAAAAAATTCCGCGGCTTAACCCGCTCAAATACTTGAAAATATGGTCTAAATACCAGCAACCTGAGCATTAATCCGGGAACAGGGTGATTCTCTCATGGGGCCAACACCCATAAAGGCCTTTAAAAGACCTCCTCTTCACACCTGAAATTCAACAAATTTTAAAGGGTTCTATAGTTAATAAGGAAGGGAACCATATTCAAGCTCATAAGCCTCAATTGGAATCATATCAATAGCATCCCAAGGGCAACCTTCTAAGAAAGTATCCATGGGGCCTTTGCTGATACACTTTTTACAACCAATGCACAATAAAGGGTCTACATAGACAAGATTAAAAGCCGGAGCATGCTCGTTTTCCACCTCAAACATACAATTGTCGACCGGGCACTCGGTAATGCAGATAGGTGAGCCAGCGCAACCGGTACAGGCCTCGTTGATAACGGCCATTAATTTAGGTTTTCGTTTTCTCTGTACGTTACGCTTGGCTTTTTCTTTGGTGGCCATGAATCTATCCTATTACAAATCAGTTTAACGATGCTTTCCCGTAATTGTAGCAAAATCGGAGGGATTATAACCACAAACGACCCTTTATTTCAATGTTTGTCGGGATAAAGTATTAAAAAAAGTAAACAGCGATACCTCCACCGCATCTATTAACAAGCTACTCATTATCTAAATAAAACGGTTGGCCTAAGACCCTTTTTGATTTACACCCGCGAGCCCCTGTATTAAGATAAGACATGAGTGGATTCGGGATAAGCTCAACTCTCTTAAGGAGTTGTGGCTACTCCTCTGCCCTTCCTTAACCAGGCCGTAATCCGGAACATTTTAACAAAATAAACCTTCCCTGTATCTTCGGTGTTGGAAGAATAGGTGAGTCAAATGTTTATACCATGTCATTCAAATCAATTCTGGGCCAGTCACAGCCTAAAAAAATACTGACAAACGCTCTCCAAAACAGCAGTATCGCACACGCCTACCTGTTTTATGGGCAGGAAAGTATCGGGAAAAAAAAGCTAGCCATTGCCCTGGCCAAAGCTCTCAATTGTAAAGGGCCTGACCCACTGGATGCCTGTGATGAATGCGAATCCTGCCTGAAAATTGAGCGTGGTGTCCATCCTGATTTTTTCTTTATCGAACCAACAAGCACCCCAAAATCCCGGGAATTGGCCATTAGGATTGAAACGGTTCGTGACCTGCAAAAAAAACTGGCCTACCTACCCTATGAGGGAAAAACAAAAGTCGTGGTGATCGATTCTGCTGATCTTTTGAATCACCATGCCGCGAGCGCCTTTTTAAAGACACTGGAAGAACCTCCCAGCTCCACCGTGCTGATATTGATCTCTTCCAATCCTCATAGATTATTGCCGACCCTTCTTTCAAGGTGTCAAGGGATACCGTTTCACCGTCTATCTTCTTCAGATATCAGGAAAATCATTCAATCTAAGCTTCAGGAGGCGGGCGAGTCGTTGACAGAATTAGAACTTGATTTTCACGCCCAACGGTCACAGGGAAGTGTGGACCGGGCATTGGCGGAGAACTTCACGGAAATGGAAGTTTTAAGAGAACAACTGCTGGAAATTTTGGAAAAAGTGTCTTTCGACCGCATGGATATCGTATTTTCCTTTGCGAAAACCTGGGCAAGACAGACCGAACAGCTTCAATCGATGTTAAACGAATTTTTAGTTTTGATTCGCGACCTGGCCCTCTATCGTTCCGGTTGCGGTCAATCAGATATCCAAAACAGGAATTTATCGGCTAAAATGATACTGGTAGCGCAAACCCGCAGTCTGAAAGCTTGGCTGGATCGATTCACCGCCGTCCGCAATACCCAGACCGCTTTGTCCGGCAACGCCAATGCCCAGCTGTTTCTGGAAAACATGCTTATCGAATTTTGTGAGGTTGCATAGAATTTATGAATACCGCTGTTAAAGAATGTCCCCCTACTGCCAAGCAGCCGCCCAAGTTTCTTATCGGAGTGCGAATCCTGGTCCAGGTTAAATCGGAACTTTATAATCCGGGAGACTTTAAGCTAAAAGTAGGGATGACAGTAATGGTCAACACCCAGCAGGGATTAAAAATGGGTGTGGTGGCCTCAAACAAGATTCCCAATTTTCGCCAAGACACCACCTTCAACCGGGTATTACGCATCGCCAATGACAATGATTTCCAGGCGGAAAACCGGCGGCATCAGGTTGAGAAAAAGGCTAAAACTTTGTGCAGTGGAAAGATAATAGAGCTGAAACTGCCGATGAACCTGAGTCGGGTGGTGCATCAGCCGCATATGAACAAGACGATTTTTTTCTTCACCGCCGAAGGTCGAGTGGACTTCCGCCAATTGATCCGTGATCTTGCTTCCAACCTGCACCATCGCATTGAGATGAAGCAGGTCGGGGTGCGTGACGAGGCCAAGGTCATAGGAGGTTATGGAGTGTGCGGGGAAACGCTTTGCTGTTCCACCTGGCTGCCAGACTTTACACCGGTGACCATAAAAATGGCCAAAACCCAGGGGATGGCGCTCAATCCCAGTAGAATTTCCGGCGTATGCGGACGGCTCATGTGTTGCCTGCAATATGAGCATGACAACTACAAAGCCCTTATCAAGAACCTGCCCAGAATAAACAGCCCGATTCAAACTCCGGAAGGCCCAGGCCGGGTCCTTAAAAATGAAATTCTGGAACAACGTGTCGTGGTTTTGTTGGAAGATGAAAGTATAATGACCTATCATCTGGACGAACTGCCAAAATCCCAAAATTCTCAATAACCCTGAAGCTGAAAAACCATTCCATGCAGCAAAACAAGTTTTATATCACCACTCCTATTTATTACGTGAACGATGTCCCCCATATAGGCCATGCCTACACCACCATCGCGGCGGATGTGGTTGCCCGTTACAAACGCCTCGAAGGGGTTGAAGTCTTTTTCCTGACCGGCACCGATGAGCATGGGCAGAAAGTCCAACAGGCCGCCAATGACGTTGGTGTGAGCCCTCAGGAACATGTCGATAAACTTCATCAGCGATTCAAGGAGCTCTGGGTGCGGCTCAACATTTCCAACAATGATTTCATTCGCACCACCGAGGAGCGACATAAGAAATTAGTCCGCGACATTCTCCAGGAACTCCATTCCAGGGATGAGATTTACCGAGACAGCTATGAAGGATGGTATTGCACGCCCTGCGAACGGTTCTGGACCGAGAAAGACCTGGCGGAAGGAAACTGTCCTGAGTGCCAACGCAAGGTAGACAAGATCAAAGAACATAATTATTTTTTTCGCATGGGAAAATATCAGCAATGGCTGATCGATAGAATTAAAAATGATCCGCATTTCATTCTGCCTGCTTCCCGGAAAAACGAGGTGCTTGGTTTCCTGGAAAAACCGCTGGAAGATTTATGCATCTCACGGCCCAAATCCAGACTTGCATGGGGCATCCCCCTTCCCTTCGATGGGGATTACGTCACTTATGTCTGGTTCGATGCCCTGATCAACTATATCTCCATCCACGGCTCGCTGGACGATATCAAGGCCTCTGGATTCTGGCCCGCTGATCACAATATGGTAGGCAAGGATATTCTCACCACGCACGCGGTGTATTGGTCCACCATGCTCAAAGCCATTGGACTGGAACCGCCTAAAAATATTTTCGCGCATGGTTGGTGGACGGTGAATGGACAAAAGATGTCTAAATCATTACAAAATGTTGTCGAGCCCAACCAGTTGATCGACCAGTTCGGGGTTGATGTCATCCGTTATTTCCTTCTGCGGGAAGTTCCTTTCGGACAGGATGGCGACTTCTCACACAAAGCCCTCATAGGCAGACTGAACAGCGATTTGGCCAATAACCTCGGCAACTTGCTCAACCGAACCGTCAATATGATGGAAAAATATTTTGCTGGGGTTGTGCCAACTCCTGCAACGAATGGACCTGAAGATAAGGCCTTGACTGAAAAATCTGGAGAAGTGATTGCTGAAGTACGCATACTTTATAACGAACTGGCTTACAATAAAATCCTGCAAAAGATCTGGGAACTGGTGGATACCACCAATCAATACATCGACAAAACCGGCCCGTGGAATCTCGCAAAAACGGACGAAGGCAAAGAACGATTAAAAACCGTTATGTATAACTCCGCTGAATCGCTTCGCGTTTTGGGGGTGTTGTTGAATCCGTTCATGCCACAAAGCACAGAATCGTTGATGAAGCAATTGGGAATCGAAGCCCCCATTGCAGAACAAGGTATGAAGTCCATCAACCAATGGGGCGGGTTGAAACCCGGAAGCCAGACGCAAAAAGCCAAACAGTTATTCCCAAGAATCGAGGACAAGCAGGCGGCACAAATTCTTACTGAACTTTCGTCCCCAAAAGAAGAGAAAAAAGATAACGGCAATCAAATCACCATTGATGAATTCATGAAGGTGGAACTGAGGACCGGAAAAATTCTCGAAGCAGAGAAAGTTAAGAAATCAAAAAAACTCATTCAACTGAAAGTCGATATCGGCACCGAGACCCGGCAGGTGCTTGCCGGAATTTCCGAAAGTTATGAACCGGAAGACCTCGTTGGACGAACGGTGATCATCGTTGCCAACCTCAAACCCGCCAAGTTGATGGGTATCGAATCGCAAGGCATGGTCCTGGCCGCAAGCAATGACGGCAATATCATTCTGGCCGGATTCGATCAGGAACCGGGACAGGGGGTCCAGGTAAGATGATCATTGATACCCATGCGCATATCGATGTTTCCGATTTTGACGAAGACCGTGAAGCGGTCATCGAGCGCGCCCGCGAAAACGGCGTGCAATACATGGTTAATATCGGTTGTGATATCGAAAGCAGTTACCGCTCCATGGAATTGGCGGAACAGCATGACTTCATATACGCCACCGCCGGCATCCACCCGCACGATGTCAAGTCCATCAACGGAGATACCTATGCCCATTTGAGGCAACTTTTACTGCACCCGAAAGTCATTGCCCTTGGCGAGATCGGACTCGACTTCTTCAAAAATTATTCCCCGCAGGATGTCCAGCGCACTCATTTCCGCAATCAAATCCAGCTGGCCCGTGAAATGAACAAGCCCATCATCATACATAGTCGGGATGCCAAAGAAGATATCATCGCTATCCTGTCCGAGTTTTACCCGAATGACCCAACAGCACATTCAGGAATCTTCCACTGCTTTTCCGGAGATCAGGAACTGGCCGACAAAGCGCTGGAGATGGGATTTTATATCTCTTTTTCCGGCTCGGTAACTTTCAAAAAAGCCGAGGCCCTGCGGGAGGTGGCAAAAACTATTCCGGCGGACCGGCTGTTCGCCGAAACCGACTGCCCTTACTTGACCCCCGTCCCCCACCGGGGCAAACGCAACGAACCGGCCTATGTGAATTTCACCGCCGAAAAACTTGCGGAAATTCGCGGACTGAAAATTGACGACGTACAACGCACTATGGCCCTCAACTTTTTCGAACTTTTTGGAATTGGAGAAAATGCCAAAACCGGAACCGTTTCTTATAAAATCCGCAATTCACTTTACCTTAATTTGACACAACGGTGCACGGCGGATTGCGTTTTCTGCACCCGGCTGACCAAACCCGTAGTTCAAGGTTACAACCTGGCGCTGAATCGGGAGCCGACCGCAAAGGAAGTCTGGAATTCCATTGATGATGTTAAAAACTATGACGAGATCGTTTTCTGCGGCTTTGGCGAACCAACATTGAGGCTGGATGTCATCAAGGAAGTGGCGCAAAAAATAAAAGATGCCGGGGGACGTGTACGAATCAATACTAACGGGCACGGCAATGTAATTAACAAACGCAATATCCTTCCGGAATTGTCAGGGCTGATTGATGAAATCTCGATTAGCCTCAATACCGATACTTCAGAAGCCTATGACGAAATCTGCCAGCCTTTGCCTATGTTCAGGAACGGGATCTATGACAAGATCAAAGAGTTTATAACAGAAGCCAAGAAATATATTCCCGAGGTGCAAGCCACCATAGTCACGCAACAAAAAGACGTGGATGAGGCCCAGTGCGAGACCATCGTCAATAAGGAATTCGGAGTTAAATACCGGGCAAGAAGATTCAATATAGTCGGCTAGCCCGACCATGCGGCCGGTGGCAATGAAAAATCACGTTATTAAAAGTTATGGAAGAAAACAACAAGACTTCAACCAGCAATAACAAGCCGGGCCTCGGCTGGGTATCGCTGGGGGCGGGCCTTGCGGGATTGAGCGTCCTGCTTGGCGCATTTGGCGCCCATTCATTAAAAGCCCAGTTGACCGAAAAAAAACTCGCAACGTTTCACACCGCTACCGACTATCTCGGTTATCATGCTCTGGGCCTGATCGCTATCGGTATCCTGATGCTGGTTCTCGATGAAGAGATCCGCTCCAAACTAAAACGATCTGCCCGTTGGATCAGTGTGGGGATTCTTTTATTTCCTGGAAGCCTTTACATACTCACCTTCGATGGTCCCCGTTTTTTTGGACCCATCACCCCTCTAGGCGGGCTCTGCTTCATGATTGGCTGGTTCACTCTTGCCTACAGCCTCTTTAAAAATTCCCGAGTCAAATAAAAAAGGCCCGGATGGCCCCGGGCCTTTTTGCAATCACCCTATCCATTAAGGAAGGATGGGGAATGACACCAGAATCGGTTCTCCATCAAGGGATTTTAAAAACTCCACCAGGTCTTTCTTCTCCTGTTTGCTCAGCCCCAGCGGGGTAATAAACGGACTCAGGTTTTCCTTTACATCTCCCCCGCGATCATAGAACTCAATCACCTCTTCTAAAGTGGTCTTGACCCCATTATGCATATAGGGAGCGGACTTGGTGATGTCTCTCAACCCAGGCGTTTTGAAACCACCTTTATCGAAATCATCTTTGGTTTCGTTATAGCGTCCCAAATCTACCTTTAGCGAACCAGCGGCCTTAACCCCAATATTATGAAATCCGCTGTCGGTGAACACAGGACCATTATGGCAAATGGAGCATTTGGCTTTGCCAAAAAACAGGTTCATTC
>ENA-ORDI01002156-ORDI01002156.1-marine-metagenome-genome-assembly--contig:-NODE-2156-length-9903-cov-5.354570_pt1 | contig 9903 bp, 5 predicted proteins | sample MGYA00248628_ERZ508525 | MGnify/ENA primary metagenome ERZ508525 (study PRJEB26195, sample SAMN05422138) | marine metagenome | isolation source: East of Porto Seguro, South Atlantic Ocean | place: Atlantic...
CAAATCCTTTAGCACCAGGAATTACATCATCTACAATTACTTGTCTGTAAAATAGAAATGAATCAAGCATGAGCAACTTAAACTGTAACCCTGCCTGAATATGAAAACCACTTGCAGATATTTTATTATTATCTAAATATGTAATTAATTCGTCAGTATCTAAATTGCCATTTTCTAAATCACCATCTGGAATCACTGCCATCAACATATTTTGATTAATCATTGGGGTAGATGTATGATTATTTATACCAATTCCAGCAGACAATTTCGCTTTTGCTAATAATGGAATACTTAATTTAAATATTTTTTTCTGTAAAGTGATGTACCCAGAGGCATCCGCCCATCCAAATTGTTGATTTACAGTATCAACTGCATTGGCAAATGAAAAATCATATAAAGACCCAATTATACTCCCTTCAATATCAATGTCAACTACAGGGATTGCATCAATGTACAGATATCCTCCCACCCCATATCCATTATTAAAGCTGTTTTGGGTAAAGCTGCCTACATTTAATGGATCTCCACCAGCGGGATTATCTATCAAAAGTGGACTGGTAGATTTGTCAATAGAAAACATACTTTGGTTTAAATTTATTCCAAAGCCTGCGATGGCAAAAACTTGAGAACTTAATATAAAAATGGGTAAAAACGTTTGAATAATTTTTTTCATCATATTCCTTTCAGGTTATTTATTAATTTGGTGAAAATACTTCTAATAATTTAACAGGATTCTCTTAATCTTTCCCTATGGTTTTTCAGCAGAATGAAATGTTTTCACAATTCCCCTGGCTCAGGAAAAAGAATCTCTCTATGATTATTTCAGCTGATTATGACGGGTTAATCTGTGCATCTTTACTTCATCACCATCTTAATTGGCAGCTGGAAGGGTATTATGATCTCAATACCATTTGGATTACAGAAAAAGGTGTTCAGGAAAAACAAAATTTAATCTGGGTGGATTTAAACATTCTTCCCAAACAGGGTAAAGCAATTGGGGGACATATAGTATCCATTTCTGGTGAAGTTCAGCCGGGATTCCAATCCTCCTGTAACCCGAATATTCTGGCGGAGATAACAGCGGGGGAATTTCAACGGAAATTCCCATTTTCAACTCTGATTTATTTACTTTGGCTGCATAATATAGAAATTAAGCATGATTTCTTAGCCCGTCTTTTGATTCTTCATAGTGATGCCACCTGGTTGAAGTACCAACATTACTCTGAAAATTCTAAAAAATGGCAAAAGTTATTACACGATTTTAACTGGAACTGGTTATTTCAAGGGGTAAATACCAAGGCTTTCGAAAAACGGATTGATGAGTATTTATATCCCCTTTTTCAATCAATGCAGGCGGTTTCCGGAAAGAGTAAATTGAGAAGTAAACATCTTAACATTAGTAGTAAACAATTTCAATTTAACCCGGATTGGGATGAAGATGTGGTTCTGCAGTTGTTGAATTTATTTGGTAAAACCTTGGGGTGGACCCCTCCAAAACTTCCATCAAACTTAAAATCAATTAATGGAAATAGGAAAAAAGTCCCACTTGCTCTCATAAAGGAAATTGGGCTCTCACAATTTTTAAAAGAAAATCGTGTGTTTTCTTATGCTATTCCATCCCCCCGTATTTTTAACTTTACTAGCTTTGGCATGGTACATAAATCGCCGCTTGAAAAAAAACATGACTGATCTACATCATTTAATAGAAAAATTCGGGAACCCTGATGCCCTTATTGATCATTGGGATGCTTCTTCCCATCGCTTTGCAATTTGGGGATTTGAAGAGAGCTTTTCAATAAATGCCAAGGGTGTTGCCCAATTAAATGGCGAATATTCTGATTTACCCCCTTTAGAATTTTGGCAAAAAACGCTTGATAAATGGAAAGCAGATTCCCACATCCTTTCAGCAGTGGGATTTATTTCTTACGATTTTAAATATTTATTATTCCCTCACATTTCTTTTAATAAACCTATTTCTAATCAACCCCTGTTTTGGTTTGGTAAACCAAAAAAAGTTATTCCTTACAATTTAATCGAAGCAGAACCGAAAGAATCTTCTCCTTTCTTTCACCTGAAAAAAGATATTCCATCCCCCCACGAATATCAAAAATCCATCACCACCATAAAAACCGCACTTGCAAATGGCGACAGTTACCAAATTAATTTTACACAGCCCAAGCAATATGGGTTGAGTGGCGATCCTTTTGAAATTTATAGTTCAATGCGGGAAAGTGTACACCCCCATTATGGTATGTATCTCAACCTGGAGGATTTTCAGATATTGAGTTTCAGCCCTGAGCGGTTTTTCCATACTTCAGATGACACCATTGAATCTTTCCCAATGAAGGGTACCCGCCCCCGATCAAATGATATAGTCATTGATGAGCGTCTTGCTGAAGAACTTTTTCAAAGTGAAAAGGATAGAGCTGAACACCTGATGATTGTGGATCTTATCCGAAATGATATTGGCAAGGTCTGTGAATTTGGCTCTGTAAATGTGGATAGTTTATATGACATCCAGTCCTTTGAAACGGTGCATCAAATGGTTTCAAGGGTATATGGTAGATTGCATAAATCCGTGAAAGAAATTGATATTTTTAAAGCACTATTCCCAGGCGGGTCTATTACTGGAGCTCCTAAGGAAAAATCTATGGAAATTATCGATTCACTGGAAGGCTATCAGCGTGGAGTTTATACGGGGAGCTTGGGCTTTATTCAACCAAATGGAGATATGGATTTCAACATTGCCATCCGAACTATGACCATCCAGAATAATATGGGAATCTATCCCGTTGGTGGTGGAATAGTTTGGGACTCGGATTCCCTGGAGGAATGGCAGGAAGCACAGCAAAAAGGGGCAATTCTCAAACCTTTCTGCCATGAATTTCAACCGCAATCGCTTAATTATAAAAATGAGAACCTGATTTCAAATCATTAATGAAAGAAATTATCAATTATATTAATGGTGAATGGCAGTCTGCCTCTAATTCGAGGGTTTCTTTCAGTGATGGAGGGTTCCAACGCGGTGATGGTTTATTTGAAACAATCCGCTTTCAAAACGGCAGGCTTTTCAAACCGGAAAAACACCTGAAACGACTCCACTCTGGTTTAAACATTATCCAGATTGAGTTTCACAAATCAAATACTGAAATAATATCCATTTTAGAGGAAATGATTAATCAAAATCATTTCACCTCAGGCTTACTGAGGTTAATGGTCACCAGGGGAGAAATAACAGGAACTCCATGGAATTATACGGGAAGCCCCAATTTCTATGTTACTATCCGCCCCTTTACAAAAAAACCAGGGGAACCTGTAAAGGTATTGTTTTATTCTGAGGAAAAGTACCCTTTAATACGATTTCATCCGGCTATTAAATCACTGAATTATATAGGCAATATGCTGGCAAAAAAAGATGCTGAAAAAGCCGGCGCTTTTGAACCTGTATTTTATAATCGAGATAAAATTATAACAGAATGCGCCATAAGAAATATATTCTTTATTAAGGGAAAAACATTAATTACTCCAGGCCTTGATTTGGGTGTACTGCCGGGTGTAATGCGGGATACAATTATGGACCTCGCACCACAAATTGGATTGTCAGTAGTTGAAGATTCTATTCCATTTGATTCCATTAATGAAATGGAAGAAGCCTTTATTTCTTCCACCGGTATTGGATTGCTCTCCTGCTATTGGGAGGGGTGGAAATCTAAATTTACAATGACCAATCTTTTAAAGAAACGGCTGGATGCTATAATTACTGATCATATAAATAACGATTAATCTTTATTGAGAAGAAATAACAAATATTCCCTAAATTTGCCCTATGGAAACTGATATATTATTACCTGAAATAAAAGAAGACGAAAATACAAACTTGTTTGAAAAAGTCCAGAAGGATTTTCTAGGATTGGAAACAAATTACCAAATAGCAAGTGGAGACATAACCCGAAGAATTTACCTGGATTCTACGGCATCCACTCTGATGATGGGAATTGCACATCGAACGGGTGAAAAATTTCTTCAACATTACTCCAATACTCATTCGCTCATGCACTTCAGTGCAAAAATTGCCACCAAAACCTATACATGGGTACATGAAAAAATATTGCAATTTGTTCAGGCAGATCCTGAACATTACACCTGCTTTTTCACCGGCAGCGGTACCACTTCCGGAATGAACAGAATCGCACGGGTATTCAATCATCTGCAACCCAAAAAGGATGTGGTACTGGTATCCATAATGGAACATCATTCCAATGATCTTCCCCACCGGAAACATGGGGGCCATGTCATTCATATCCCTGTTGATACCCATGAGTCGAAAATGGGCTGTGTGGATATGGACCTGTTAGACCATTATTTGGCAGAATATGAGGGACGGGTAAATTACGTTTCGGTTACGGGAATCAGCAATGTAACGGGAATTATCAATCCTATAAATGAGGTGGCAAAGTTAGCCCATCATTATGGAGCCTATGTGGTTGTGGATGCAGCCCAAATGGTAGCTCATGTTCCCATAGTTATGAGTGGTCATTCTGACCCTGAAATGAATGTAGATGCTTTGATTTTCTCTGGTCATAAAACCTATGCCCCGGGATCACCTGGAGTTGTAATCGTCCGGAAAGACCTCATGGAAAATATTGAACCCGAGGAAGTGGGCGGAGGCATGGTTGACAGGGTATTTCCTGAACGTTATTATGTTACCAATGATTTCCCTGACAGAGAAGAAGCAGGCACACAAAATATTTTAGGAGCAATCACCCTGGGAGCTGCCATTCATGTTTTAGATCAAATTGGAATGGAAAATGTACTGGAAGAAGACACACAATTAACCCATTATTGCCTGGAAGAAATGCTGAAAATACCAGAAGTGGTGATATATGGTGAAACCTGCATGAAAACCTGCCCCCGGGCCGGCACTATCTCTTTTAATATGAAAAATTTGAATCATGGACTGGTTGCCGCAATTCTTAATGATTATTTTAATATTGCCGTTAGAAATGAGTGTTTCTGTGCTCATCCCTATGTTGAAAAAATGTTGGAATTAACGCACCATATTCAAATTAATGAGGCCCGTGCAAAGCAGATTACCGATTGGCATACCGAACCCTGGATGGGTATGGTTCGGGTAAGTTTTGGACTATACAATACCAAAGATGATGTGGATCATTTTATTTATGCTTTGAAACAAATTATTTCTAATCAGGATGAGTATGAAAAATACTATATCATAAATGACCACGGTGATTATGAACATTTGACTTTTCAGTTTTCATGTAAGGACTATTTTAATCTATCTCAAATTGTGTTAGATGAATTGGATTCTTAATTATTTATTCCAGGTAATAAAAAAGGGAGATAAAATTTATCTCCCTTTTTTTGTTACTATAAGAATTCTTTATTTTACCAGCATCAGTTTTTGGGTGGTTGAAAAACCTTCTAATCCAGCCTGTACAAAATATACTCCACTGGAAGCATTAGATGCATCCCAGGTAAGCGTATAAGTACTGGCTTCCATATAACCACTTGCCAGGGTAGCTACTACCTGACCCAGCAGATTATATACTTCAACCTTCATATCACCAGCCATGGGCATGGTGAGAGTCATAGTGGTAACTGGATTGAATGGATTTGGATAGGCATCACTCAATCTAAAGCTGGCAGCAAGTGGAAGATCAACAGATACTTCATACTGGCTGTTTGCCACTATTACTTCTGTTATCTCAAATTCACCATTATAGCTAAACAGCTCTTCTGTTTCAGGTGAGATAACAAGAAGCCTAGTTTCATTACCTGTAGTTAGATAATCAGCAAACAGAGCTCTGTCTGTCATTTTAATAGTGAAGTCAGAACCATGGCTAAGTGTCATCTGAACACCGCCAATAAAACCATTGGCTTCTATTGATACTAGATTATCTTTCTTAATGAGAGATGCTTCACTAGCATCATCTACTCTACCGCCACTACCGCCACAGTTACCTGCAAGTACACAGTTGGCAAGATTCACAATATCCAGTACATTCCAGCCACCATCACCATTGAGGTCGCCAAGAGCACTGCAACCAGATAATTTAACTTTTTGAGAAAAAATATTTGTAACAAATTCTTTTCCCGAACTCCTATCATCCTCCCAATAAATAAGAAAAGCCTCTTCATCGCTTGAAGTTTCAATTTGGCTGAATTGAGTATTATATTGATTAAAAGATGAATTGCATAAATTCTTCCCACCATATTCCATTAGTGTTTGACCAAATCTAATTTCCTGAATATAAAGATCTGAATAATTACCATTTCTCTCATCTTCCCAACCCACCAAATAAGTTGAGTGTCCTGTTGCAGAGACTGATGGGTTTTTCTGTGAATTTCCATGATTTTCATAAACAACAATTTCCTCAGATACATTAAGATTTGATAAATTGATGGAAGAACAATGAATATTATATACTGACCCTATATGACCCTGCCAACACGTTAATACTTCATCTAATTCTAAGCTATAATCCAATGATACAGAATTAGGATACAATTCACCAGCGCCAGAAATAGTAATGGAGTTTAACGATGCAGGGTCCGAAATAATAAATGGAATATGCATCCCATACAAGTTTTTTACATCATTTCTCCAAGTTACAAATATACCGGCATTTGTTTGAACAGCATCTTCAAAATAACCCTTTTCACCCTCTTCACTTAGTAAAATATTATCCCAATTACTTACCATTATACCATTTGCGTTAATTTTAGCTAATTTTAAACTGAAATCGGGGTAAAACAAGCGATCATAAATAATAATACATCCACCATCATCTGTGGGAAATAATCCCCGTACAACTTCGTCACCAACTTCATTTGCAATGAGCTGGGGTATATCCCAGGCTTCGTTACCATTAGAATCATATTTTTGAAGATAAATATCTCCATCCCCAGAAGGTTCGGAGAACCCATAGAAAACATTTCCATCACCTCTAGAGGATAATATTGGGCGGGATTCATCTGATGACTGTTGATTCCCAGAATCATAAACTTGTACTGCACCATCAAGTAAATTCAGATATTTATCCATCCTTTGAAAATAAACTTCCCCCATTTGATTTGAAAAACCCATAAAAAATATATATTCATTCGCTTCTACAATTTGAGGTGAATCTTGATAAGGATATTCAGATAATAAATAAACAGATTCAAAACTATCTGCTTCTCCCCCAATACTCCCATAGGTTTGGGGATTATAAGTCCCATTTCTATAATCCTGCCAATAGATCAGATTTTTATCCTCATCCATAGAAATTGCTCTTGTACTACTTTTTTTAATTTGTCCACCGAAACCATTTAAAAAAGAAATTCCACATTCTTGCCCACCCCCGCAGGAAGCAGGAGTACCGGTGGCGCTGATATGGCGATAGTTTAAACTCAGACTTGCAATTCCATTATAATTGAGAGGACCATCTGCCCAAACCACATAAGAGCCATTGTTACTATCTGAACGAACCAACGGATAAAATTGCTCCCTGTTTATATCTGAAAGTATTGGAGGATTGTTAAATGACTTATTTCCGTATTCATCTAAATGTTGAACCGTTATAGAATTATCATCTTCCCATGTTATAAATACACCTCCATTACTATCTGCACTGAGCCGAGCCTGTTCTTGAGGATTACCAGTACTTAATGACACAGGGTCACTCCATACATTAATATTATTGGGTGTTAATTTTTGAACAGAATGTACATCTGATGCACTGAGCCAAACCACAAAAGCACCAGCACCATTTGCTTTAACTCGTGGGAATGGTGTTGAAGCACTTTCCATAGAATATACTAAATCTTCATCTCCACTTGAATCAAACTGAAGGTTACCACTTGCACTGATAAAATTGGCTCCAATACCTGAAGCTGATGTGCTTGGCCAATCTTCCCAGACAACCACAACATATTCATCTGAATAATAGGTAACTTTTGGTGCCAATTGACGGCCATCAGAAGCACATACTTCTAAGGGATTCCCTGAATTCCATACTTTATCAATGGTATTTGCTGAATGGTTCGCCTGAAGTCTTTGTGCATAAATATTTTCTGAATACATAGGACCTTCTTTCCATGCAATTACTCCGTCACCATTTCCAGCTGATTCTAGGCTAACATTGCCATAATCAATATCCGTATCAATTAACTTCACCGGGGCTGTTGTACTTCCGTCAGCTTTTAAATGAACCCCATAATAGTTTCCATCATCTGCAGTACCATCAGCATACCAGGTCACATAAGCGCCACCCTCTCTATCAGAACACATATTTTGTTGAGAATTAACACGGATTTTACTATCGCCAGATATCAATTTATCAACCCACTGGGTATTCCCCTCAGAGTCTATATATTGTGCATATAATTCACCATACACCGGATCATTGGCATAACTTCGCCAGGAGATAAACCCACCGCCTGAGTTGTCAGAAATAAAGATTGGGTCTTCCTGCCGACCATCTCCACTGGCAATAATTTTACCATTTTCAGTCCAAAACATATTTCCGCTCGCATCTACTTTCTGAGCATAAACATCGCGAGAGCTTGTACGGGTGTCAGACCAGACAATGATCATATTACCATCCGAATCAATATCACCGCCTCTAAACCACTCAATGTGGTAGCCTTGTCGTACCGGGACCCCATTGTCAACCCAATCAAAATCGGCAAAAATGAAGTTCGTTAAAAACATTAAATAAATCATACTTTTCATATATATAAATCCCTGAATTGTTTTGATGTGTAATTATAGGTATTCTATAGATGTTTACTTCTAGCCACACCTGCATTAAATGTAATCTGAATTTTACCCTTTTTCCTAAACTGCATTCTTATCAATTTGTAACAAAATTTATTAAATTTATTGGTTAGAATTTAAATTAATAATCTCTAACCCCTTTCGAGTTGCTACTATTATATTGCCCATATAATTTCTGGCAGCATAAGCATAGCTTGTATTTAATATCCACGTATCAATTTCTTGCATATCTTCATCTAATTCAATTACGACTACCCCTTGATATCCACAGCTTAATAATAGTAAACGAGATGATGGATCCCAATAAATTTCTTTCACAGAAAATCCCGTGGCAAACCACGAAATTTCTTCAATTTTGTCTACATTTTCAAGGTTATAAACTAAAACACCACCATGATTACCCATCCCTACAAATAAAGTATCACCAGTCGAGTACAAAGCATTGGGTATTGCGGGAGTTTCGATTGTATTAATAAGAGTCAATATATCTGCGTAAGGTCCTTCAGTTTTACTAATATTGTAAATTTGAAATTCCGGAATAGTATCATTCGTATGAGAGATAACCAGTTTATTATTCATATAATGCACATCCGATAAATCATAGTTAAGTGAATCTATTACTGAGAAATCCAGATTAAATTCTTCAATCCATTTATTTTGATAAATAGAAGTTATACCAGAAGTGCTATATTCTGATTTCTTTCTCACAAGTGTGAAAATATCCACATCATCAGTTCTATTATTAATGGTAAACTTACTACTATGGTGATTATCGGCAGCACATTGCAAGGGTTGATAAATTGTATTTTCATTGAGAACATCTGATAAATCTTCAAAGTGTGAACAATAAAATCCATCTAAAATAAAAATTGTCTGAATATTCTCAGAAAATAATATCCCCGAAAGATTCCAGCCCTTATTTTGATAGTAAGGAGAGTCAGAATAAAGGGAGTCAAATGTAAGTATATTGGTTAGAGTATCCATTTCTAACTTATAAATTAACAACCCTTCATCTTCATTAACCACAAATAGGGTATCATTGTGGATATGCATATCTCGTGAATACCCATCAAAATCTTTCGTCCATATGGGGTCATCGTATTGTAATGGTTCCGATTGCT
>ENA-ORDI01002157-ORDI01002157.1-marine-metagenome-genome-assembly--contig:-NODE-2157-length-9903-cov-5.349786_pt1 | contig 9903 bp, 9 predicted proteins | sample MGYA00248628_ERZ508525 | MGnify/ENA primary metagenome ERZ508525 (study PRJEB26195, sample SAMN05422138) | marine metagenome | isolation source: East of Porto Seguro, South Atlantic Ocean | place: Atlantic...
GATTGAAAATATTAAACCGGAAAATCATGACACATTACTTGCGGATTTAAAAGAGAGAACCGGCTTAAATATTCAAACTTTCGAATTCCGTGGAATGAACTTTCTAAGGGATACAGCCCGAATCATGATTTATTACAAAGATTAAAAAAAGGACGAATAAACAAATATCCATCCTTCAGTATGATATACTTGAAGTTACTTGATGAAGTAAGGTGCATAAGACTGCAAGATTACATATAGGGTATTGGCTCTTTTTCCTTTTTATTCAATGTTCTTACGGATTAAACGATAATGAATCTTGGACCAGTATTGGATTCGAAAAGAAACTACCTTATAAGCTCGAGCTGGAATTTGAACAGGAACTAAGATTAAATAATAAGCTATCAACTTTTAAACAAACCTTCTCAGAAGTTTCTATTTCATATAAGGTTTTCGATGGCCTGAAAATTCAGATTCCATACCGCTACGCCATATTTGAAGATAAAATTAAACAACGGTTCAGTTTTGGCGGATCATATAAATACAAATTCAAACCTGTCAGCCTGAAGTACCGTACAAAGTTCCAAAGGACCTACGAGGATGGAGAAATCCCTGAGAATATGATCAGAAATAAATTTACAATTGAGTATAAATTAAGTAAAAAAATTGAACCCTATGTTTCTGGTGAATTGCTCCATCTTTACAATACAGATCATAATCAGCTTGATGAGTATAGAGTTTCATTTGGTGTTGCCGTTGACCTTCCGCGAAAGAAGTCAATTAAGATTTTCTACACGTATAAAAAAGAGGACATCACCAAATCGAGTCCGGATGAAATCAATGTGTTTGGTTTGGCCTATAGTTTTAAATGGTGATCGCAAAACTCTTAAAGGAAAAAATCCCTTTTTGGACCCATCTTTTTCAACCGTTCTAATGAGCGGGGTTTTTTGTTCATTCTACCGGGTAAGTGTTCTTTCTTTTTTCCAATAGCCTATGATAATTTTCTGTAAGTTTTTTTAGCATATCATGGGAATGAGCTGATGATAAAAAAGAGCCAAACACCTCCGCCACTGCGGGTACCAATTCCATTCACCCACGGATGCAATGGGGAGTATGTACCCCCTGATCCCTCCCAACTGGATAAATGGGCTACGAAGTATTACTGGCGTTTAGCGGGCGAGCGCGCACGTAAACTCGGTTTAACCCGTCGCCAGTTTATTGCACGCGCAAGTGGGAGCGCGTTGGCCCTTTGGGTCATGAATATGACCTACGGGTGTGTAGGGGGGCTCTTCACTAGTGATAAGGAGTCCACCATTGATGATGAGAAAGCCTGTGTAGAGCTTTCCGGATACGAGTTCATTTTTGATATACAGACTCACCATGTTAACCCCGATGGATTATGGCGGCAAAACACACCGGGATGGACCTGGTTTCTGCAGTCGTTGCCCCAAAGCTATTGCGGTGAACCCGACCTGGTGGATTGTTTCAGCATGAAAAATTATTTGCGCGAAATGTTCGTGAACAGCGAAACAACCATAGCTGTACTTTCGGCACTCCCGGCCGAACCCTACCTAAATCCGCTGGTAGCGGAAGAAGCGGCCCAGACACGAGAGATCTTTGATAGTTTGTCCGATTCAAACCGACTCCTGATCCATGGTCTGGTAATGCCTGATCTGGGTATCACTCAACTCGAGGGCATGCAGGGCTTGGTTGAAGAGCAAAATATTGCTGCGTGGAAAATCTATACCCCTTATGGCGGCTGGCGGCTTGATGATGAGACAGTTGGTATCCCATTTATCGAAAAAGCCCGTAGCCTCGGGGTAAACGTAATATGTGCTCACAAGGGGTTCCCTCTTTCGGGTTTTGACCCTGCTTTTGCTGCACCTGATGATATCGGGGTCGTCGCCGCGGCGTATCCCGATGTGAAGTTTATTGTGTATCACTCCGCATTTGAGTCTGATATCATCGAAGGAGAATACAACCCGAACAATCCCCAGGGTGTTGATCGTCTCATCAAAACACTCCAAGACAACAGTATTGCACCCGACAGTAATGTTTACGCGGAGCTGGGCAGTACCTGGCGCTTTTTGATGACCAACCCCACCCAGGCTGCCCACGTAATCGGCAAACTGCTGAAATTTGTGGGAGAAAATCGTGTGGTCTGGGGCACGGACTCCATCTGGTATGGGACACCGCAAGACCAGATTACCGCTTTTCGCGCCTTCCAGATATCTGCAGAGTTCCAGGAAACCTACGGTTACCCGGCTATGACGTCTGAGATCAGGGAGAAGGTTTTTGGCCTGAACGCAGCTGATGCTTATGGAGTGGATGTGAATGAAATCCGCTGTGGCATCACAGAAGATGACATCGCCAAATTGCAGGCTAGCTTAGACGGGGAAGCACTGCCTACATGGCGTGAATATGGTCCCCAGACGCAACGAGAATTTTTTGCATTTTTAAAGGGTCGAGGTGGTATGCCAGGTTAGTCCTCCGCTTTAAATGGTAGATCATCAGTCGAGCTCGTAACCCTTAAATTAATTATCACCCCGGACACCCCAACCCAGTTTGGTCCGCAAGGTATTAAAATAATTCGAATCCGTGAAATTCACCATGTTGATTTCGAATGAAGCTTTCTGAATCATAACTTTTGCAGTTGATTTAAGGTATTCATTTACCTGGCCATCGATAGCCAGAGCTATATCCTGCTCACCATTTTCAGGAAATGAAATTTTCAGGACTTGATCATCAGGAAAAACAATAGGCCGCAAGGTCAGCGTATGGGGACAGATAGGTGTGACCACCATTGAACCAAATGTTGGTATCACGATGGGTCCACCGGAAGCCAAGGAATAGGCAGTGGATCCTGTCGGTGTAGCTACAATCAAACCATCCGCTTTGTATTTAGCGACAAAATCATCATTCGCCAATAACTCACAGGTAAGCAGGCGGTGAGATTTCCCCCGGTCCACTACAATATCATTCAGGGCATGAAATGTCTGCGGTTCGTTGCCACTGTTCACAACACATTTTATAACCATGCGCTTTTGAATATTGAAATCACCTGCGGCTACTGCGTCCAGGCGCGTGAACATGTCTTCCAGAATCACTTCTGCCAGGAATCCCAATTCACCCAGGTGAATACCCAAAATAGGCGTACTGCGATCACCGACAGCTCGAGCCAATGAAAGAATTGTTCCGTCACCGCCGAGGGTCATAATGAAATCCAGCTTTGCAAAATCATCGGCACTTTCTATAAGCTGAGAATCAAGATCAAGATCTTTCAGCTGGGACTCAATTCTGGTGGTGATGTATAAATCAAGGCCCTTATCCTTGGCCCAGGATACAATGTCAGGCAATACTTTCCAGAATGCAGGCTTATCCGTATTGGCCCAAATGCCAAAACTGGTTGGCTTATTCAATCCATATCCTCCAGGGACAAATCGCCTTCAGAATCCTTCAGCAATAGTTGAATCTTTTGTTCGGCAGCTTCAAGTCTTGTTCGGCACGTTTCAGTTAGTGTAATCCCCTCTTCAAAAAGAGTCATGCTCTCTTCCAGTGATAGATCACCCGACTCCAGCTTGGAGACAATTTCCTCAAGACGCTTGAATGCTTCCTCAAATTGGATTGGTTTATCTTTTTTCGCCATAATCTAATATTACAAAGACTAGATGGTTCGAGGTTCTATTTTTTCCTGTCCGCCCTTTTGGCCCGGAAAGTACCTTTAAAGGTTTGTAACTCAAAGGGATCCCCTTCTCCCAAATCTTGCGGATCACGTATAATTTTCTGATCGGTTTCACGATAAGCTATAGAATACCCCCTGGAAAGAATATTCATCGGGTTCATGGCTAGCAGTTTTTCATTCGCACCAGCAAATTTTCCAGAAAAGCCCTGGATCCCCAGCCGATAGGCTTGCATCATTAAATGGACCAGTTCCCGGGAACGGGTACGATGCTGTTTCAATAATTGACCTGGTTGCTGTAGGACAAAACGGTCTTTCGCGCTGTCCAGCCCCTGCCAGCGTTTTTGCAAATCACGCTGCATGATCGAAGCCAGATTGCGCTCGTAACCATGGATATATTCAATAAGATCACTTGTAGCAGGTGAAACAACCTCCGCTGCCGCTGACGGCGTAGGTGCACGCATATCCGCCACCAGGTCGGAAATGGACATGTCTGTTTCATGGCCTACGGCAGAAATGATCGGAATAGGGCATGCAAATATGGCCCGCGCTACCTGTTCTTCATTGAAGGGCCATAAATCTTCCAGTGATCCGCCGCCCCGACCCAAGATGATCACATCCACAGCGTCAAATGCTGCCATATCATTTATTGCTTCAACCAGATCAAGCGCAGCTTTATCACCCTGTACACGGGAAGGTCTGAGGATTACATCAATGTGGATCGCCCGGCGTTCCAATATCTGGAAAATGTCACGGACAGCGGCACCGGTCTGGGAAGTAATCACGCCGATCCGCCTGGGGTAAGCCGGCAGTTTCTGTTTTACTTCCGGGTCAAACAGGCCTTCCGCAGCTAACTGTTTCTTCAGCGCTTCGAAGGCCAGGTAGAGGGTCCCAATTCCAGCCGGTTCCATTTTCTTGGCCACTATCTGGTATTGCCCCCGGGCCTCATACACAGTTATATCTCCCTGCAGCAGCACCTGCATGCCATTTTCCGGTTTGAAATGTAAAAATTGATTAAACCCTTTGAACATGACGCCCCGGATTTCCGCTTTCTCATCCTTGAGTGTAAAATACATGTGCCCTGAACCATGGTGCACGAAATTGGAAATTTCACCAGAGACCCACAAAATAGGGAAGCTGCCTTCCAGTACATTCTTGATTTGTTGGGTAAGATCAGATACGGATATGGTTTGCGGCTCGGGTGTACTCATCTTTTCGGTGGTGGTGGTTGGCCGGCCTCGTTCCAGCAATAGACCCACATTGCTGCGATCCGTAATGCTGCCATTTCTAATCGATCCTGGACCAGACCAGCGGTTTGATCATATAAAGATCGTAAATAAGGACCTTCAAAGGGCAGGATATCGTAACTGTTAAGTTGCTGCTGTTCACTTGGCGGAAGCAATTGTCGTGCTTTCGCATCCGCATCCAGGATTTGTTGCAGGGTAACATACGATTCCCGTACAATGTTCATAGAAAAATCAAACGCGTTGCGGGAGATCAACGGTAATGGTCCTGAGGGGCGAATACTTTTTACGTATTCATCCACCATACGCCCTTCCCAGCGAAAATGGATCCCATCATTTCCCGTAAGTTGTCCATTATAATTTTCCACTACATGAAGCGGCACATGAATATCACTGATATAGTGGCCGAGAGTGCTCATGTAAAAAATTGCTTCATCCCAGCGCTTGTTTTTCAGCATATAAATTACTCTGCTGCAAGTCTCATCGATCGCCCAGGGCACATACCCCCATTTCCCTACCATATCTTTACCATATTTGGCTTCCAGATCAGCCAGTGATCCAGACAGGGAGTCAAAGGGAAAATCATCATAAAGGTCAGCGTCAATATAGTGTCGGGGCGCCTCCTTGCTATCAGATGATTTTATATAATCCGCCACCACGGAAAACTGAGCTAATTCCTGGCGGTTACTACGAATATACTTACCAAACGTTCCCGGTATAATAGTTGCAGCGGACCAATTAATTCGTCGGTGTGCATCATAGCCCCAGCCGCAAACAATTTCAGGCATAACCAGCGCGATGATTAAAAAATAACAGAATTCAATACGACACCGCATGGTGTGGGTCGATTTATACTTAACGAATCTTTTTCTTATGTCGATTCGCACGCAGACGCTTTTTACGTTTGTGCGTACTTATCTTCCTCTTCTTGCGTTTTTTACCGCAGGGCATACTCTTTCTTTCATTTGGCCATCATCGAATCATTCACTCGGCCCCGCAAGTATTTTGCAGGTTTAAATGTGGGCACATAACGTTCCGGCAAATATATTGCTTCCCCTGTCCCCGGATTCCGTGCTTTTTTCGGCATGCGATGTTTGGTACCAAACGTACCAAACCCTCGCAATTCTACACGTTCGTTACGAGCAAGTGATTCCGTGATGGTGGTCATTACACCATTCATAACAGTTTCGGTCTCGACCTTTGTCAAACCAGTTGCTTCAGAAACTGCATCAACGATTTCCTGTTTGGTCATGGCATTACTCCCGATTCAATAAAACTGATTATTTATTAATCAGTAATTAATTGTTTGGCAAATAAGATTATTGGAAAATACATCATCCCTGTTTTACCCAAATAGCTAATTTTTGACCAGGGAAAATGGTTTGGGACATATTTAATTTATTCCACTTCAGTATACTGGCCATTCTTACGCGATGATTTTTCGCTATTTTACTTAATGTGTCACCACGTTTTACCGTATAGTAGATTTTAACTTCTTCAGCTGAATTTTTTGCAGAAGTCTTGGCCTGATCACTTTCAAGCCATAGCGTTAATTTTTGCCCCGGGCGGATATATGCTCCAATTTGCATATTATTCCAGGCCCTGATCTTGCCAGTAGTGCTATTGTAATCATCGGCAATATGCCCAATCGTGTCACCCCGTTTCACCGTATAGGTTACTTTTTTACCCCTGTTCGAACTTCGGGATACCTTTTGTGCAGTATCATTTTTTATCCACAGTATTAACTTCTGCCCTGGGTAAATATTCTGCCTAGATCGCAGTTTATTCCAGCTCAGTATATTTATGGATGACTCGCGGTAATTTTCTGCAATGTGCCCAATCGTATCGCCCCGCTTCACCGTATGCGTAATTTTTACGCGGCCCTTATTATCTTGCGTATCTGTTTGCGCTACATCATCCTTAATCCAAAGAGTCAGTTTCTGTCCCGGTAATATGTAGTGCCCATACTCTAGTTTATTCCAGCGCCTGATAAACCTTGCCAGCGTATTGTAGTCTTCAGCGAGATGACCCAATGTATCGCCCCGCTTCACCTTATAAACGATTTTTTTATGACCGGAAGGTCCTCCGCTGGACGCCAATAGTGCGCCGCTGCTGGTTCTGCGCACCGGGATCGTTAACTTTTGCCCCACACTGAGTCTGTGTCGATTACGGATCTTGTTCACAGCTGCTAAGTCATGGATTGAAACCCGATATTTCTTGGATATAGTCCATAGACTTTCACCTCGTCGAACCTTATGAACTACGTATTGCGGTGCAAAACGCTGGTCAGCTGGTAAAGCATTGAACTCAGCCAAAAATTTGTCTTTCTTCCCTGTAGGAATCCGCAGGCGATAAGTCACACCTACCGGCGTCGCAGACTGTCGCAGCTCAGGATTATATTCCTTTAATGTTTTTAGCGTAACTCCAGCCGACCGCGCCAGTACGGCGAGATCCGCGCTTTGATCAATTTCAACGTATTCGTATTGCAGTGGTTTTGACTTTGGTGTTTTAAACCCATATTCCTTGGGATTACTACAGATAATTGCAGCACTTAAATAATAAGGAATATAGTTTCGTGTATCTCTGGGCAGTGAATGTAACTGCCAGAAATCAGATGTCTGGTGCAGCCGGGTGGACCTTTGCACTCTACCAGGGCCACCGTTGTAGGCCGCTAGTGCCAGATACCAGTGATCAAATTCTTTGTAAAGGTCCAATAAATATTTAGCTGCGGCGTGGGTAGACTTCTCAGGATCCCTGCGCTCGTCAACATACCAGGTGCGGCGCAAACCATATATTTTCCCTGTTGAATAAACAAATTGCCACATACCGGCGGCATTTGCTCGTGAATAGGCTTTTGGGTTTAACCCAGATTCAATCATGGCTAGATAGACTAATTCTTCCGGAAGCTCATATTCGCTTAATATTTTTTTTAACATGGGGCCATACTGGTGATAACGTTCCAGCCAGATCTCAAATTGCCGGCGCCCTTTGTTTTGAAAGTAGCTTATAAATTGGTCAACAGCTTTATTTCTTACCAGCGGTATATGTCCATCGCGGTCATCCACCACGATAAATTTCGAGGCGCCCATTTCTACTTCCAATGGTTCCATGAATCCATTAAGAGATTCTCTGGCTTCAGCAACAGCTACAGGCGTACCGGTTATTTCCAAAGTGAACAAACGCTGGGTTACCACATCCAGTAATGCGTTTTCAAAGCGGTCAAATTCTTCTTTATCTTCAGCAGTTTTTTCGCCCAGTTGATCCGCTTCTGATAATAATTCATAAATACGATCCAGATTATAGATAACCTCTAACGTATCACCCTGTGCATCCGCAATGATAGCATCGGTTAACAAAATTTTTACATCTTTGAGTAATTGGGGTAATCGATTAGTGGTTTCAACAAATCCTGTGCCATTCTTTGCAGCCGGTACATCTTGGTCAACGTTGTTGGAATCATTGCTTAGCAAATCCTGAGCAAGCAGGAAAGACGACAGTATTAATAGCGTCCAGATTTTATTTGATATTTTTTCTTTGATCATTAACAATTTATTGCATCTTAAACGGGGCGAAATTACCGGCCACTTTACAGGCAAGCAAGGTATTTGCCCCTGTTGAAGGTTTGTAATGACTCGATTCCATTTAGTTCCCTGAACTGCTAAGCGGGCAAGATTCACAATGCAAATAGCGGCAATTACTGCGTTGTAAACGTAATATACCCTGGCTGATCGGAAATTTCTTTACATCGCCTGGATATAACAGACCACTAAATTGCCTTTTGATCTTGCCATAAATTAATGGCAATTGTAGCGCGCTCCATTGCTTATACCACTGCCGATCTTTTCCGTGGTGGCCGTGCTGTCTACTTCTTGATGCCAGGAAGGGATAAAAGGCATTGCCCAATAATTCTGCGGTCATTGCCTTTCCGCAGCCTCCAGCTATGCGCTGATGATAAATAAGTTCAAATTTACGGATATCCCAAAAATAGGAAACGTTCCAGTCTCGGATGAATAACATAATACGTGCAGCAAGATCCAGGCGATTTGATGCATGATTTGCTGGCCGGATCCCTGCTCTGTGAAAAATAATTCTCTCATCTTTAATTAGTGTTGAAAGTATTCTTATCAGTTCGCTTCGCTTGGTAATCCTGATATCAACAAAACCAATTAATTCTGATAATGTTTTAAAGGCAATCTCATTACCCCCTTTGCCCAGATACCGCAGTGCTTGGTGTTGAAAATCTAGTAATGATTTATTGTGATACTGGTGTACCATATCCTCCCAACTTTCCCGCCCTAGAGCAGCAATTGTTTCGAGGGCATCTTTCACTAGATTTTCTGTAGTCAGTTTGCAACCCATGGATTGCTTGATAACCAAGGCAACCGTTGGAACTTGACGCAAAACAGGTTTCGCCGCGAATTGATTCACTACATGGAGTATTATATCATCATAGGCTGGATCAAGATGATGTCTATGCTTATGCCAGTTACCCTCCTTGGTGTGGCATTCGATTTTACCAGTTTTTATCTCACCATCAATAATGATTGTTGCTTGGGTAATATCCGGTCCGTCAGTCATATTAAGTTGACCGGGATTCATGACTAATATTGTCCTACCACATCTCGCAATTAAGAGAGTCCCCGGTTTTAACGATAACCACTGTTGGGTAAGGTCAGACTCTTTATTAGGACTCGGTTCCTTGATGTGATATAAATGATTAGCTTGCATAAGGGTAGGATTATTATACAGCATTTTTTTGGTTTTCTGCTGCCCATTCATTTTTCAATCGTTTCACTTCATTTTGGACCTGTTCCGTTATCCTGTTGCGTTGATCCATATCATCTTGTTTTGTATTTATAGGTTGTGCGAAACGTAATTCTAGCGGTCTCGGATTAAAGTTTTTCGATCCTTTGACTAACACATAAAAAGTACCACAACATGCCATCGGCACAATGGGCAGACCTGAATTTATAGCAAAAATAATTCCGCCTTTTTTGAATG
>ENA-ORDI01002158-ORDI01002158.1-marine-metagenome-genome-assembly--contig:-NODE-2158-length-9903-cov-2.591085_pt1 | contig 9903 bp, 9 predicted proteins | sample MGYA00248628_ERZ508525 | MGnify/ENA primary metagenome ERZ508525 (study PRJEB26195, sample SAMN05422138) | marine metagenome | isolation source: East of Porto Seguro, South Atlantic Ocean | place: Atlantic...
GAACAAGCATTAGCAGACGCAGCAGCAGCTGAAGAAGCAGCAGATGTAGAGTTGATAGTAGAAATTTCAGAGTCAACAGTAATGGGTGGAACTCAAATCGAACTTGATTTCAATGTATTACACGTTAACTATGATTTGACTGCAACTCAAAATGGTGAAGTAGTTTTTGAAGAAACTGGTTTACATTCTATGGAAAACATTGCAACTCATCAAATAAATGCAGTTGGTTCTCCTGACAACCCAATAGATGTTAAAGTAGTTTCTTTAGGAATTGGTGCACCAGGTAATAGTGATAATTGGACTGGACCAGTAGGTCAAGTTACAGAAATACAAGTAGTTCCAGAATTTGGTACAATTGCCATGATGGTACTAGCTGTAGCAATCATCAGCATCGTAGCAGTAACTGCAAAATCTAGAGTCGTTCCAAGATTTTAGGAATTCCTCTTTTTCTATTTTCTTTTTATTAAAGCAATTATTGCCAAGATTATAGCTGCTGCAGCAATTGATAAACTAAATATCGCAAAGTCATAAGAGGTTCCTTCATTTGAGGTAATAGAAGTTTCACCAGATTTTAGTTTTGAAACATCTTTTTGGAGAGAGGAAATTGCATTTTTTAAAGCAGAGACATCTGCAGAACCTTCACTGTTGGTTGGAGGAAAATCCAAAACAGCTGTGCTTTCTACATCTTCAATTGGAATCTGTATATCAATAGGAGTACCATGAATTTCTCCTTTCAAATCCATAATGTAACTACCAGTTTTAGTTGGAATTATAGGTGAAAAATAATATCCTGGTCTTGGATCAGAATTAATATCAATTTTTTTGGTGGCCCCACCATACATAGCTATAGCCTCCAAATTTTTGAAGACACTAGTAACTCCTGTGTATGTGCCTTCATTCTCTCCAGGTTCAGTAATTTTAAAGACAATATCATTTCTAATTCCTACAACAGGTGGTTCTATTCCCCAACCTACTTCAATTTTGTATGGTTCAACTTCTACGGTAGTATGTGCAAAAGATGGCATAATCATTCCAATTGAAAATAATAATACAATAAAGCCAAAAAGTACTATCTTCACGACTATCATAGAACAATTACACGTTATTATCTTTACGTGAATTGGTACAAATTCCGAACATATGAAAACTGTTTAAATTATGAATAACGGTTTGAAGATTAAATGAAAAAAGTTCTGATAATTTTACTAATTTTATCATCAATGTATATTCCATTTGCAGCAGCGCATCCATTTACAGAAGAAACCATTCCTAGTTTAACATCAAGTTCACCAACTGGTGTTACAGAAGTTATTGTTTATTTTTCAGAACCAGTTGAGCTTGGTTTTAGCACACTCAAAGTGCTTGACAATAATGGGAACCAAATTGATAACAAAGATACAAGTTACTATGAAGGGGATGATTCCCTAATTGTTTCAACTCCTCCATTAGAAGATGGAGTATACACAGTTTCAACCAAAGTTTTATCAAAAATAGATGGCCATTTAGTTCCTGATGCATTTTTGTTTGCAGTTGGTGATGCTATAGTTGATCCTTCACTATTAGGACAAAGAGGACCATCAGAGATAGTATTTTTGCCTGAAGCAGGAGCTAGATTTCCTGGACTTGTAGGCCAAACAATTGTTTTGGGAGCTGTAATTGCATCTCTAATCATTTGGGGAACACAAAACAAACAACTAATCAGAGAGGAATTAGACAAGATAGAATCCTTCCATCATGGAAAATTCATGTCAATTACAGGAATTGGACTTGTTTTAATTTTTGTTTCAAACATTTTGATGATTACAGTCCAGACTATCAGATTAGAAACTTCACCCATAGATGCAATTCAAACCAGTTTTGGCACTACATGGATAGTCAGAATGAGTATTACAGTAATTTTACTAGGAATTTGGTTTTGGTTGTATAGAAAGAAAGTACTATCAAAGAAAAATCAGATACCAATGCTTGTGGTTATGCTTGCACTAATTGGGACTTCAAGCTTAATTGGACATGGTGCAGCTAGTGGAGAAACATCAGCACTTGTTTTAGATTATATTCATAATTTGGTTGCAGCAGTATGGATAGGCGGAATATTCTATTTTATTTTCACATTATTACCAACAATCTCGCAATTAAAAGAACTAAAACGAGAAAAGATGAGTCTGGTACTGATTCCAAGATTCTCAATTGTATTTATCATTGCAGTGGGAATTGTAATTATTACAGGACCAACTCTTTTGTGGTTCTTAGAGAGTGATGTAGGATTAATTACTGAATCAATTTATGGTCAATTAATTATTCTAAAAATTTCAATTGCTGCAATAATGATCGGGTTGGGAGGATTTGCTCAGTTCAAACTACAAAAGAATGCAGAAAAAAATCTTCAATCTGGAAAAATTACTGTCCACAAAAAGCTAAGGAGATCACTCAAAGTTGATGCAGGATTAGGAATTTTACTATTAGGAGTAGTTGCATTGCTAACAAATGGAACTCTACCAGCAGGAGAAATACAAAAAGTTGATGCGCAAGAGATTATCTATGGTTTTAAGATTACAGAATTTACTGAAAACACAAAATTCGATATTGAAATTTCACCATTTTCAAGTGGGATAAATACAATTATAATTAAAGTAAGTGACTTGGATAACAAACCACTGTATGATTCTGATCAGATCAAAGTAAAAGTATCAAATCCATCAAAGAACATTTCAACAATCGAAATTCCAATGGAAATTATTAAAGAAAATAAAGATAGTCCAACAGAATTTCAAGGAGAATTAACATTTGGATTTTCTGGAGAATGGCAAGTAGAAATTGAAGCTCAAAGAACTGAAAATGCTAATGAATCAATAATAATGAATTTACTTGTAAAACCAAGACTAACAAACATCCAAACTCAAATTATTGAATATGAGTTGCCAGAAGATGCAAAGCCTCTTTTCCCATTATATGATGGAAAAAATTCTATTTGGATAAGTGATCCATCAGCTCCTCGTTTATGGCAATTTTCACTTGACACACAAGAATTTTCCTCATATTCATTTAATGGGCTTACTACAACATTTCTTACACAAGATAACAAAGGAAGAATTTGGTTTACAGATACTCCTAGAAATCAGATAGGATTCTTTGATCCTGAAAATAAACAGATTACAACAAAAACAATTCCTAAACTAGATCCGGTAATCTCAGAGAATACTCCAATATTCATTCAAGCAGATTTTGATGGAAACATTTGGATTACAATTGTAAACAAAGATAGGATTCTAAAATATTTACCAGAACTTGATGTTTTTGAAGAGATTGTAATGCCAGATAAACAATCACTACCATTTGCTTTAGCAGTTGATGAAGAGGGAATGATTTGGTATTCTACAACTGGTGCAGGTAAGATAGGATTCATTGATCCAAAAGATAACAAAATAACTCAAATCTCAAGTGAACCATTACAGGCTCCAGAAGCCTTGATTTTTGATGATGATGGAAATCTGTGGATTGCAGAGCATACAGGCTTAGCCATAACCAAATTTGACCCAGTTTTAGAAACATTTGAAAGAATTTCAGTTCCTGATAAAGATGCATTACCATTTGGAATGACATTTGACAAGTATGGAAACATTTGGTTTGCACAGCATACAGTAGATAACATTGGAGTGTATGATCCCAATAATAATAATTTGATTGAAGTTCCAGTTCCAACTGAAACATCATTCATTCAATTTATGACATCAGATGGGAATGACAATGTATGGTTTGTCGAGCAGCAAGCAAACAAGATTGGAACAGTAAAGATTACTGAAATTCCAGTAATTGCTTCACAAGTACAGACAACAAGTAATTTTGAATTAAAGTATACAGAAATTGCATCACCACTAATTGCATTAGGAATTATTGCAACAGCATTATTTTATGTAAAAAGTATACACGATAAAAGAAGATTAAATTCGCTGATTAATTCTTAGATAATAATCCAGCAGATTTTATTACCATAGTTCCTGCAAGAAGGCCAATTGACAATAAAACAATGGTTCCTGCAGGAGTAATATCAAAGACATAAGAAATTAGAATGCCTACTACCACAGAGAAGACAGAAAAACTCATTGAAATTATAGCCGTTTGTTTGAAGCCTTTGCCATACATAATTGCAGTCACATTAGGAATTACAAACAAAGCTGAAATTAACAAAACACCTACAAGCTGGATTGATGTGACTACAGTTATTCCTGCCATAAACACAATCAAATAGTTTATTTTTTCTACAGGAATTCCACTAACTTTTGCTTGCTGTTCGTTAAATGTAGAATAGAGAATTTGTCGATATAGTAATAAAATTACAATTAGGATTGCTCCAGTTAATGACAAGATTAGAACAGTATCATCTACGCTAACAAGAAGAATACTTCCAAAGAGAAAACTAAAGATATCAATCGTAAAACCTCCTGAGAATCCAATTATTACGAGGCCAATTGCTATTCCTGATGATAAAAGTACTGCAATTGATGCATCGCCAGATATGTTGAATCTGTCTTTGAGTCTCGTAATAATAAGTGCACTAACTATTGAAACACCATAAGCAGTCCATAATGGATAGATACCAACTAACAAACCTAATGCAATTCCACCAAATGATGAATGTGCAATTGCATCACCAAATAATGAATAACGTCTTAAAACCAAAAACAACCCAACAACAGAACAAAGAATTGCAATTGCAATTCCAGAAATTAATGCCCTATGCATAAAACTGTAAGTTAGAATTTCTAGAGACATGACTAATGATGATGCATATGTTCTTGCATTGAGGCCTCGGAATATTGCTTGACAAGTTTATCATCAGAAAAGAATTTTTCAGATTCACCATGGAAAAATAATGTTCTATTTAGACATGCTACATGATTTGCTAGTTGATTAACTGCGTCCAAATCATGAGAAGACCAGATAATAGTAATTTTTTGTTTAGAATTTAATTCACGGAGAATACTGTAGAACAATTCTATGCTTTGTTGATCAATTCCTGTTACAGGTTCATCTAGAATCAGAATTTTTGGGTTATTTACTAAAGCTTTTGCAATAAAGACTCGTTGTTGTTGTCCTCCAGACAATTCACCAATTCTTCTGTTACTTAGTTCATGTATCCATAATTGTTGTAAAATTTCATCAATTCTATTTTCATCAGATTCATTTCTCAAACCCATTCTTACAACATCGTTAACTGTTACTGGAAAATTTTTTTCAAAGATTGGTTTTTGTGGTACATATCCAATTTCTTTAAGATAATTTTTTGATTTTCTAATATCCTTACCAAAAAATTTGATAGTTCCTTTGTACTTTGTGTTAAGTCCTAGCATTGAATCAAAAAGAGTAGATTTTCCAGCACCGTTAGGCCCAATTATGCCTAGAAAATCTCCCTGATTGATCACAAAACTCACATCATCAAGGGCTTTAACATCAGGATACTGAACCGTAAGATTGTTAATTTCAACTACTTTCAACATAAGGCCTCTTCTAGATTGCTAAGATTTTCAGTCATTTTAGAAATGTAAGTTCCATCAGAAAAAATTTCCAATGTAGATAAAACTAGAACTTTGCCACCTATTTCATTTGCAATTATTTCAGATGTTCTAGTATTAACATTCTCTTCACTAAAAATTACTTTAATATTTAATTCTCTAGATGTAGAAATTACTTCTTCTAATGTTTTTGCCGTGGCTTCTCCGTGAGGAGAATTTGATGAAATGATTGTATGTTGATTTAGATTATATTCATCTGCAAAATATGAAAATGCATCATGAAAAGCTACAAAATCTTGATTGCAATCAGATAATTCATTGCGAATTTTTAAATCAAGTAAATCTAATTGTTCAATGTACTGTGCTGCATTGAATTGATAATATTGTTGATTGTCAGGATCTGAATTAGAAAAAGCATTGGCAATATTTTGCACTTGTATCTTTGCATAAACAGGGTTTAACCAGATGTGTGGATCTCCAGAAGAATTAATTTGTTCTTGATCAAGATTCCTAACTAAAATTCCATTACTGGTATCAACTATCACTCCTTGGTAATCAGTTTCTTCTAGATTATCAACCCAATTTTCAAAACCTATTCCATTGATAATTATTAAATCAGATTTTTGCATTCTTTGTACATCCTTAATAGTTGGTCCCCAATCGTGTGGTTCAACTCCAACAGGAACAAGTAAAGTAACATCTACTTTTTCTTGTCCAATATTTTGTGAAAATTCGTGAAGTGTATAAAATGATGAGATAACTTGTAGTTTTGAGTTATCAGTTGTTGTAAATTGTTGATTTGAGTTAGTTCCATAAACAACAATGATGCTTAATGGAATTATTACTGCAATTGCAATTATTGCAAACTTAATTTGTGTATTCACGCAGCAACTCAATATAGATTATTAATAAATCTATAAAATGTTAATAATATTAATTGCTAAACTTATAAGATAATTAATAACATTAGGCATATGCCAATAGTTTCAATCTCATTAAATGATGAAATTCTCTCAGAATTAGACAAATTACAATCATCCATGGGATTTTCAGGTAGATCTGAAGCCATCAGAGCGGGGATTAGAGCATTTGTTTCTGAGGAAAAACAAAAGTCAGATTTGGCTGGAAATATTCATGCTATTCTTTTGGTTGTACACAATGACGAGTTTGATCATGTTGTTTCAGGAATTACTCATAACTTTGAGGATCTAATTATAACACATCTTCATAGTAAGATTGAGAAAGAAAAATGCATGGAGCTCTTTGTTATGAATGGTGATGCAGAAAAAGTCACTACAATGACAAAAGATTTTCAAACAAACAGAAACATGGATACTGTAAAGCTTGTTGCACTTTAGATATTAAATCTAAATGAATTTCTTCTAGTAACAAAAATCATTCCAATTATTGAAGTTACTAAAATAAACAATGTGGTGATTCCAAATTCTGGTACAACAACAATTCTAAACTCAGTTTCTTGTCCAGTATTTCGAATGTTTTCAAATTTTATTATCATAGGACCTGTCTGATCTTCTGCAAATGTGAATTTTTCAAAGTCACCACCAATTTGTGCAGTTCCTGATGTGCGATGAATCTCCTTTCCATTTTGAATAATTACAAAGGTATAGTCAGAATTTCTTAGTGGTTCACTAGTTTGTCCATCTCTGATAGTAAAAACAAAGTTTGTGTTGATTCCCGGTTCTATTATTACAGGATCCCATGAGAGATTTAATTTAAAATCCTCACTTTTTGTATATGCAATTAAAGGTAACTCGATGTTTTCACTAGTAGATAGTGTAAATACAATATTGTCAGGTAATGGTTCATCTAATTTTTTCATTTCATTTTTCAAAAATCTTAGATGATCTTGCAACAAAACAAAGTGTATTCTTCTTTCATCTTCTTCGGTATAATCATCAATTATTACTGAATCCTTGAATAGTTCAACTCCATTTGCATAACCTGAGTAACTAGGAGTCAAAAATTCAGTAAAATCTCTTGGAAAATGGACTTCTAAATGGACCACAGGCACATGAGACATTTGTTTTTCTTTCCAGTCAAATGGCATCTCAAATGTTACCTGTTTAGTCTCAGAATCGTACTCAAAATTAGAAATTTTATCAAAATATGACTGTACACTAAATTTCACATCAATGTTTTCTGCATCTTTTTGAATGTAAGATGTAGTCTCAATAATACTCAGATCTGCATTATAGATGCCAGAGTCTTCTATGATGTTAGTTGGTTCATCAATAGTTCTTACTTCAATCTCAAAATTATACAAGCCACCTGAATCAAACAGAGATCCTGTAATTTCTATAGGATTGGATTCAGTTCCATGCCATGCTCCAAGCAAAGAGTCTTGCTCACCATGAATTGTTACTTCGCCTTCTTGTGTTGGTGTTATTTTAATTGGTAAAATACCATCTTCTGCAAAGAAATAGTTTCTAAAAATTAGTTCATTTTCATGAAACAAACCAATTAGAAATGTGACATTTTTTGCATTTTCTTTTGTTTCCTTTTCAATTGCAGTAATTGTGATCTGCTCTTGATCATTTTCAAAATACATTGGCATCTCAACTGATATTGAGATTTTTTTTCCTTGGATATCTATTGAAGAAATAGTATCAATGCCTAATCCATGCCCATAAACACTACTTGCAGGAAACAACAAACATGCAACCATTACAAATATTCCAAATTTTGTTAATGACAACATTATTTTCATTTCATCAGGGTTATTTTACTGTCAGTAATTCTTCAACTTTTTGAATCAAATCATCCATTATTGTTGCTTCCAAAATTGGTTGGAGATCATTTGGATCATTTGCGCCAAGTGCAGACAATGAATAAATGTAATCAATTGTAGGCGTATCAGTAGTAAGATAGTATTGCTCTAAAACATGTTCTAATGTATGTGGTTCAACAACTTGAGGCAATGCTTGTGAAACAGTTTTCTTTTTCCATAATTCAACTAGTTTTTCCCACTGGTCTAGTGAAATATTCTCATCAATTTCTGGAATCATTTCAACTTCAGCTTGAATGTACATTTTTGCTTCAGTTCCAATTTTCTCATGCATTTCAGATATTTCCTGATGTCCCTCTACTGAAAGTGGATCATAGTTTGTAGGTTGAGGAATTGGTGGTGGAATAATTTTTTTAATTTTAAACGAGTTTCTACCTATTGTATCAATATGTAGTTGTAGTCCATCAATCTCTATGTCTTCACATTTGGTGATCTTTGCAATTGTTCCAACTAATTTAGGAGAATTCCAACCATTTACAGAATTTTTTTCGTCAATCAAACATACACCAAACTGACCGTCACCTAACATGCAATCATCAACTAATTGCTTGTAACGAGGCTCAAAGATTCGAAGTGGGAGTTCTTGTCTAGGAAATAAAACCAGATCTAAAGGAAATATAGGAATTACTTTTGTTTGTGTCAACTAATCATGTTGGAATGTCTCTAGATATATGGAATGCGGATTCTAAAGTAAATTAAAACCCGTTCTCGTTTAGTATCAGGCCTAATAGAGCTGCACGTATGTGCTTTCCATATTCAGCTTGCTCAAAGTATTTTGCATTTTTTGTATTATCAATATCAGTTGAGATTTCATCTATTCTTGGAAGAGGGTGTAAAATTATAGAATCATCTTTCATCTGTTTTAGTAAATCTAATCCCACAACATAGCTTCCTTTAACTTTTAGATATTCCTCTTCATCAGGGAATCTCTCCTTTTGGATTCTTGTCACATAAAGAACATCAAGTTCATCAATATGTTCTTCAATGTTTGTAGATTCAGTAAAGTCCAATTTCTTTTTAATTTCATAAATTGAATCAGATCTTACTCTTAGGGATTCTGGAGAAATTAAACGAACATCAACATCATAGTTTCCAAGTCCGTGCAACAGAGAATAAACAGTTCTTCCATACTTTAGATCGCCTACAATTCCAATCTTTAGACCATCAATCTTTTTCTTTTCTTTTTTGACATTAGAAATTTTTTAAGTTGAAATATTTAAATTCTTCAAGTTAAACATGTTTTCTATTTAATGATATAATTAAAAGTATCCTCTTTTTTTTCGAAAAATTCCTTTATTTGAGTATGATTTGAAATATCTTTTATTAAATACTTATATATTAATTCTTGAATATATATTGCATTAGTTTTTTTTGATGCTTTTTTCATCAAAAAAGAAGAATAAAACGTGAGATTTCAGACCAATTTTCAGAGAAAACCCCTTATAATAGAACGACGATTTTTTCAAAACGTAACGGTTTTTTATGCTAGGTACAGCGTTTTTTTTAACTGGTTTTTGGTCCAAAAAAAGCACAAAACGTGAGATTTCAGGCCAATTTTCAGAGAAAGCCCCTTATAATAGAACGACA